>OGRC01002017.1_pt1 | contig 11899 bp, 10 predicted proteins | sample 1553431 | NCBI WGS metagenome assembly OGRC01 (sample SAMEA2580064, study PRJEB22360) | human gut metagenome | biome: human gut; feature: human-associated habitat; material: faeces | place: Denmark | collected 2008/2010
TCCGCAGCGCAGGCGCTTCGTGCGATCAAGGTGGAATATGAAGAATATCCGTTTGTATTGGATGTGATGGAATCCATGAAAGACGGAGCGCCGCAGATCCATGAAGAATATCCGAATAATATACTGAAACATACGACGATCCAGAAAGGAAATTATGAGGAAGCGATCAAGGAACCGGGACTGATCAAAGTTGAGGGATGGTACAGTACGCCGACTGTTCAGCATTGTCACATCGAGAATTTTATCTGTTATGCGGAAATGGAGGGAGACCGGATCAAAGTGGTGACATCCACACAGATCCCTCACATTGTCCGGCGTGTAGTTGGGCAGGCGCTTGGCGTTGACTGGGGAAAAATCCGCGTCATCAAACCTTACATAGGCGGAGGATTCGGAAATAAACAGGATGTATTGTATGAGCCGCTTTGCGCATGGCTGAGCATGCAGCTTGGAGGACATCTTGTGAAGCTGGATGTACCGCGTGAAGAGACATTTGTATCCACCCGTGTCCGTCATGCAATTAAAAGTCATATCATTTCCTGGGTAAGACCGGATGGTACATTTGCCGCAAGGAAATTGGAAGCATTTTCCGATCAGGGTGCATATGCATCACATGGTCACAGTATCGTAGCAAAAGGTGCCGGTGCATTTCCGCAGCTTTATCCGTGTGAAAATGTGGAAGTAGACGCTTACACAGTATTTACCAACAAATCGGTTGCCGGCGCGATGCGCGGATATGGAATCCCGCAGGCAATGTGGGCGGTGGAATGTCACACGGAAGAAGTTGCGGCAAGACTGGGAATGGATCCGATCGAATTCCGCAGAAAGAATCTGATGCCGGTTGGATATACAGATCCATTTTCCAAAAATGAACTTTATAGCGATACCTTTAATCAATGTATTGAAAAAGGTATGGAGGAAATTGATTACAAACGGAAATATGCAGAATATCAGAATCAGACCGGAGACATCCGCAGAGGAATCGGAATGGCGGTATTCTGGTATAACACTGCGGTATGGCCGATTTCTTTGGAAACGTCTTCCTGCCGTATGGTGCTGAATCAGGACGGTTCACTCCAGGTACAGCTTGGTGAGACCGAGATCGGACAGGGGGCGGATACCGCATATACCCAGATGACGGCAGATGTGCTTGGGGTTCCGTTGGAATATGTACACGTTGTTTCCTGTCAGGATACAGATGTGACGCCGTTCGGAACCGGTGCATATGCATCGAGACAGACGTATACGGCAGGTTTTGCGATCCGTCAGACCGCAATGCTTTTAAAAGAACGGATTTTGGAATATGCGCATGAGCTGACAAGAATGCCGGCATATAATCTGGATATTATCGACGGAAAGATCGTTCGTGTGACGGACGGCAGGGAGCTGATGACATTAGGCGAACTTTCCACAGAGGCATTGTACAGCCTGAACCACAGTCAGCATTTGTCCGCGGAAAGTACCTCACAGATTAAATCCAATGCATATTCGTTTGGATGTACATTTGCAGAGGTGGAAGTCGATATCCCGATGTGCCAGGTAAAATTACTGGATATCGTCAACGTGCATGATGCCGGAACGATCATCAACCCGGCGCTTGCAGAGGCACAGGTTCACGGTGGTATGAGCATGGGAATCGGATTTGGTTTATCAGAGAAACTGATGTATGACGAGAAGACAGGACGCGCATTGAATAACAATCTTTTGGATTATAAACTGTCTACATTTATGGATCATCCGAGACTTCGGGCATATTTTGTGGAAAATCCGGAACCGACCAGTGCATTTGGAACAAAAGCGTTAGGAGAGCCGCCTACATGTTCGATCGCGCCGGCAATCCGGAATGCAGTATATCAGGCGACCGGAGTAGGCGTAAATGATGCACCGGTCAACCCACATAATCTCTTCCGGCGGATGAAGGAAGAAGGAATGATTTAAGGAGGCTTAGGCTATGTATGATATGAAAGCGCTTTACGAAGCAGAGAGTGTAGAACATGCGGTTGCGCTCCTTGTAGAACATCCGGAAGCACAGATCATTGCAGGTGGAAGCGATGTGCTTGTACAGATGAGAGAGGGAAAACGTGCCGGAAAAGAGTTGGTGAGCATTTATATGCTCGATGAGATGCGTGGTGTGTCTTACGAAGCAGATGGAGCGATACGGATCGGATCTCTCACGAGCTTTTCCCATATTACGAAAGATCCGATCATTCAAGAACATATCAATGTTCTGGGAGAAGCGGTAGATATGGTCGGAGGTCCTCAGATCCGTAACATCGGGACGATCGGCGGAAATACATGCAATGGTGTGACATCTGCGGATTCCGCGTCCACGCTGCATGCCTGGGATGCGATCGTGGAGATCACGGGACCGGATGGAGTAAGACGGATCCCGATCCATGATTTCTATATCAAGGCAGGTGTTGTAGATTTAAGACCGGGAGAGCTGCAGACAGCGATCATTATTCCAAAAGAAGCATATGAGGGATATAAAGGACATTACATTAAATATGCGATGAGAAACGCAATGGATATTGCAACGACAGGCTGTTCCGTCAATGTGAAATTGTCTGCGGATAAGAAGACGATGGAAGACGTCCGCATCGCATATGGCGTGGCAGGACCGGTTCCGATGCGCGCACCGTCGGCGGAGGCAAAAGGAAAAGGAAAACCGACGACGAAAGCGGCAATCCGGGAATTTGCACAAGTGGTATTGGAAGACATTAATCCGCGTGACAGCTGGAGAGCAGCAAAAGATTTCAGACAGCATATTGCTGTAGTATTGGCGGAACGTGCGTTGACAGAGTCGATCCGGCTTGCAGGAGGTGAGATCAATGAGTAGTGCGCAGTATAAATTATTGAGATGTACGATCAATGGGAAAAAAGTAAAAAAAATGATCGATGTGAGAGCTTCGCTCACCGATCTGCTCCGGGATGATTTCCGTCTGACAAGTGTAAAAAAGGGGTGTGAAGTCGGAGAGTGCGGCGCGTGCAATGTCATTGTAGACGGAGAATGTTTTAACTCCTGTATTTATTTGGCAGTCTGGGCAGAGGGGAAAGAAATCCTTACGCTTGAGGGGCTGGCAGGACCAAACGGAGAGATTTCCGATATTCAGCAGGCATTTATTGATGAAGCTGCCGTACAGTGCGGATTTTGTACACCGGGATTTATTATGAGCGCAACAGAGATGCTTCAGTCGGGAAAAGAATATTCCGACGATGAGATACGGAAACTCATGTCAGGTCATCTCTGCAGATGTACCGGTTATGAAAATATTTTCAGAGCCGTAAAGAAAACGATGTTGAGACGACTCGGTAAAGAGGCGGAGGCAGATGCTGTTTAAGAGGAAAATTATCGTAATGTGAAATATATTTATGAATTTTTAACAGAATAGCATAGGATAAGAACATCAGCAGACCTTATAGATCAGAATAAAGAAATGGAAAAGTGTTGCTTCCATTGACGGATTGGAGACCAATAGGATTCTGCTGGTGTTTTTTATACCCTAAAATAAGGAAAATACGAAAAATGAGGAGGGCAAGAAAGCATCATGGAAAACGAAAAAGAGAAAGCAGTTGCAGCGGTGAGCGAGGAAAACATTTATCATTTGAACGGGCGCGTGCCGCTTGGAAAAGCGATTCCGTTTGGTCTGCAGCATGTGCTTGCAATGTTTGTGGCAAATCTGGCGCCGGTTCTGATCGTCTGCAGCGCGGCGATCGTGCGTGATACCGGAAACCATCTGACGCCTGCGGAGATCACAAGCCTTTTGCAGTGTGCGATGTTTGTGGCGGGGATCGGAACCTGTCTGCAGCTCTATCCGATCTGGAAGATCGGTTCCAAACTTCCGATCGTTAAGGCAAAAGTCGGACCGAAGATCTCCGTACTGATCGCAGACGAAAAAGTTTTTGATCTGATTCCGGTTAAAAAAGAAGTCAAAGCAGAAGTCAGCGGTTTATACATCGTTGGTGTAAAAGGAATCCGTGGTTCCCTTGAAACTCCGGCTCCTAAGAAAAAAGGCTTCTTCGCCAGATTACGTAATAAATAATTTCATACGGATCATAAAGCAAACACCCGAAGGTTCATTCCTCCGGGTGTTGATTTTTGTAATGATATATCTGTTCTTCAGTTTTCGTAAAAAGAAAAATCTCCGAGATCTTTGGACTGTGCCTGAACCGTCAGGTAACAATCTGCCACATGTTCATCATTCATATCCAGTGCATAATCCACTTTCATCTGAATGCAGTCTTCATCCTCCATGATTTCAAGGCCTGTTGCGGCAATTCCCATCTGAAGTGTTCCAAATGGTGTCGAATAAAGAGTCATGTTTTTCTTTCCCTGCTCAAACACCATATGTACATTTACCTGTCCCTGTTTGCGTACTTCTACGCCCTGTGGAGACAGCTTAATATAATTGACTGTCGGCTGTGCCGTATCATCCATCATTTCTTCATACCGGAGATAGTGGCTTCCGTTTCGATAATAATACTGTCCGGGAACAACGATTTCAAGCGGTTCCTGCTCATCCTCCGTATCCATCATCTGAAGTCCCCGTACACGAATAAGTACATCTTTTTTCATTTATTTCTCCTAATACTTCTCAATGTCGATTTTGCGTGTCATGGTTACATCATAAGGCAGAATGGAATTGGCAAATTCCTTGAATTCATCTGCAAGATCACTGACATAAAAGCGGTATGGAAACTCTGCCTGCTGCTCTCCTGTACTCAGAAGATCCATTTTCGTCAGAAGGCTCTTTAATTCCAGTGCCGTCTCATATGCCGGATTGACCAGACGAACTTTCTCACCCATCACTTCCTGAATCGTTGAACGGATCAACGGATAATGTGTACATCCGAGGATCAGGGTATCTACCTGCTCATCCTTCAGCTCCTGCAGGTAACGGGATGCAACCTCGACCGTAACCGGATCATGCAGCCATCCTTCTTCTACCAGCGGTACAAAAAGCGGACATGCCTTCCCGATCACCGTAATCTCCGGATTCAGCCGTTTCAGGTAAGATTCGTGGATGCCACTTCCAACCGTACCCACAGTACCGATCACCCCGACTCTTTTATTTTTAGTCTCTTCTGCTGCCACACGGGCACCTGCTTCAATCACACCAAGCACCGGTATATCAAGCTTATCCTGTACAGCCTCAAGCGCAAACGCACTCGCGGTATTACAGGCGATCACGATCGCCTTGACATTCTGCTCTCTCAGAAAATGAACGATCTGACTGGAATAGCGGATGACGGTATCTTTTGATTTGCTTCCATATGGAACCCTTGCAGTATCTCCAAAATAAACAATCTTTTCTGAAGGAAGATTTCGCATGATCTCACGTGCTACGGTCAGACCTCCCACGCCGGAATCAAACACACCGACAGGCGCATTCTTATCTATCATATATGTATCTCCATTTCTTAAATAATGTAGTCCGAAAAGCCCTGCGACCATCCGGACTATTTATCATCTTACCACCTCTCAAGGGCTTTCGCAAGCCAGAAGGAAATCTTTGGCTTCTGATCTGTCTGTGAAAAGCAAAACTGTGGGTACAGGCTTCCCCACCATGCCATCACCCCGGGTGTATGCGACCCCGAAACACTGCCTCCAAGAAGCGCAAGCGCAAGCATCCCGGCAAGAATTGAAACTTGTACCCTGTGTTTTCTGTTTCCGAGAATGTCTCTTATTCTTGTCGCCTCTGTTTTCCATATATCTATTTTTCCGTTCTGCCGCAGCCACTCTTTCATATCAAATGCCTCCTGTACATACATAATTTCTGATTACTCTGTCAGAAGTATTGACCATTTTCGGTATTTTATTCCAGAAACACTTCCAGTTCTCCGTCAACAAGCGTAATTTGCGGAAGAGAAAGCAATGCTCCATCCTGATACCACTGATGATACACCTGCCGCAGGGTCACTCCTTCTTTTTGCTGTGCCGGAACCCGGTTTTCAAGAAGCCCTGTCAGATAATCCCCGATGGAAGCACCGCCACTGTCCCATTTCAACACAACCTCCGGATCTTCAGTTCTGAAAAGATAAATATTCTCTCCCGCCAGCGGTTCCATTTTCAGGTAGTTCAAAAAATCCTCCCACCTGCCGCTTTCCATCAGCTCATTTCCCATGATAATGACCTCGAGATGTCCGATATCAAGATATCGATTCTGGCTTCTATCATAAAGCTTCTGAATTGCCTCAAAATCGTTTCCTTTCAATGTCAGTACAGAATGATCTGTATTTTCTTCCTCTTTTCCCTGACCGGTCGCCTCCGGCAGATCCGGCATTCCGTATGAAATGACGAAATCATCTCCTGAAACATCAATGCCAAGCGCCAGCGGATACATTCGTTTTTCCGGCTCAATTCCCGCGCAGCCGACACAGGTCATTGCAAGTATCAGGAAAATACAGCCGGCCGCTGCTGCTTTTTTTATCTGTTTCTGTCTGCCGCGTAAGAACAGATACAGCAATATGACAAGAAGTCCCGGCACAAAAATTCGCGCCAGATATTTTTCAAACAGATCTGCGGCTGTCATGCCGTCTGCCTCAAAAATCGACACCACATATACTGCCACCGGAAGCCAGAATTTTCCTGTCCCGATATGCGCTGATGTCAGTATCCGTTCTCCATAATAAAAAACACTGCCGACTGCAAACAGCAGACTATACAATAGAAAGCCCATCCACAGCACGTCAAACCTCGCCAGAACATTCCCCGGCAGATCTGCCCCTGCCAGCAGAGAAAGAACCGGCCATGTTTCAGACTGCACTCTCCGCCATCCCAGCACAGCCGGAAGCAGCAACAGTACACAGATCATAACCCCGCTGACTGTCAGAATTCCCCATATCACAGTCTTTCCTGCGCTGCCCCTCTTTTCAACATCTTTCATCACAAACGGAAGCAGACTGATTCCCGAGAAAAAGCACAGATAACGGTATGCCGACCGGATACTTGTTTCTATAGAAAAAGATTCCTCCCGAAACAGTTCCGTGATATATTCTGTCTTTCCCTGTCCCGCACACAGTACCAGCAAAAGCAGGATAGCCCCAAGAAAAATCCCTCCTGTAACTTCTGCCATCCTGCCTCTTTTCTGCATTCCTTTTTCCATCCCATAGGCACAGACAAGTACTGCAAATAACAGCAGCCATTTCTCAGAGATACCAAAGATCAGCCACACAGGAATGATCCTGCCGATCAGGTTCAGAAGATACGCTCCCGCCATCACAAGATAGATAAGAAAAAATCCCCCGAAGATTACCGCCCCGGCTTTTCCGAAGGATCGGATCATATCTGCATATCCATAGGTGCTTCGCAGATAAAAGAAAGAATACAACAGAAGAAAAATGACTGCCAGAATAATTCCCATCACACCGGACAGCCCCAAAAGTCCACCTTTTCCATTCAGGCAGAGCAGAAAAGGAGCCAGAAATGTCAGCAGAATCTGACGGTATAACTGTCGGTGTGAGATCCGATTATTTTCTGCGTATTTCATTTTCCGCCTCCTTGCCTGCCGCTTTCGTCTGCGCTTTATGTTTCAGTCGCAAACTCTGGTCACTTTTTGCATATACCGGACGATACTGCCTTTTCTTAAACGGAATGCGCCAGATACCGTCCCCTACCCGGCTTACCGGATGTTTTTTGACAAAGGGAACAAGATACGGCACACCAAAACTCAAAAGTCCGGACAGATGTGAGATCATCAGATACAATCCCAGTACGATACCATAGATTCCAAGATAACCACCCAGAAACAAAAATCCATATTTCATAAGCCGGAATGCCGACGCAAATTCCTCATCTGGAATCACCATGGAGCCTAATGCTGTCAGCGCTACGATCATCACGACAATAGGACTTACAAGATTTGCACTCACTGCTGCATCTCCGATGATCAGACCTCCCACGATTCCGATTGCATTTCCAAGTGCGCCTGGTACACGTACCCCGGCCTCACGAATCAGTTCAAATGCCAGTTCCAGTAAAATCAGCTCCGTCACGCTTGTAAATGGTACTCCTTCTCTTGCCTCTGCAAAGGAAAGAAGAAGATTCGCCGGAAGAATCTGAGTATGAAAACGAATCACCGCCAGATAAAGTCCCGGCAGAAGCATTGCAGTCAGAAGTGCCAGATAGCGCAGAATCCTTAAGAACGATGCCATCTCGAAATGGTGATACCAGTCCTCGCTGCTTTCCATAAATCCACTGAATGAGCCGGGCAAAATCAACGCAGACGGAGAATTGTCACAGAGCAGCACAACCTTTCCGTTCAAAAGTTCCAGCGCTGCACGGTCCGGTCGCTCCGTAACCTGATACTGAGGAAACGGAGAATACCACGGTTCTTCCGTAAGCTGTTCAAGCATGCCACTGTCAAGGACACCATCTATCTCATATTCTTCGATACGCTCCTTTATCTGCTCCAGAAGTTCCTCGTGCACCAGATCATCTATATACAGAATCTGCAGCACCGTATTGGAACGCACACCCATCTGATATTCTTCCACTTTCATTCTGGTATCACGCAGTCTTTTTCGCACAAGCGCAGAGTTTGTTTTTACCGAATCTGAAAATCCCTCTCTGGAACCACGGAGCACTTTTTCTGACTCTGCCTCCGACACACCCATGTTCGGATATCCCCTGCTCGAGATTTTCATTGCTCTGTCATAACCATCAATGAAAAAAACTGCATTTCCGGAAAGGAGCGCACCAAAAACTTCGTTCATATCATTCAGTTTCTGTACATCAGCAATTCCGAGGCTGTTATTCTGCATAAACTCCGGAATCTTTTCCGGCGGAATTTCCCAGAAATGGTTGATCATCTTGCCGATTGCCGAATCATCCAGCATCATATTGGAAACTGCCACTTCTATATAAACCATAAGGCAGTCCACTTTGTGCTCATCTCCGAGCCGCATCGGACGAATCAGAATATCCGCACAGTTTTCACAGCGTTCTTGTATATAACGTTCATTCTCACGAATATCCGCCGAGATTTTTTTCACATTTTCTTTTACATCTGTCATGGTTTCCTCCACAAACCAGCGGATGCGCCACCGACGCCTCCTCTATATGCAATCAAAAAGAGAGACACATCACATGCATCTCTCTTAGAATAACCATATTTTATTTTTTTATTTACGTATCTGACGATTCTGTGTCTCCTCACGGATCGAGCGGATGATCGCCTCTCTCTGATTTTCAATATGCTGATAGGAAATTTCCTTCGCGCTCTTTACATCACGATTTTTGATTGCCTCATAAATCTCTTTATGCTCTTTGACCAGAAGATTTCTTGTCTCCTCATCTTTCAGATATTCCACACGGTATCTGTAAATCTGCTCACGCAGGTTGTTTAAAACCTGATTCAGTCTGCGATTATCTGAAGATTTGTAGATGACTTCATGGAAAGCCACATCTGCTTCTGCAAGTTTTACAAGATTTCCCTCTGCCATCGTTGCCTCGAAATTCTTTGCTGCATTCCAGAGCTCTTCAAGCTGTTCTTCGGTCATTCGCATGCACGCATTCTCAATGGAAAGATTTTCAAGTGCAATACGCACTTCCAGTACATCGTTCAGATCCTTCTCCGTGATATTGGCAACCTGTGCACCTCTCCGGGGAATCATCACGACAAGTCCTTCCAGTTCCAGCTTACGCATTGCCTCACGTACCGGAGTTCTGCTGACACCGAGACGCTCTGCAAGCGCGATTTCCATCAGTCGTTCTCCCGGCTTGAGTTCCCCTTTCAAAATTGCCTTACGGAGTGTGTTAAACACAACATCCCGAAGTGGCAGATATTCGTTCATATCTACAGAAAAATCATTCATCATAGGTAGTTTCCCCTTTCCTGCACACATCCTGATCTATGCATGATCTTTTCGGTTGTAAATCTGTGTTGCAAATACTGTTTTTGCCAGATGGCTCTGTTTCAGGACTTCTGCTGCCTCACGCATCTTCGCTCTGTCATCAAAAATTCCGAATACGGTCGGTCCGCTTCCGCTCATCATTGCTTTCAGTGCACCGTTTGCTTCCATAAGATCTTTGATCTCCTGAATTACCGGATACTGGCGGATGATTCCCGGCTCAAAGACATTTTCCATCTTAGATGTCAGGCTGTAAATATCCTGATTCTCAATATCCAGAAGCATTCCATCGATGTCCGGATGTTTCTGAATGCTGTTCAGATTCAGATTCTCATATGCCAGCTTCGTCGAAACATTGATTCCCGGTTTGCCGACAAGTACATAACAGCGCGGAAGTCCCGGAAGACTCGTAAGTTTCTCACCGATTCCCTCTGCAAGAGCAGTTCCTCTCATTACACAATAAGGAACATCTGCGCCCACCTGTACGGCACGTTTCATCAATTCCTCTTCGCTGAGGCCCAGACGAAACAGACGGTTCACTCCGACAAAAGCAGCTGCCGCATCTGAACTGCCACCTGCCATACCTGCTGCAACCGGAATGGATTTCGTCAGTTTCATAGAAAGGCCCTCTTTAACATCAAACTCATCCATAAGAAGTTTGGCTGCCTTATATACCAGATTCCTTTCATCAGAAGGAACATAAGGAAGATTTGTAGACAACTCAATTCCCGGTTCTGATTTCTTACGGATATCCAAAAGGTCATACATCTGGATCGTCTGCATGATCATCCGTACTTCATGATATCCATCCTCACGCTTGCGGAGTACATCAAGTCCAAGATTGATTTTTGCCATAGCTCGTAAACGCATAAACACACCCTCTGTCCTTTGTATTTTTCGTTCTTTTTGTACTTTGTATACAATCTATGTATTTTATTTTATCCGATTTTTTTGATAATTTCAAGTATCATTCTTCGACTTTTTTTACCAGAAGAAGCGGCATTCCTGAGGAAATCTCTTCGTTTTCCAACTCATTCATACTGCTGATTTCTTCTGTGGTCGTATAAAAGCGTTTTGCAATGTCCCAGAGCGTGTCTTCCGGCTGAACAATATACACGGTAATTCCAGGCAAACTGCGGATTTTCCCCTGATCAAGAGGTGTTTCTTCCATCTTGTCGAGGATAAATTCTTCAATGCACTGTAACACCAGCACATTGACACCGATCGTTGCACGAATCTCAAGCTCGTTGCTGTCTGCCATGGTCGTTGACAATTGTTCCAGCTCGCTATGCAGATAATAAACACTGTCTTTCGAGATTCCCTGTGCCTCTACGATATGACTGAACGGAATGACAGTCTCGGCAGAATAAAACGGCATATCATCATTTCCCACAATATACAGAACCTTCAGACGCAGAATCCCGTCCACCTGAATCCCATCGCTGACGACCTGAGTTTTGTCAACTTTGACTTCTCCCTGACTGTGGCAGATCTGCAGAATTTTCCCCTGTGTTTCACGAATCGTCACACGGTCCGACAGACGACATCGTGAGAAATTCCGGATCAGCAGGCTTTCCAGCATTTCCGTTCTGCCTTTTGGCTGATACTGACGAAACGGAGTGTACGCATCCATGATCACATCATGCTCTTCCTCCCGGTAAAGCTTCATATCCAGTTCCAGAACAACATCTGCCTGCAGTTTACGCTCTTCTCCGTCGGCATCCGGTCTGACCTCCAGAGACTGACTGATCACTGACGCTTCCAGATTCGGAATCATCTCCGAAGTACAGCCGGTGCATTCTACTTCCCCGTTAAACGGAATCGTGTGCTCCAGCCACTGCAGAGTACTTCCTTCATCCCCGCCCGTATAAAGAACAAAAATAAACAGTTCTCCTTTAGCCTTTATTTTTTGTTCTTCCGGACGCAGATCCAGTCCACGTACTTCGATGGTATACCACAGAAGTTCCGCAATATCCGGTTTGTTTGAAACCAGCTCAATTTCTTCTTTCAGCCGCAGAGTATCTTTTTTATGTACTGCAAGACTGAGAAG
>OGRC01002018.1_pt1 | contig 11897 bp, 11 predicted proteins | sample 1553431 | NCBI WGS metagenome assembly OGRC01 (sample SAMEA2580064, study PRJEB22360) | human gut metagenome | biome: human gut; feature: human-associated habitat; material: faeces | place: Denmark | collected 2008/2010
AAAAACGGCTAGGTTTGAAATATAATCAAACTTAGCCGAGTAAAAAAGTATAAGTCAGGTAAATTACCTAAAAAGGTTATTAATTTAAGGAGGACATTCAAAATGGCAAAAGCTAAATTTGAAAGAAACAAACCGCATTGTAACATTGGTACAATCGGACACGTTGACCACGGTAAAACAACACTTACAGCTGCTATCACAAAAACACTTTCTCAGAGAGTAGAAGGAAACACAGCTGTTGATTTCGAAAACATCGATAAAGCTCCGGAAGAGAGAGAGCGTGGAATCACAATTTCTACAGCTCACGTTGAGTATGAGACAGAGAATCGTCACTACGCACACGTTGACTGCCCGGGACATGCTGACTACGTTAAGAACATGATCACTGGAGCAGCTCAGATGGATGGTGCTATCCTCGTTGTTGCTGCAACTGACGGTGTTATGGCTCAGACAAAAGAGCACATCCTTCTTTCCCGTCAGGTTAACGTTCCGTACATCGTTGTATTCATGAACAAATGTGATATGGTAGACGATGAGGAACTTCTTGAACTCGTAGAGATGGAAATCCGTGAAGTACTCAGCGAGTACGACTTCCCGGGCGATGACACACCGATCATTCAGGGATCAGCTTTGAAAGCTCTTGAAGATCCGTCAAGCGAATGGGGCGATAAGATCATGGAACTTATGGCTGCTGTTGACGAGTGGATTCCGACACCGGAGCGTGCTACAGACAAACCGTTCCTTATGCCGGTAGAGGACGTATTCTCTATCACAGGACGTGGAACAGTTGCTACAGGTAGAGTAGAGCGTGGAGTTCTTCATGTATCTGATGAAGTTGAAATCATCGGTATCCATGATGACGTTAAGAAAACAGTTGTAACAGGTATCGAGATGTTCCGTAAACTTCTTGATGAGGCTCAGGCTGGAGACAACATCGGAGCTCTTCTTCGTGGTGTTCAGAGAACAGAGATCGAAAGAGGTCAGGTTCTTATCAAACCAGGTACAGTTACATGCCATAAGAAATTTACATGCCAGGTTTACGTTCTGACAAAAGACGAGGGTGGACGTCATACACCGTTCTTCAACAACTACCGTCCGCAGTTCTACTTCAGAACAACAGACGTAACAGGTGTTTGTGAACTTCCGGCTGGTATCGAGATGTGTATGCCTGGAGATAACGTAGAGATGACAGTTGAACTGATTCATCCGGTAGCTATGGAGGAAGGTCTTCGTTTCGCTATCCGTGAGGGTGGACGTACAGTAGGATCTGGTACAGTAGCTAAGATCATCGAGTAATCATAATCTGAATATAGATTTGATATAGCGATATGACCCGCAGAGTGTTTGCTCTGCGGGTTTTTGCATAGCGATGAGCCAAAGTCCGGGACTGCCCAAGGTCTTGGCGATCGCTTACAATCCCAGAATGAGCCTTTTGGCACTTCCGGTGATTGCATTTTTAGAAAAAACTTCTCAAAAATATTGACATTTAAAATAACAACTGCTATATTACAAATAGAACACAAAAGATACCCCGGAAATTTCTCCGGGGTGGTTTTATATCAAAGAAGTAATTTGTAAAAAGAAATAATATTTACAATGAAACAAGAATAAAATCAGCAATCTTGAATTTGTAATTGTGGGAGGGAAGTAAAATGGCAGTGAAAAGGGATTATTATGAAGTGCTCGGTTTATCAAAAGGGGCAGATGCAAGTTCGATAAAAAAGGCGTACAGGAAGCTGGCAAAGAAGTATCATCCTGACACGAATCAAGGCGATAAGCAGGCGGAGAAGAAATTTAAAGAAGTAACGGAGGCATATACGGTCTTGAGTGATCCGGAAAAGAAAAAAATGTATGATCAATTTGGTCACGCAGCATTTGATCAAGGTGCATCCGGCAATCCTTTCGGCAGAGGTGCATCCGGCAATCCGTTTTCCGGCGGTTCATATCAGAGAACCTATACGAACGGAAATGGAGGATATCAGGAGTATCATTTTGAAAGCGGTAATATGGATGATATGTTAGGAGACATTTTTGGTGATCTTTTTGGGCGTGGAAAGTATGAAGGAGAAGGAGAGCAATTTCGGGGATTTCAGGGATTTCGCGGATATGAACAGCAGAGAGATGCAAAAGGAGAAGATCTGCATGCAGAGATCTCTGTAACCTTTGAAGAAGCTGTTTTCGGATACGATAAAATGTTCACTCTTAGAGAGCCGAATGGTCAGGGAACTTCGAAGACTTTGCAAGTTCATATTCCAGCAGGAATTGATACTGGTAAGAGTATTCGACTGCGTGGAAAAGGAATGGCTGGAATGAATGGCGCAGAGAACGGAGATCTGTTTTTGAAAGTAAATGTCGGAGCAAAAGCAGGATATGAGCGAAAAGGCAGTGATGTGTATACAACTGTGTTTGTTCCGTATACAACAGCGGTGTTCGGCGGGGAAGCGAAAGTACAGACTTTGTACGGAGATGTTTTATGTAAGATCGGAAAGGGAACACAGTCAGGAACGAAGATCCGCCTGAGGGGAAAGGGAATTGTCTCCATGAAAAATCCGGATGTAAGAGGGGATCAATATGTGACGGTTCAGATTGAAGTGCCGAAATATTTAGATCCCGAGGCAGAGCAAAAGCTGCGTGAATTTGAGAACATGTGTGTAAAAAGCGGCGCGGAAAACAGAAAAAGCGCATGATTAGAAACCCTTGTTTTGCATATACTGTATACAGTGTGGACTCACATTGTGAATAAGTATGGCAGGCAGGGGTTTTTATGTGGAAAAAAGAAAAGAAAAACAAGTGGGAAAAAGGAAAATTGTTATGGGGAGAGCTTGTTTATGATTTTGTCGGGGCAGTATTATTTTCGGCCGGAGTGTATACTTTTGCCGGCAATGCAGACTTTGCGCCAGGAGGAGTTACGGGACTGGCGTTATTGCTGAATCATGTTTTCGGAATCCCGATCGGGACGCTTACGCTTCTTATTAATCTGCCGCTGATTATTCTCAGTTATCATGCACTAGGAAAACGATTTCTTTTAAAAACGGCGAGATCAATGGTCATCACCACGGTTCTTCTTGACGGTATATTTCCAATGTTTCCGATGTACGAGGGTCAGCGAATCATGGCGGCGGTCTGTTCGGGCGTATTGATTGGAGCAGGCATGGTGCTCTTTTATATGAGGGGTTCTTCTTCAGGAGGGCTTGATTTTGTCATTATGCCGATTAAGAAAAAACGGCCTCATTTGTCGGTAGGGAAAATTACTATGGCGATCGATTTGGGAATTATTCTTCTCGGATGGCCGGTGTTTGGCAATGTGGATGCTGTTCTTTATGGTCTGATGTCCACGTTTGCATCGGTTGTCGTGATCGATAAGGTGTTGTATGGGGCTGGGGCAGGAACGCTGGCGCTTCTTGTTACGAAACAAGGTAAAGCTGTGTCTGAGCGGATCGGACAAGTAACGGAGAGAGGCGTAACTTCTCTTCAGGCAACCGGGGCATATACCGGAGAGTCGAAACAAGTTTTGCTTTGCGCATGCAATAAGTCGGAAGCGTATCTTGTAAAACGTGCGGCAGAGGAAGTAGATGAGAATGTTTTTCTTATGTTTATGGAAACAAGTGAAGTGTTCGGGGAAGGGTTTCGGAATGTTTCAGAGCAAAAGTAAATGGAAAAGCACGTTGAAAAAATACGGCTGCGGCGGGTTGAAAAAAATACTTTCATGCAGTAAAATGAAATCCATAATGTGCCTGAAAAAGTGTGCGTTATGAAACGAAGGGAAAATGGATGAACGCGGAAGCGTATAAGGCTGAGAAAGGCGGTATGCCTATGAATATGATACATGCAGAAAAGCTTGTATATGAATATGATAAACGTGATGAAGAAGGAAATGTGATTGGAACGAATCGTGCCATTGACGGGGTTGATATTGATGTGCCGCAAGGTTCTTTTGTGGCAGTGCTTGGACATAACGGTTCTGGAAAATCCACTCTTGCAAAACATATGAATGCGATTTTAGTTCCGACAGGCGGTACAGTATGGGTGGACGGACAGGATACAAAAGATCCTGAAAATCTGTGGGACGTACGGCGGACTGCGGGGATGGTATTTCAAAATCCCGACAATCAGATCATTGGGACTGTTGTGGAGGAAGATGTGGGATTCGGACCTGAGAATATCGGGATTCCGACAGATGACATATGGAAACGGGTTGAAGAAAGCCTGCGGCTTGTCGGGATGACAGAATATCGGAAGTCTTCGCCGAATAAACTTTCCGGCGGGCAAAAACAGCGTGTAGCGATTGCGGGAGTGATCGCGATGGAACCAAAATGTATCGTGTTGGATGAGCCCACTGCGATGCTTGATCCGAATGGACGAAGAGAAGTGCTTCATGCAGTTGGGCGTTTGCGCAGGGAGAAAAACGTAACGGTGATTTTGATTACTCATTATATGGAAGAAGTGATCGAGGCAGATCGGGTGTTTGTTATGGACAGCGGTCATATTGTGATGCATGGAACTCCGAGAGAAATATTTGGAAGAGTGGATGAATTAAAGTCATATCGGATGGACGTTCCGCAAGTTACGATGTTGGCAGAGGAGCTTAGAAGGAGAGGACTGGATATCCCGAAAGGGATCTTGAGAAGGGAAGAATTGGTGGAAGCATTATGTCGATTGCGTTAGAACATGTGAATTATATATACAGTCCGGGTACTGCTTATGAGAAATGCGCGCTGAAAGATATCAGTCTTGAGATTCAACAAGGGCAGTTCGTCGGGATTATCGGACATACAGGATCCGGGAAATCTACGCTGATCCAGCATTTAAACGGATTGATGAAGGCAACTTCAGGAGATATCCGGTATGAAGGGAAAAGCATTTATGAAGAGGGCTATGATATGAGGAAGCTTCGAAGTCAGGTAGGGCTTGTCTTTCAATATCCCGAACATCAGCTTTTCGAAGTTGACGTTATAAGTGATGTATGCTTTGGCCCGAGAAACCAGGGACTTTCAGAGGAAGAATGTGAGAAAAACGCAAGGGAAGCGCTGGAGTTGGTCGGATTTCCGGAAAAATATTATAAGCAGTCTCCATTTGAGCTTTCAGGAGGTCAGAAGAGGCGTGTGGCGATCGCCGGAGTGCTGGCAATGAAACCGAAAGTGCTTATTTTGGATGAACCTACCGCAGGGCTTGATCCGAAAGGGCGAGACGAGATCCTTGATCAGATTGCAAAACTGCATAAGGAGACAGGGATGACAGTTGTTCTTGTATCGCATAGTATGGAAGATGTGGCCCGTTATGTGGAACGGATCATTGTGATGAACAAAGGGGAAAAGATGCTCGATGGTACACCGAAAGAGGTGTTCCGTCATTATAAAGAACTGGAGGCGGTAGGTCTTGCGGCGCCTCAGGTTACTTATGTGATGCATGACTTGAAAGAACGTGGATTCGACGTTTCGCCTGATGCGACAACGATCGAAGAAGCAGCAGATGAGATAATGAGGAGTTTCTTATGATCAGAGATATTACGATCGGACAGTATTACCCGGTAAAAAGCCGGATACATAGTTTAGACCCAAGGGTGAAAATTGTTTGCACCCTTTTATTTCTTGTCTCTTTATTTATTCAAAGCTCGTTTCTCGGATATGTGATCGCAACGTTATTTCTTGGGACAGTTATTCATATGTCGAAAGTTCCGTTGAAATATATTGTGAAGGGCTTAAAGCCGATCGTAATCCTGCTGATGTTTACGGTCGTTATGAATTTATTTCTGACAAGAGGCGGCGAAGTGCTGCTGCATTTTTGGATTTTTACGATTACGGAGGAAGGCGTTCGGACGTCCGTTTTCATGGCGCTTCGATTGATGTATCTTGTGGCGGGTTCTTCGCTTATGACATTTACAACGTCCCCGAACGGATTGATGGATGGAATGGAAAAATTACTAAGTCCGCTGAATAAACTGCACCTTCCGGTTCATGAGGTGGCGATGATCATGTCCATTGCGCTTCGATTCATTCCCATCCTTTTAGAGGAAACGGACAAGATTATGAAAGCTCAGATTGCCAGAGGCGCTGATTTTGAGAGCGGAAATATTATCCAAAGAGCGAAGGCGATGATTCCGATTCTTGTTCCGTTATTCGTATCTGCCTTCCGAAGGGCGAACGATCTTGCAATGGCGATGGAAGCCCGCTGCTATCATGGCGGAGAGGGAAGAACGAGGATGAAACCGCTGAAATATAAAGGAAGAGATAAAGCGGCATATCTGATTACGATCATCTATGTGGCAGGAGTGTTTGTGCTTGGGAAATTCGTGCCGTTTCGGGTATGGATTTTCTAAAGGTATCTGCAGAAAATGTGAAAGGGAAGTCTGATTGGCAAAAGTTTGGACTGCAAAAGTTCGTTTTTCGGCAGACAAAGGAGAATGTGTAAAAGAATTTGTGAAAAGGCTGAGATGAAAAAGGGGAACGGATAAAGACATGAAACGGGTGAAATTGACGGTTGCTTATGACGGAACGGATTATTGCGGATGGCAGATACAGCCGAACGGAATTACGGTAGAAGAAGTCCTGAACAAGGCGCTGTCTGAACTGACAGGCGAAACGATCCGTGTGATTGGGGCAAGCAGGACAGATGCAGGGGTTCATGCAAAGGGCAATGTGGCGGTTTTTGACACGGAGTCTCCGATCCCTTCGGATCGGATTGCGTACGCCGCCAACAGGCTGCTCCCTGAGGATATTGTTATCGTACGTTCGGAAGAAGTGGGAACAGACTGGCATCCTCGTTATCAAACATCGGTTAAAACATATGAATATACGATTGTAAACCGAGAGATGCCGGACCCGATCAGACGGAGAGATTCCTGGTTTGTTTCATTTCCGCTGAATGTTGATGAGATGAGAAAGGCAGCGCAGTATCTCGTCGGCGAGCATGATTTTAAAACATTTTGCAGCATTCATACAGGTGTCAAAACGACGGTTCGAAAGATTTATAGTCTGGAGATTGAGCCGGACGGAGATCTGGTGAAAATGCGGATCAGCGGAAATGGGTTTTTATATAATATGGTGCGGATTATCGCAGGTACTCTTGTAGAAGTCGGGAGGGGTGCATGTACGCCTCTTGAGGTTAAGGAGATGCTTGATCAAAAGAAACGAGAAAAGGCGGGAGCGACTGCCCCTGCGCAAGGGCTTGTGCTTGTGAAAATTGCGTATGAGTAAGTGAATCGGAAGAAGTAGAGAAACTGTCTTTCTGCTTGACTTTTGTTAAGCAGATTGTTAGACTTAAATGTAGCGATAGGAGGGCGAAAGATATGAAAATTTATGAAACAGAAAACTACGAAGCAATGAGCAGAAAAGCAGCCAATATTTTGTCTGCACAAGTGATTTTGAAACCGGATTGTGTACTCGGTCTTGCAACAGGATCTACGCCGATCGGAACATACGATAAACTTGTAGAGTGGTATGAAAAAGGCGACCTTGATTTCTCGGAAGTTAAGACAGTAAACCTTGATGAATACAGAGGTCTGACACGCGATAACGATCAGAGTTATTACTATTTCATGCATGAGCATTTGTTTGATCGTGTGAATATCGATCCTGAGAATACAAACGTTCCGAACGGAACAGAGCCGGATGCTGACAAAGAATGTGAAAGATATGAGAAACTGATCGAATCAATGGGTGGAGTTGATATCCAGCTTCTCGGTTTGGGACACAACGGACATATCGGATTTAACGAGCCGGACAGCTCTTTCGCACAGACGACACACTGTGTTGACCTGACAAAGAGCACAATCGAAGCAAATAAGAGATTCTTTGCATCTGCAGATGACGTACCGCGTCAGGCTTATACAATGGGAATCGGAACGATCATGCGCGCGAAGAAGATTCTGCTTATCGTAAACGGCGAGGCAAAAGCAGATATCGTTGCAAAGGCATTTTTCGGACCGGTAACTCCGGAAGTTCCGGCGTCGATCCTGCAGCTCCACAATGATGTTGTAATCGTTGGAGATAAAGCAGCGTTGTCAAAGATTCCGAGATAAGGCTGAAGCAGGATGGCTTATTTACTTGAAGTATGCGCGGATAGTGTGAAATCCGCAGTCGAAGCACAGACCGGAGGAGCGGATCGGATTGAATTGTGTTCTGCTCTTGTGATCGGAGGTCTGTCTCCGTCTGCAGCGATGTTTGAGCAGGTGAAGAAGAATGTCGATCTTCCGATCAGAGTGCTCCTTCGTCCAAGATTCGGGGATTTCTGCTATGATGAGTATGAATTTAAAACCTTGGAAGAAGAGGTGCGTATATTCCGGGAGGCGGGAGCTGCAGGCGTTGTTATCGGGATTTTAAGACCTGATGGGACGCTTGATATCGACAGGATGGAAAAACTGATCTCATGCGCTAAAGAAGGTAGTGAAGCGCCGCCGTGCACGGTGACCTTTCACAGAGCGTTTGATGTGTGCCGGGATGCAAAAGAAGCATTGGAACAGTGTATACAGCTTGGAGTTGATACGATCCTTACAAGCGGGCAGAAAAACAGCGCGTGGAACGGTCGCGATCTTTTGCGGGAACTGGTGAAAGAATCCGAGGGAAAGATTGAGATTTTGGCAGGAGCCGGAATCAATCCAGAAGTGATCAAAAAGCTGTCGGACTATGCTGAAGTGACTTCTTTTCATATGTCAGGAAAGAAAGTAGTTGACAGTCTGATGAAATTCCGAAGGGAAGATGTGCCTATGGGTATACCGGGTTTTCCTGAATTTGATATTTGGCAGACTGATTCCGAACAGATTAAGCAGGCGAAACAAATCTTGACTGCGATGTCTTTGTGAAATGGCTGACAGATGATTTGCAAGGAGAAAAACAGGAGTTAATATACAATCACTGCTTGACAAAACAATTACTGTAAGCTAAGATATGCTTCATAAATATACAGGCTTTGAAGGGAACAAGTAACAAGTGAACGAGATGACAGAAAGCAGCCGGTTGATGAGAGGCGCGTGAGACGAATTTGTGAATACATCCCGGAGCTTCACACCGAAAAGGAACTGTCCGGCAGCGCGGATAAAAGAAGTCGCTGTGTATAGATGATGGCAGGGAATGAGTAGGCTGTGACGGAGTGGTGCACGTTATCGTACCAAGTGAGGCTGAAAAAGTGTCGGGGATCGACAGTTCAGTAAATTAAGGTGGTACCACGGGAAGATCCGTCCTTATTGCGTGAGCGATAAGGACGGTTTTTTGTATTTTAAATTTTGCTATTTGGAAAAAGGAGAAAGAAAATGGGAATTTACGAGGAACTTCAGGCAAGAGGTCTGATCGCGCAGGTGACGGATGAAGAAAGAATCCGCGATTTAGTAAACAATGGAAAGGCTGTGTTTTATATTGGATTTGATCCGACGGCAGACAGCCTTCATGTAGGACATTTTATGGCGCTGTGCCTTATGAAACGTCTTCAGGAAGCTGGAAATAAACCGATTGCGCTGATCGGAGGCGGAACAGGATATATCGGAGATCCGTCAGGAAGATCCGATATGAGAAGTATGATGACACCGGAGCAGATTCAGCATAACTGTGACTGCTTTAAGAAACAGATGAGCAAGTTTATTGATTTTTCTGAAGGGAAAGCGCTTATGGTAAATAATGCAGACTGGCTGCTTGACCTGAACTATGTAGAGGTGCTTCGGGAAATCGGACCGCATTTTTCTGTAAACCGTATGCTTACAGCTGAATGCTATAAACAGAGAATGGAAAAAGGTTTGAGTTTCCTTGAGTTTAATTATATGATTATGCAGGCGTATGACTTTTATGCATTGTTCCAGAAATATGGATGTAACATGCAGTTTGGCGGAGATGACCAGTGGAGCAATATGCTTGCGGGAACAGAATTGATCAGAAGAAAATTAGGCGAGGATGCAGGCGCAATGACGATCACTCTCCTTTTGAATTCAGAAGGAAAGAAGATGGGAAAAACACAGTCAGGAGCTGTATGGCTTGATGAAAATAAAACATCGCCGTTTGACTTTTATCAGTATTGGAGAAATGTAGCTGATGCCGATGTGCTGAAATGTATCCGTATGCTGACATTCCTTCCGCTTGAGGAAATCGATAAAATGGATGCTTGGGAAGGCGCGCAGCTTAATACTGCAAAAGAGATTTTGGCATATGAACTGACAAAACTTGTTCACGGAGAAGAAGAGGCGAAGAAAGCGCAGGAAAGTGCAAGAGCTTTGTTCAGCAAAGGAAATGCAGCAGAGATGCCGACAGCGCAGCTCACAGAAGATGATCTGACAGACGGAAAGATTGACATTCTTACAATGCTTGTGAAGAGCGGTCTTGTTACATCAAAATCTGAGGCGAGACGCGCGGTGCAGCAGGGCGGCGTTGCGGTAGACGGAGAGAAAGTATCCGATATTGCTGCGGCTTTCGGAAAAGAAGATCTGTCAGGTGAAGGAATTATTTTGAAAAAAGGAAAGAAAAACTTCCGCCGGGTTGTTGCTGAGTAAGAAGTACAGGGACGGAGAACAAAAATGCAGGCAGGTTTCTGTGAGTTTGTGAAAATGAATTGACAGATTAGCGGCAGCGGGAGATTGCTGATCCAAGTGGGAAAGGAAGTGGCTGTATGGGGATGAATAGTACGCCGATGTCCGAACGGGTTCATATCGGATTTTTTGGAAGAAGGAATGCCGGAAAGTCTAGTGTCATGAATGCAGTTACAGGGCAGGATCTTGCAGTTGTATCAGACGTAAAGGGAACGACAACGGATCCGGTATATAAGTCGATGGAACTGCTTCCGATCGGCCCTGTGGTGATGATGGATACACCAGGGATAGATGATGAAGGGACTCTTGGAGAGCTTCGGGTGAAAAAAAGTTACCAGACGCTTAATAAGACAGATGCGGCAGTGCTTGTTATTGACGCATCACAGAGTGTATCCACAGAAGACAAAAAGCTTCTCGATCGGATCAGGGCGAAACAGATCCCCTTTGTTGTCGCGCTGAATAAAAAAGAACTTGTAGAAGAAAAGGATTTGGAACGGATCAGAGAAGAACTTGAGCTGGAGGAGTGTCGGATCGTTGCAGTCAGCGCGGTGAAAGGTGACGGTATCTATGAGTTGAAAGAAAGGATCGCCTCGGCAGTGTGTCAGGGCGAGAAGGATCATATGCTCGTTCGGGATTTACTGAAGCCGTCTGATCTTGTCATTTTGGTTGTACCTGTTGATTCGGCGGCTCCGAAAGGGCGGCTGATCCTTCCCCAGCAGCAGACGATTCGGGATATCCTTGAGGCAGATGCAGTGTCGGTTGTCGTAAAAGAGAATGAACTGAAAAATGTCCTTGAGCAGTTAGGAAAGAGACCGAGAATGGTAATTACGGACAGTCAGGTATTCGGACGGGTGTTAAAGGATACGCCTTCAGATGTGCCGTTGACTTCTTTTTCTATATTAATGGCGCGTTATAAAGGTAATTTGGAACAGGCAGTCAGAGGCGTAACGGAACTGGATAAGTTAAAAGATGGGGATGCTGTATTGATCAGCGAAGGATGCACCCATCATCGGCAGTGTGATGATATCGGAACGGTAAAGATCCCCCGCTGGATTCGGGAGTATACTGGGAAAGAGATTCGGATAGAAACGACATCCGGCACAGAGTTTCCAGATGATCTAAGTGAATATAAACTGGTGATTCATTGTGGCGGATGTATGCTCAATGAACGGGAAATGAAATACCGCTATAGCTGCGCATCGGATCAGGGAGTTCCGATGACGAATTACGGGATAATGATCGCTTATGTGAAAGGGATATTGAAACGAAGTGTAGAACTGTTTCCGGATCTTTGCGTAATGTTGTAAAAGTATATTGTAAAAATGCAAAAAGAGAGATGCTAGCGTAAAATTTTTGTAGGACACATAGAAAAGGGAACACCAGTTTTGTGTTA
>OGRC01002024.1_pt1 | contig 11876 bp, 9 predicted proteins | sample 1553431 | NCBI WGS metagenome assembly OGRC01 (sample SAMEA2580064, study PRJEB22360) | human gut metagenome | biome: human gut; feature: human-associated habitat; material: faeces | place: Denmark | collected 2008/2010
CCTCCGAGCCTCTGCTGGTCAGCTCGGAAAGCTCCTACAGCAAGACGGCAGGCTACGAGATGACCACTGCCGGGCAGGAGGAGGGCGACCCCGACGGTCCCTTCACGCTGGCGGCTTACGCCTCCAACAACGCCACCGGCGCTGAGGTCATCTGGGTCAACTGCGGCAATATGGACAACGAGGCCGTCTACCAGACCGTCCCCGGCAACGTGACCTTCTTACAGGGCTGCGCGGCCGCTCTGGCCGGGCAGGAGGGGACCACCCTCGTGGAGTCCAAGGCGCTGGAGGCCGCGCCCATCACCATCCCGAACCACACCGCCGCCGCGCTGGGGCTGGTGTTCGTCCTCATCCTTCCGGCGGCTGTGCTGGCCGTGGGTGCAGTGGTCGTATTGCTGCGCCGCCGCAGATAAAGGGGGCAGGGCGATGAAAGCAAAACAGCGCACCCTTGCGTTCCTGCTGGTGCTCGTCCTCGCCGCCGGGGCGGCGCTGGCCCTGCTGACCCACGCGAACCAGAAGGCCGAACAGGCCGCCAGCGAGGCCGAGGCCGGGAGCCTCCCCCTGCTGGACGTGACCGGAGACACGCTGGAACAGGTGGCAGTCCAGTATGAAGGAGAGACCCTGACCCTTCTGTCCGGCGATGGGTGGACGCTGGCCGAGGACCCGGACTACCATCTGGACGACTCTGCCTGCGACACCATCCGCACCGCACTGGCAGACATGAGGGCAAAGCGCCAGCTCGAGGCACAGCCCGGTGAGGACTACGGCTTCGATGCGCCCCGGCTTGTCGTGAATGTGACGGCAGCGGGGAAGCGCACCACCCTCACGGTAGGGGCTGAGAACCCTGTCACCGGCGACGTCTACGTCCGCCGGAACGGGGAGGACACGGTCTACGCCGTGGACGCGGCCAAGTTTCGCTGCATGGAACAGACCAAAGCCGGGCTGTTCGGGGCGTTCAGCCCGGCGGGCATCACCGTCTCGGACATCGAGGCCCTGCGCTATACCCTCCAGAGCGGCGAGGTGGTCAGTCTGCGGGCGGTCTCTCAGCCCACCGGGGCCGACAGCACAGCCTATCAGACCGTCTGGCGGCTTACAGATGCGCCGGATGCTGCACTGGATGCTGACAAGACGGATGCCCTGCTGGCCGCGCTGGCCAGCTATGTCACCGGGCAGGACACCGCCGCAGACTCCTCCGCCTGCGGCTTCGATGACCCGCTGGTGACGGCAGAGGTGACGACGTCAGAGGGCACGGCTGTCCTGACCTACGCCATCGGCACCGACGGCTATTATATGATGGTGTCGGGCGACAGCTCTGTCTACACTGTGGACGGCCAGACCGTGCAGGCCCTCTGCCTGACGGCCCGGCAGCTGAAAGCCGACACCTGAGAATTTATCCCAAAAGCACCCGCAGTTCTGCACTGTAGGTGCTTTTATGCTGTATGAGGAAACGCTATATGCAAAATTGATGTAAAACCCGGGTGGGAAAAGCTCCCTCGGAGTCAAAGTTTCGGCAAACATCAGCAGAGTGATTGACATTTTGACAAAGATTGTTTAAGATAGACAAGACAGGGCAGAATAACTGCGCAATGTTACGGTCGTCATGGATGTTGTGCGGGGATGAGTCACCCTGGTACGAGAGGATGGGGGAGTAAACCCCTGTCTTTTTTCGTATCTGAGTTACAAGGAGGATATAGGAAAAAATGAACAACTCGGTGATCGTTTCATTGCGAGACATCGTAGTGGACTTTGATGGTCAGCGCATTCTGGATGGGCTGAACCTCGACATCCATGACAAAGAGTTTGTGACGCTGCTGGGATCCTCCGGCTGCGGCAAAACCACCACCCTCCGCCTCATCGCGGGCTTTCTGGAACCGACGTCCGGCAAAGTGCTGCTGAAAGGAGAGGACATCACAGGCGTACCGCCCTACAAGCGTCCGGTGAACACCGTGTTTCAGAAGTACGCGCTGTTCCCCCATCTGAACGTCTTCGAGAATGTAGCCTTCGGCCTCCGCCTCAAGAAGATGGACGAAGAGACCATCCGCCGCAAGGTGCGGGATATGCTGGAGGTCGTGGGCCTGAAAGGATTCGAGCGCCGCAGCATCGGCCAGATGTCCGGCGGCCAGCAGCAGCGCGTGGCCATCGCACGCAGTCTGGTCAACGAGCCGGAGATCCTGCTTCTGGACGAGCCTCTGGGTGCACTGGACCTCAAGCTGCGCAAGGAGATGCAGCTGGAGCTGAAGCGTCTGCAGCGCGAGATGAACATCACCTTCATCTACGTCACCCACGATCAGGAAGAGGCCCTGACCATGTCCGACACCGTCGTCGTCATGAACGGCGGCAAGGTGCAGCAGATCGGCACCCCCGAGGACATCTACAATGAGCCGAAGAACGCTTTCGTGGCAGACTTTATCGGCGACTCCAACATCGTGGACGGCGTGATGCACCGTGATTTCCTCGTCTCCTTCTCGGGCGTGGATTTCCCCTGCGTGGACCGCGGCTTTTCCCGGGAGCAGAGCGTGCAGGTGGTCGTCCGTCCCGAGGACATCGAGGTGGTCTCCCCGGTGGAGGGCCAGCTGGTGGGCGTCGTCAATGACGTCATCTTCAAGGGCGTCCACTTCGAGATGCATGTGGAGTGCGAGGGCCGCGAGTGGCTCATCCATTCCACCCGCGCCTGCACGCCCGGTGAGACCATCGGTATGCGCATCGGCCCCAACGAGATCCATATCATGTCGCGTTCGGAGGGGTGAGGCCGCATGAAGATTTACGATAAGAAACTGGCCTATCCGTACTTTGTATGGATGGTGCTGTTCACAGTGGTGCCCTTGTTCATCGTGGTGTACTACGCCCTGACCGATGCCAGCGGCAGCTTTACGCTGGACAATCTGGTGGGCATCAGCGGCTATGGTTCGGTGTTTGCCCGGAGCCTGCTGCTGGCCCTTATCGCCACGGTCGTCTGCCTCGTCCTCGCGTTCCCGGTGGGGTACTTCCTCTCCCGGCTGCGCGTCAACAAGCAGCACATCATGCTGATGCTGGTGATGCTGCCCATGTGGATGAACTTCCTGCTGCGCACCTACGCATGGATGGGCCTGCTGAGCGTCAACGGCCCCGTGAATGCGGTGCTGGGCGTGTTCGGCCTCGGACCTTACACCATGCTGAACACGTCCGGCGCTGTGGTGCTGGGCATGGTGTACAACTATGTGCCCTATATGATCCTGCCCCTCTACACCAGCATGACCAAGATCGACCAGAGCATCGTGGAGGCGGCGCAGGATCTGGGGGCTTCCACCACCAAGACCCTGCTGCGGGTGCTCATCCCCATGAGCGTGCCCGGCATCAGCACCGGCATCACGATGGTGTTCGTCCCGGCGGTGTCCACCTTCGTCATCAGCCGTATGCTGGGCGGCGGCTCCAACCTGCTCATCGGCGACCTGATCGAGATGCAGTTCCTCGGCAACAGCTACAACCTCAACGTCGGCTCTGCCATGAGCCTCGTGCTGATGATCATCGTGCTGCTCTGCATGAGCTTCACGTCCAGCTTCGACGAGGATGAGATGGAGGGTGTGTCCTGATGAAAACGAAACATCTGCGTCTGATGCAGCGCGCCTATGTCATCCTGTTCTTCTGCTTCATGTACCTGCCCATCGCGTATATGATCGTGTTCAGCTTCAACCAGAGCAAGGGCTACTCGCTCTTCACCGGCTTCACCCTCAAGTGGTACACCAGCCTTTTCCACAATGCGTCGATCCTGCACGCGCTGTGGGTGTCGCTGGAAGTGGCCCTCATCTCGGCCATCATCGCCACGGTGCTGGGCACGGCGGCCTCTCTGGGCATCGCGTCCATGGGCCGCAAGAGCCGTCTGCTGGTGACGAACATCACCTATATCCCGGTGGTCAACCCCGAGATCATCACTGGTATCTCGCTGATGCTGCTCTTTGTGGCTTACCAGCGCTTCGCGGGCGGGCTGGACTTCCTGCCTGATAACATCATGGGTCTGCCCACGCTGCTCATCGCCCACATCGCGTTCAATGTGCCGTATGTCATCTTCAACGTCACGCCCAAGCTCAAGCAGCTGGACATCAAGCTGTTTGAGGCGGCGCTGGACCTCGGCTGTGACCCCCGGCAGGCATTTTTCAAGGTTATCCTGCCCGAGATCAGCCCGGCCATCCTGTCGGGCTTCCTCATCAGCCTGACCTACTCCATCGACGATTTCATGATCTCCTATTTCAACTGCGGCACGGTGGAGACGCTGCCCATCGCCATCTACTCCATGACCCGCAAGAAGGTCAGCCCGGAGATCTACGCGCTGTCCACCATCATGTTCGTGGTCATTCTGAGCATCATCCTCATCTCCAACGCCATGGAGAGCCGCGGTTACCGCCGCGACCAGCGCGCACTGAGAGGAGGAGATGTCAAATGAAGCGTTTCGTCATTCTTCTGCTGACGGCTGTGCTGGCGCTGACCATGCCGCTGTCGGCTCTGGCCGCGGGACAGATCGAGGTCACGGAGGACATTTCCGTCTCGGATGACTACGACTGGACCCGCTTCAAGGGCCAGAATGTCACCCTGAACGTCTACAACTGGGGCGAGTATATCTCCAACGGTTCTGACGACAGCGTGGACGTGGTGGCGGCCTTTGAAAAGCTGACCGGCATCAAGGTCAACTATACCACCTTCGACTCCAACGAGTCCCTCTACGCCAAGCTCAAGTCCGGCGCGGCCAACTACGATGTCATCATCCCGTCGGACTACATGGTCGCCAAGATGATAAGCGAAGGGATGCTGATGCCGCTGGACTACAGCAACATCCCGAACTTCCAGAACATCGACGAGGAGTACCGCAACGGGGACTATGACCCCGAGAATGCCTACACCGTGCCTTACACCCTCTGCACCACTGGCATCATCTACAATACAAAGATGGTAGACGAGGCCCCCACCAGCTGGGCAGACCTGTGGGACGAGAAGTATGCAGGCAACATCCTGATGTTCAACAACAGCCGCGATGCCTACGCCATTGCTGCTTTTAAGAGCGGCCACGATATCAACCCGCAGTCCACCGAAGAGGTGGATGAGGTGGTGGAAGAGCTGAAGGCTCAGAAACCGCTGGTGCAGGCCTACGTCATGGATGAGATCTTCGATAAGATGATCGGCAGCGAGGCGGCCGTCGGCGTCTACTACTCCGGCGACGCCATCACCATGATCGACGACAACCCCGATCTGGCTTGGGTGTTCCCGGAGGAGGGGACGGTGCTGTCGGTGGACAGCATGGCCATCCCCGCTGCCAGCGAGCATCAGGAAGCCGCTGAGATGTTCATCAACTTCATGTGTGAGCCGGACATCGGCAAGGCCAATGCGGAGTATATCGGCTACACCACCCCCATGCACTGTGTGTGGGATATTCTGGATGAAGACCTCAAGTACAGCGAGATTGCGTACCCCTCCGAGGACATTGCGGCCAAAGAAGAGGTGTTCACTGCCCTGAGCGATGAGGTCAACAGCGAGCTGGACGTGAAGTGGAGCGAGATGAAGAGCTACGACGAGGGCGGCAGCGGGTATCTGTTCCTGATGCTGCTGGCGGCGATGCTGGCTCTGGCCTGCTTCAATATCTGGCGCAAGGTGCGCAGGAAAACGCGCAATATGTATTGAACCTGAGGGGGCTGTGCGGAGGCGTACAGCCCCTTTTTGTCGAGGAAAGGGAGAAAACGATGAGTGAATACAGAAGTTATACTGAGCATATGACCGTGCTGGACGGCGACAGCGATTTCCGCCGCTGCCTGAAGCCCAGCGCCCTCTTCCGCTATGTGGAACAGGTGTCGGCAGACCACGCTCGGGCCTACGGCATGGACTACGCCTTTTTTAAGGAGCGCCACAGTGCGTTCCTCGTGGGCAAACAGGCCCTCCGGGTCTGGCGGATGCCGGGCCGGGCCGAGAAGATAGCACTCACGACGGCCTGTGAGACCTTCAAGAAGGGCACCATGAAGCGCCTGACCACCATCACCAGCGAGACGGGGGAGAAGCTGGCCCTCGTGGACTGCCGCTGGATGGCCGTGGATACAGAGGCAGGGCGCATCCTGCGCACCCCCGGCTGGACGATGCCGGACTTCCAGAACGACGACCTGCCCGAAGAACTGCCCCAGATCGTCCACAAGAGCCAGCCGCTGACGGCGGCAGGGGAGCGCCGCGCCAGCTACTCCATGTGTGACCTCAACGGCCATATCAACAACTCCCTCTATCTGGACATCGCCTGCGACGCTCTGCCGCAGGAGGTGGTGGAGGCTGCGCCGCTCTCCTTCGCCTCCATCAAGTACCACCGCGAGGTGCCGATGGGCCAGAGCGTGCAGGTGTTCTACGCCCCCTCGAAGGAAGGCTGGTATGTGCTGGGCCGGAGGGAGGAACACGCGGCCTTTGAGTGCTATCTGGAGTTCGGGGAGCCTGTCACAGAATCTTTACAAAAATAATTACAAAGAAATTACAAAAAACTATTGCAAAAATCCTTCAAAAGAGTTACAATATGGTTACAGGAAGGGCGACGCCCTTCTGGATCATGAAATCTTTTTCTTCTTGTTTTTGGAATATCGGGTGTCCGCCATCCTCCTCCGGCTGTTCTCCTTCACAGCTGTCGGCGGACACCGCACAGGCGATATTCCGCTTCGTGTGCAAAAAGGCCCGTCCGAGACTGGACGGGCTTTTTTGCATCCCCAAAACCGGAGAAGTCCGGCTTATGCTGGGGGAAAGTATGACCTTGCACCAATTTGGTGGTCAATTTGCCTGTTTTTCTGCAAAGGACATTTATAAAGTTTGGCGGGGCAGGGGTTTGTATTCTGCAAGGATTTGTGATAAAGTATATACAATCAATTCCTAAGTCGAAAACATGAATTGTTTTGATGTGATCCGTTGTTGATGCGTTAAGAAAAAGGAGTTTGAACATGGCTTATTTTTACGAAGAACCCTCCCGTACCTTTGGCGAGTACCTGCTGGTGCCGGGCTACTCTTCTGCTGAGAATGTCCCCACAGCTGTCAGCCTCAAGACCCCGCTGGTCAAGTACCGCAAGGGCGAGGAGAACTGCCCGCTGGAAATGAATATCCCCATGATCAGCGCCATCATGCAGTCTGTCTCCGGCGATAAGCTGGCCATCGCGCTGGCCCGTCAGGGCGGCGTCTCCTTCATCTACGGCTCCCAGAGCATCGAGAACGAGGCCGCTATGGTCCGCCGCGTCAAGAGCTTCAAGGCCGGTTACGTCGTTTCCGACTCCAACCTGGCCCCCACTGCCACCCTGCACGATGTGCTGGAGCTGAAAGCCCGCACCGGCCACTCCACCATCGCCATCACTGCTGACGGCACTCCTAACGGCAAGCTGCTGGGCATCGTGGCCTCCCGCGATTACCGCGTCAACCACACCCCCGATGACGCTCCTGTTACCACCTTCATGACCCCCATCGAGAAGCTGGTCACTGCCCCGGAGAACACCTCCCTGCACGACTGCAACAACATCATCTGGGACAACAAGATCAACACCCTGCCTCTGGTGGATGCCGAGGGCAACCTGAAGTATATCGTCTTCCGCAAGGACTACGATTCCCACAAGAAGAATGCCAACGAGCTGCTGGACAAGAACAAGAGCTATGTGGTCGGCGCCGGCATCAACACCCGCGACTACGCCCAGCGTGTGCCCGCACTGGTGGAGGCTGGTGTGGATGTCCTCTGCATCGACTCCTCCGAGGGCTTCTCCGAGTGGCAGAAACGCACCATCGACTTCATCCGTGCAAAATACGGCGACACCGTTAAGGTCGGCGCAGGTAACGTAGTAGACCGCGAAGGCTTCCTCTTCCTGGCAAAAGCAGGCGCAGACTTTGTTAAGGTCGGCATCGGCGGCGGCTCCATCTGCATCACTCGTGAGACCAAGGGCATCGGCCGCGGTCAGGCTACCGCTGTCATCGAGGTGGCCAAGGCCCGCGATGAGTACTACAAGGAGACCGGCGTCTACATCCCCATCTGCTCCGACGGCGGCATCGTCCACGATTACCACATCACCCTCGCTCTGGCCATGGGCGCAGACTTCGTCATGCTGGGCCGCTACTTTGCCCGCTTCGACGAAAGCCCCACGAACAAGGTGCGCATCAACGGCCAGTATATGAAGGAGTACTGGGGCGAAGGCTCCAACCGCGCCCGCAACTGGCAGCGCTACGACCTCGGCGGCTCCACCAAGCTGAGCTTCGAGGAGGGCGTGGACAGCTACGTCCCGTATGCCGGCCCGCTGGCGGACGGCGTCCAGACCACCCTGTACAAGGTCAAGAGCACCATGTGCAACTGCGGCGCACTCTCCATCCCCGAACTGCAGCAGAAGGCCAAGCTGACCGTCGTTTCCTCCACCTCCATCGTTGAGGGCGGCAGCCACGACGTCGTGCTGAAGAATGCTACCCCCAGCATCATGAACGGCTGAATCTGAAATATCAAAACACCCGCAGCACGAAAAGGCGCTGCGGGGGTTTTTGCATATCCGGGCGGCATCGATGCCCGTGATTTATCCGAGGACAGAAGAGCACTGCCGGAGGTGGCTGGTAAAGATTTCGTAAAAAACATTTTTTCTTTCTGTCGTCATTTTTTGCCAAAACCTCTTGCGTCTGCCCGCCAAAGATGCTATAGTGGTACAAACGCCCTGTCATGACAGGACGAAACGTGCGCTGTGCCCGAAAATGCGCGGTGGCGCAGAGCTGGTTTGGCAGCACCCGCTGTGAGGGTGTGCAGAAAAAGAGAGGAAACTTTTCATGAGTGAGATCAAAGTTGTGCCGTACATCCCGGATGAGGACTACGACAATCCGGCAATGGTCGTTGATTTTTACGAATTCACTATGGCCAACTGCCTGTTTCTGAACGGCTTTAAGAATACGACCCTTGTGTTTGATATGTTCTTCCGCAAGAACCCGGATAACCAGGGCTACTCCATCAGCGCCGGCCAGCGCAAGCTGACCCGTTTCCTGCTGAACTACCACTTCAACGAGCAGGACGTCCACTGGCTGCGTACCAAGGGCATGAGCGAGGAATTCTGCGAGTATCTGCGCACCTACCGCTGGAAGGGCGATATGTACGCTCTGCCCGAAGGCACGGTCTGCTACCCCCATGTGCAGATGGTGCGCATCGAGTGCGACCTCGTGGGCGCTATCCTCATCGAGACCTACCTGCTCCAGACCATGAACTTCCACAGCCTCATCGCCACCAAGGCCACCCGCATCACCGGCCTCAACACTCACACCCCCCGCAGCGTCATGGAGTTCGGCACCCGCCGCGCACAGGGCGAGAGCGCAGGCAACGACGGCGCATATGCGGCCGTTCTGGGCGGCTGCATCGGCACGGCCAACTGTCTGGCGGAGATGAAGTTCGGCTCTGAGGTCAAGGCCGTGGGCACGGTGGCCCACAGCTTCATCGAGTTCTTCCCGACCGAGTTCGACGCCTTCAAGGCCTTTGCCGATACCTACCCGGACTCGGTGAGCCTGCTGCTGGACACCTACAACATCATGGAGAGCGGCCTGCCCAACCTCATCAAGCTGGACGACTACCTCATCGAGAAGTATCCCAATGACCCCAACCGCCGTGTCAAGAGCGCCCGCATCGACTCCGGCGACCTCGCCCGCGGCTCCAAGCGTCTGCGCAAGGCGCTGGATGCAGCAGGGAAGTCCTACATCAAGCTGGTGGCCTCCAACGGTCTGGACGAGAAGAAGATCGCCAACATGGAGCTGTACGAGCACGCACACTTCGACTCCTACGGCGTGGGCGAGAACCTCATCACCTCCGCCTCGGACCCCGTCTTTGGCGGCGTGTACAAGCTGGTGGCGGTGAAGCGGCCGGACGGCACCTATCAGCCCAAGATGAAGTGCTCTGACTCTGCCAGCAAGGCCATCATCCCCGGCAAGAAGATGCCGTGGCGTCTCTATGACGAAAATGGTCAGGCCCAGTGCGACCTCATCGCAATGGACGGCGAGGTCATCGAGGCGGGTAAGCCGGTCACGATGGTCAACCTCGACTCCGATGCCATCGAGCGCACCGTCACCATCGTTCCCACCCGCGTAAAGCAGTTGCTGGTGCCGCACATCCTGCACGGCGAGCTGGCCATCGAGCTGCCCTCCATCGCGGAGAAGAAAGCCTATATCGCAAAGCAGCTCACCGAGGAGACTTGGGAAAGCGAGCTGCGCATCGAGATGCCCCATAAGCACTACGTCAACATGACCCCGGCTGTGGCGGACTGCCGCTCCCGTATGTACGCAGAGCTGCACGGCGGCAAAGTGTAAACTTGACAAAACAGCATTTCTATTGTATTATATGAGCTGCTGCTTGCAGGATCGTGAGCAGCAGCTCATTCAGAAGCCACTGTGGTGAAATTGGCAGACACGAGGGACTTAAAATCCCTTTCTGGAGACAGAGTACGGGTTCGACCCCCGTCGGCGGCATGAAAAAGCCCCCGGAAGCGTAACGCTGCGCTTCCGGGGGCTTTTTGCGTCTTGTGAAAAGATACCGGGATTAGGTATTTTCCCTATCGGAGGGGGTATTATATTACTCCCTGTTAAGCTCTTCCTCCTGCGCGTGGAACCGCTCAAGGAAGCTGTGCTCCACGCCCTCGGATTTATAGCCGGGCATGGTGTCCAGCGCCACGGCGTGGATGCTGCGGAAGATGCTGTTCTCGATGTTAGGGTTGTCGCGTTTCAGTCGGCGGAGCAGGATCTTCGTCTCCTGCCGCTTGGAACCGCCGCCGCCATTGTCGCACATGGTGCAGTTCTCAGTGAAGCGGCAGGCGCACTGGATGAATTCCAGCTCGTTGTATCGCTTCCATGCCAGAATATCCTCTTCCCGGATGCAATACATCGGGCGGATGAGGGTCATGCCGGGAAAACTGGTGCTGTGGAGCATGGGGGGCATGGCCTGCAGCTGGGAGCCGTAGAACATACTCATAACGGTCGTCTCGATGACGTCGTTGAAGTGGTGGCCCAGTGCGATTTTGTTGCAGCCCAGCTCCTTGGCCTTGCTGTAGAGGTGGCCGCGGCGCATCCGGGCGCAGAGATAGCAGGGGTTTTTGTCGGTGTTGTTGGCCACAGAGAAGATGTTGCTTTCGAAGATGGTCACAGGGATGTGGAGCAGCTCGGCGTTGGACTCGATCTTCTGGCGGTTTATCTCATTGTAGCCGGGGTCCATCACCAGGAAGACCAGTTCAAACGGCACATCGCTGTGGCGCTGAAGCTCCTGCATCAGCTTTGCCATCAGCATCGAGTCTTTGCCACCCGAGATGCAGACGGCAATCTTGTCACCGGCCTTGATGAGCTCGTAGCGCTTCACCGCTACGATGAAGGGGGTCCACAGCTCCTTGCGGTATTTTTTGATGATGCTCCGCTCAATGAGCTGGTAAGGTTCCATTTCGCGTTTCATGGCTCTGTCCTTTCTTTTTTCTCACAGCTGGGTCAGCCGGGTGTAACAGGCGTCAAAGGCGCGGAGAAAGCCGTCCAGCTCCTCCTGCGTGGTCAGGTGGCTCAGACTGATGCGCCACGAGGAGAGGGCATTCTTCCGGTCGCGGCTGACGGCGAACACCGCCCGGGAGGGCAGGCCGTCCGACGAGCAGGCCGACTTGACCGAGACACAGACGCCCTCCGCGTCCAGCTCCCGCTGGAACACGGTGCCTTTGACGTTCTCAACGCTCAGGTTCAGGATGTGGGGGATGGCACTCTCCGGGCTGTTGATGCGGACTTTTGGGTACTTGCTCAGAGCAGTGCGGAGATACAGGTTTGCCTCTTTCACCCGGGCAGAACGCTCTGGCAGCTCATTTACCGCAGAGTTCAGAGCCGTCTCGAGGGAGGCTGCCAGAGCTATCGTAGGCGTACCGCTGCGGTAGATGGTG
>OGRC01002033.1_pt1 | contig 11833 bp, 6 predicted proteins | sample 1553431 | NCBI WGS metagenome assembly OGRC01 (sample SAMEA2580064, study PRJEB22360) | human gut metagenome | biome: human gut; feature: human-associated habitat; material: faeces | place: Denmark | collected 2008/2010
CCGCCGCCGCCGTCGACGGTACGGGCGTAGGACTCCCCTTTGGTATCGCCGAAATCGGGCGTATCCACCTCGTCCGCCACCTTGCGCTCGGAATCGAGCAGCACCACCTTGTCTCCCTTGGAGCTCAGACCAAAGGTAAAACTTTCGCCCTGGCCCGGCGACACCTGTTCGTACACCAGGAATCCGCCCGCCGGGATGACCGTTCCGGCCGGAATCACGAACTCTTCGGCAGCCCCCTTATCGTCCTGCAGAACGAATCCGCCGATATCGGCATCCGCCTCGCCGCCGTTATAGAGCTCGATGAAATCCATGTCATCGCCCGCGGGAGCCGACAGCACCTCGTTGATATACACCTTCGCATCCGAAGGTTCCGGTTCCGGAAGGGGGTCGCCGCCGCCCGTATTGCTCCGCCCTTTCGTAGGCGCAGTGAAAGCGGCGAATTCCGAACCGCCGTCGCTCCTGCGCCCATAGGAACTGCCATCCTCCATTACGGGAAGCATCACGTCGTCCACCACGTTACGCGATGCGTCGAGCAGCGTCACCCGGTCGCCTTTGGAGGAGCTGATGCCGAACGAGAACTCCTCCAATACGAGGAACTCCCCAGCACCTATCGTCGTACCTTCCGGTATGACGTACTCCTCTTCCGCCCCCTTGTCGTCCTGCAGGATGAAGCCGCCGATATGCAGCTCCTCATTCCCCGCATTGTAAAGCTCCACCCAGTCGGGATTGCAGGAATACACTTCATTGATGTAGAGCCCGTCGATATCCGAATCGCCGGGGTTCACATCGCTCTCCCTGTCGTTCTTACAGGATACCGCCACCGCCGCGAATGCGCAAAGCGCCGCGAAAACAATCTTTCTCATGCTCTTATCTGTCTGTTTATAAAATTTTCCGTATCAGAACGACAGCAACAGACGCAGCTGCAGGATGCTGAAGTCGAGCCCCGAAGGAAGCATCTGACTGAGCGGTTTCCCGTCGAGAGTGATGTGTCCCTTGTCGTCGGCATACTTGTCGTTGTCCATGTAGGTATAATTCAATCCTATCAGCACGTTCCGGTTCGGGTACCAGTTCAGCGACGCGGAATAGCTCGTGGCCGCTCCGCCGGTAATGACCGCCCGTGCATCATGGAAATCGTTCATGTTGATGTTGCTCGCCCGGACAGCCAGTTCGAGGTTCCCGCCCCGACGCACCTCCATGGGCCCGAATTCGGCATCTTCGGGTGCATAACGACGCTGTTCGCCGCGCAGCATGTAGGAGGCCGTGGCATACCAGCCGTTAAAGGAGGCGTTCTTCAGCGGTATCCGCTCCCCGCCCGAAAGCCCGTAGCGGGAGAGTTCGGTGAAGATGTATTCGCCGTAGACGAGCAGCTTGCGCCATCTGAAAGCGAGCTCGGCACCCACCGTATAGTAACTCTTCACATTGAATATCTCGGCCCTCACGAAACGCCTGCGGTCCGTGCGGCTCTCCGGGAAGGTTCTGAATTCGACGAAACGCTCCGTTTTGCCGCTCATCTCCGGGACTCGCCAGGTACCGTAACCGCCGATATGGAGCGTCAAGTCCCTGTCGGCCAGCGGCGAAAAAGCCACCCGCGCCGTAAAGCCGTAACCGTCGCCGCCACGGTTCTTCTCCTTCTGGATGATGTCCACCTGCCGACCGAAGATGCCTCCCGACACCCACCAATGGTTCCCCCATGCGGTGGCCGCAGCCCCGAGCCGCCGCCCGCCGGCGAACGCCTCGACAGCCATCGGACGCTCCATGTTGATGAGATATTTGGAACTCGTCAGGCGCTCCATGCTCATCGGTTCCTTGAAATGACCGACTTTGACCGAAACCCGGTCGGAAAAACGGTACCCGATGAACATATCCTTCAACTCCACCTCGTTGTACGCGAAATCGAGGTCGAGCTCGCCGAACCATTTCTCATAAAGCGTGGCCTTGACTGCGAACCGGGCCCGCCGTATCGACATGCCGTTGCTGAAACGGAACGCCCCGTCGTCGTACTCGAGGTCCTTGTTGGGCTTGGACATCAGTCCGGAGACATCCTCCGAGGGGAGATAGGCGGCCGCATCCACATAGATGCGGTTGTCGAACCAGAGTCTGAACGCCCTGTCACGCGTCTCGAACGTCAGTTTGCCGTTGCGAAACGAAGCGCGGGCAGGCATATCCTCCTGTGCGAAACCTGCGAAGCACGAAAAAGCGGTCCATATCACCAATAGCGTAAATTTCTTCATTGCATCGTTCTTGAATAATACGCCGCAAAAGAACCGCGGCGACTTTAACGAAGCGTTAAGGCGAGGTTAAAAGATTGTTACGCGCGTATCTCTCCCTGCAGGTCCGAAAAACCGGAAGCGCAAATACGAAGTGATTTCGCTTTTAAAAAATTGTCCCTACCTTTACCTGCACCGCGGCCGAAGGAGCGCCGGCTGCCGGGCCGCCCCTTCGGCCGCCCCGCAAAAATGAAAACTTAACGACACTATGATGGAATTCGCAGAACTGGCCGGAATACGCCAGAGTGTAAGAAGCTATTCGGGAAAGGCCGTCGAGGAGGAGAAACTGATGCAATGCATCGAAACCGCACGTCTGTCGCCCTCGGCCAACAACTCCCAGCCATGGAGGTTCGTCGTCGTGGACGAACCGGAACTCAGAGACCGCATCGCCGATGCGGCAGCGGGAATGGGGATGAACAAATTCGTCCGGCAAGCCCCCGTCATCATCGCCGTCGTGCTCGAAAAACAGAACATGCTTTCGGCTGTCGGAAGCGTCATACAGGACAAGGAGTACAGGCTGCTGGACATAGGCATAGCCGCCAACCAGCTCTGCCTGCAGGCGGCCGCGCTCGGACTCGGCACCTGCATGGTGGGATGGTTCGACGAAAACAAGGTAAAACGACTTCTCGGAGTGGACAAAAAGCGCCGGATACCGCTGCTGATAACGCTCGGCTATTCCGATACCCCGGTACGGCAGAAAGTCCGCAAGCCGTTCGAAGAGATATACGGCCGCAACCGATACTGACAAGGCCGAACGTCCGTCCTACCGCGGTACCGCCGAACGGATAGCGAAACAGTGCCCCTACCGGTCTCCTGCAGCTCCGGCCCGCCTGCGGACACCGCTGCCGGAAGCATTGTTGAGCACCACCCAACTGACAGCGGCTATGACGAGCACCATTCCTGCGGCAGTCATCCACGTAAACGGCTCTCCGAAAGCGAGTATGCCGATAACCATGGCCGTCAGCGGCTCCATGGCGCCGAAAAGCGACGTGGTCGTCGGCCCGATATACTTGATGGCCTGCACGAGGGTGATGTTGGAGATGGCCGTGGCGGGAAGGGGGATGCCCCGTAAGGAAAGCCCGATACTCGTACGCAAAGCCACATCTTCCAGCCGGTGACGAGGCGTATGCCGCCGTCGAACAGCAATCCGCAGCAGCCGAAAAGCAGCGCCCCGAAAGCGGTCACATAAAACGTCAGGGCCGCCGAATCTATCCGGGCGGCACGGGTCTTACGTACCCCTATGATATAAGTGCTGTAACAGACCACCGAAAGGCAGGCCGCCCCGATGCCGACCAAAGCGTGTCGCCCGCCGGCATTCAGGTCGCCCGCCGAAAGCAGGACGGCACCCAGCAGCGATACGAGTATCGCCACGACGACCTGCCACGAGATACGCTCCCTAAAAAAAAGGGCCATGCCGCACGCCACGGCGAGCGGATAGAGGAAGTGGATGGAAGAAGCCACCCCGGTAGCTATGTTCTGGTAGGCTATCACGAGGCTCAGGGAGGTCATGGCCCGGGCCGTTCCCAGCAGGCATACCGTCCCGAGGTCGCGCCACCCGATGCGAAAGTTCTGCCGCACGGCGAGTCCAAAACATCCGAGTGCCAGCGAAGCGACGCCCCAACGGTAAAACAACACCTCGAACGAGGAGAGGCCGCCCCCTATCAGCATCAGCGTGAAAAACGGTGCGAAACCGAACGTCGAAGACGAAAGTATCGCGTAAACTATCCCTTTAAAATTGTCGGTGCGTCCCATATCGCTGCAAAATCCATCTACCCGCCGCAAAAGATTTGGCAAAGATAGAAGAGTTTTTCCGAAATCGGACCGTTTCGGAAAGAAGGGCCGCAGCCGAACGGCCGGGAAAAAGGTTGTGCCCCGGCCGATAACGTCCAACCCGCAAAATAAAGCACCCGAACCCACGTTATAATCATTAGTCTGCAAGGCATATCCCCTTCTGCGGTCCGGGGAAGAGCGGAAAAACCCGGTGCGACAAAAAATCGCGACGAACGGCAGATGTCCGTTCCTTTTGACCAATATCCGCTGGAAGAGAGATGGATACATATCCGTCCGCGGGAAAGGAAGCCCGCCGGAACGGGACAGTCCCGGTCGCGAAAACAGATTTTGAGCGGGGGAAAGAGGGGAATTACGCCCCAATCCCTATATTTGTATGTTTTAAAATCCGACCGGACGTCAGATGACCGGCAACAACAAACACGCCCAACCATGGCAAAAAAGGAAAGGAAGAGACTCAGACTCACGAAACGCCAGGCCATTGCAGGAGCCGTCGTACTGGCAATAATAGCGGTAGCCCTCTATTTCATTTTCCGCAAACGTCCCCAGCCCGAGGTCCATCCGACCGTCGTAGTGGAGACCGTAACCACGGACGACATGGAGATTTACGGCGAATATGTAGGCCGGATACGGGCCCAGCAGTTCGTCGAGATACGCGCCCGCGTGGAGGGATACCTCGAAGAGATGCTTTTCGAAGAGGGTACCTACATCAAGAAAGACCAGGTGCTCTTCGTCATAGACCCGAAACTCTATAAGGCGCGCGTGGATGGCGCACGTGCCCAGTTGCAGAAAGACAAGGCCCTCGAACTCAAGGCCAAACGCGACCTGGACCGCATCCGTCCGCTCTTCGAGCAGAATGCGGCCAGTCAGCTCGACCTGGACAACGCCATCGCCTCGTACGAAAGCGCCGTGTCGGCGGTAATCATGAGCGAAGCCGACCTCGCACAGGCGGAACTGGCGCTCGGCTATACGACGGTACGCTCGCCTATTTCGGGATACATCAGCGAACGCAACGTGGATATCGGCACGCTCGTCGGCCCGGGCGGCAAATCGCTGCTGGCCACCATCGTCAAAAGCGACACCGTACGGGTGGACTTCAGCATGACCGCCCTCGACTACCTCCGGAGCAAGGAACGCAACGTAAACCTCGGCCATCAGGACCCGACACGCGGATGGAACCCCTACATCACCGTCACGTTGGCCGACGACTCCGTATATCCCTACGAAGGACTGGTGGATTTCGCCGACCCGCAGGTAGACCCGCAGACGGGTACTTTCTCCGTACGTGCCGAGATGCCCAATCCCGACCATGTGCTGCTGCCGGGACAGTTCACCAAGGTCAAGCTGCTGCTCGACGTGCGCGAGGGAGCCGTGGTGGTACCCTCGAAGGCCGTCATCATCGAGAAGGGCGGCGCATTCATCTACGTCATCAGACCCGACAATGTAGCCGAAAGACGATTCATCGAGCTCGGTCCCGAAACCGACAACATGATGATAGTGGAGCGCGGGCTCATCCCCGGGGAACGGATTGTCGTGGAGGGATATCATAAACTGATGCCCGGCATGACGGTCGAAATCGTGGAACCTGTCGCCGGGGAAGCCGCCGCGGAGGGCATGGACAACAATGCGGAGGAATAGCCCATGAAAGCCGATTTCTTCATAGACAGACCGGTTTTCTCGGCGGTCATCTCCATCGTTATCGTCATCGTGGGCTTCATCGGGCTCACGATGCTCCCCATCGACCAGTATCCGCAAATCACACCGCCGACGGTCAAGGTGAGCGCGAGCTATCCCGGTGCCAGCGCACTGACCGTCAGCCAGGCCGTGGCGACGCCCATCGAACAGGAACTCAACGGTACGCCCGGCATGCTCTACATGGAATCGAGCAGCACGAATACCGGCAGTTTCAGTGCCACGGTGACGTTCGACATATCGGTCAATCCCGACCTCGCGGCCGTAGAGATACAGAACCGCGTGAAACAGGCGGAGGCCCGCCTCCCCGCCGAAGTGGTGCAGAACGGCATCAGCGTCGAGAAACAGGCCTCCAACCAACTCATGACCGTCTGCCTGCTCTCTTCGGACGACAAATTCGACGAAATATACCTGAGCAACTTCGCAACACTCAACGTGGTGGACATCCTGCGAAGAATACCGGGCGTGGGCGGCGTATCGAACGTGGGCAGCCGCTACTACGCCATGCAGATTTGGGTACAGCCCGACAAGCTGGCCAGTTTCGGTGTAACCGTTCAGGACTTGCAGAGCGCACTGAAGGACCAGAACCGCGAATCGGCCGCCGGCGTGCTCGGCCAGCAGCCCATCGAAGGTGTGGATATTTCCATCCCCATCTCCACGCAGGGCAGGCTCTCTTCCGTGGAGGAGTTCGAGAACATCGTCGTACGCGCCAACCCGAACGGTTCGATAATCCGCCTCAAGGACGTGGCCCGCGTATCGCTCGAAGCACAGAGCTACAACACCGAGAGCGGGCTGAACGGCGGCAATGCGGCCGTGATGAACATCCGTCTGCTGCCCGGTGCGAATGCGATGGAGGTCTCCAAGCTCGTCCGGGAGTCGATGAAAGAGATAAGCGCCTCCTTCCCGGAGGGCATCTCGTACCTCATCCCGTTCGACATCACCACCTACATTTCCGAATCCATCCACGAGGTCTACAAGGCACTTTTCGAAGCGCTCTTCCTCGTCATCCTCATCGTCTTCCTCTCGCTGCAGAGCTGGCGGGCGACGCTCATCCCCATCATCGCCGTCCCCATCTCGCTGATAGGTACCTTCGGAGTGATGCTGATATTCGGCTTCTCGCTCAACATGCTCACCCTGCTGGGCCTCATCCTCGCCATCGGTATCGTGGTGGACGACGCCATCGTAGTGGTGGAGAACGTCACACGCATCATGGAGGAGAAGAAAATCGGAGCCTACGAAGCGACGAAAGAGGCCATGCACGGCATCAGCGGAGCGCTGATTACCACCTCGCTCGTACTCTGCGCGGTATTCGTCCCCGTGAGTTTCCTTTCGGGCATCACCGGCATGCTCTACCGCCAGTTCACCGTCACCATCGTAGCGTCGGTACTCATCTCCACCGTCGTGGCCCTCACGTTGAGTCCGGCCATGTGCGCCCGGCTGCTCAAGCCGGATAACGGCCGTAAAAAGAATATCGTCTTCCGATACATCAACATCTTCCTCGCCCGTGGAAACCGGACTTACGAGAAGATGATTAAAAAGAGTCTGACCGTACCCAAACGTGTATTCGCGGGGCTGGGTATCATCGTGATAGGCATCTGGCTGCTGAACTACGCCGTGCCGGGCAGCTTCCTCCCCGAAGAGGACCAGGGCTATTTCACCGTGGAGCTCGAACTGCCCGAAGGAGCCACGCTGCAGCGGACACGCGAAGTGACCGACCGCGCCATCGCCTACCTCATGGCCCGCCCCGACGTCGAATACGTGCAGAGCGTCGCAGGGTCGAGTTCCAGAGTGGGAACGAGCCAATCGCGCAGCGAGCTGACGGTCATTCTGAAACCGTGGAAAGAGCGCAAGAAAGGGAAACTGGACAAAATCATGGACGAGGTACGCAGCGAACTGTCGCGCTATCCGGAGGCCAAGGTGGTGCTCCGTACCCCTCCCGTCATCCCGGGGCTCGGTACGTCGGGCGGTTTTGAAATGGTACTGGAAGCAAGGGGCGAAGCCACGCTCGACAACCTGCGGCAGGCGTCGGACACCCTCATCTACTATGCGGGCCGCGACCGCAGGCTGAACGAGGTATCCTCCTCGCTGCAGCCCGAAATCCCACAACTCTACTTCGACGTGGACCGCGACCAGGTCAAACTGTCGGGCGTCCCGCTGGCCGACGTCTTCTCCACCATGAAGACCTTTACCGGTTCGGTGTACGTCAATGACTTCAACATGTTCAACCGTATCTACCGCGTTTACATACAGGCCGAAGGGACTTACAGGGCGCACAAGGACGATATCAACATGTTCTACGTGCGCGGCACGGGAGGAGTGATGATACCGCTCACCGCCCTCGGCACGGCCTACTACACCACGGGGCCGGGGGTAATCAAGCGGTTCAACATGTTCAACTCGGCCACCATTACCGGCGAAGCGGCACAGGGACAGAGCTCCGGACAGGCCATGGAGGTGATAGAGGAAATCGCACGGGAGAAGCTGCCGGAAAACATCGGCATCGACTGGAGCGGGCTCTCCTATCAGGAGAAGAAGGCGGGCGGTCAGACGGGTTACATCCTCGGACTGGTGTTCGTCTTCGTATTCCTCTTTCTCGCCGCACAGTACGAAAGCTGGTCGATACCGATAGCCATCATGCTTTCGCTGCCGGTAGCCGTCCTCGGCGCCTATCTGGGGGTATGGATATGCGGCCTGGAGAACAACGCCTACTTCCAGATTGGCCTGGTGATGCTCATGGGCCTCGTGGCCAAGAACGCCATCCTCATCGTGGAATTCGCCCAGGCCGAAGTCAAGCGCGGCGTGAACGTCACCACGGCGGCCATACACGCCGCAAGGCTCCGTTTCCGCCCCATCCTCATGACCTCGCTGGCCTTCATCCTCGGCATGGTACCCCTCGTGCTTGCGAGCGGCCCCGGTTCTTCGAGCCGGCAGGACATCGGCACGGGTGTTTTCTTCGGGATGATAGTCGCCATCATCGTGGGTATCGTTCTGGTACCGTTCTTCTTCGTCATGATACACAAGTTCACCGACAGGCTTAAAAAGAAGAGGGCATGAAGCAGACCGTAAAACACATCCTCCGGGCCTTGCTGCTCGTCGCCGTAGCGGCGGCAATGGGGTCGTGCGTACTCGGCAGAAAATACCAGAGTCCCGAGCTCAACCTTCCTGACCGCCTCTCCGACTCGGCCCCCGACAACGATTCGCTGCTGTTCGCCGACATGCGGTGGTGGGAAGTATATTCCGACACTACTCTCCGGAATCTCATATCCGCCACGCTCGCCAACAACAAGGATATGCGCATCGCGGCCGAAAGGGTACAGGAACTTGCCCAACTGCGCCGGATAGACAACGCCGCCATGCTTCCGCAGATAGGAGGGACGGCCTACGGCGAACGGGAGTGGGAGAATTACGGAGGCAACAATCCCGACGTCAGCCCCGAATTCGGAGCCAAACTCACGCTGGGCTGGGAGCTCGACCTCTGGGGCAATCTCCGCTGGGCACGCCGCAAGGGAGTGGCGGAATACCTCGAATCGGTGGAGGCGCAGCGGGCACTGCAAATGACGCTGATTGCGGAAGTGGCACAGGCATACTACGAACTGGCCGCTCTGGACAACGAACTGGCCATTGTCCGCCGGACGCTCGCCACCCGGCAGGAGGGGGTACGGCAGGCCAAGATACGTTTCGAGGGGGGCCTGACCTCCGAAACCTCTTACCAGCAGTCGCAGGTAGAACTTGCGAGTACCGCCACCCTCGTACCGGAGCTGGAACGGAAAGTGGCCGCCAAAGAGAATGAAATCGCACTGCTGGCAGGCAGGTATCCGGGGCCCGTGGAACGTTCGTCGCTCGACAACGCCATGAAACTACCGCAGGAGCTGCCGGTGGGACTGCCTTCCGAACTACTGCTCCGGCGCCCGGATGTCCGGGCTGCGGAACAGGCGCTCATAGCGGCCAACGCCGCGGTAGGCATGGCCTACACCGACCGCTTCCCGCGGATACGCCTCACGGGAGCCTACGGACTCGAAGGCGACGCCATACAGAGCATCCTTCAGTCTCCCTACGGTCTGCTGAGTGGGACGCTGACCACTCCCATCTTCTCATTCAACGCCAAACGCGCCAAATACCGGGCCCAGCAGCACGCCTACGAACAGGAGTGCGCACGGTACGAAAAGAAGGTACTCACGGTCTTTCAGGAGGTGAACGACGCCATCGTGGGCTACAACAGCGCCCGCGAAGCGTGCGTCCTGAAACGGAATCTCGAACAGGCCTCGCGCAAATACGTGGAGCTCGCCCGGCTGCAATACATCAACGGCGTCATCAACTACCTCGACGTGCTGGACGCACAGCGCCAGTATTTCGATGCACAGATAGGACTCAGCAATGCCATCCGGGATGAATACATCGCGCTCGTACAACTCTACAAGGCACTGGGCGGCGGATGGGACACGACGCCTCCGCCGACGGAAGAGCCGGAGGAACAGAGGGAAGAGCAGGGTACCCGCCCCGAAGTCTCCGAACCGCGATAACCGGCTCCTCCGGACGAGGAGCCGAAACAGGCGGCGACACGCTCCCGTCTCCAGAAGGAAAAGGGTTGTCCACCGCAAGCCGCTGCCGCCCGCATCCGACAGGACAAAAGAGGCGAATGGACCGGTGGCCGGAACATCCGTCCATAGGATGAACCGTTCTTTTTGTAACCGGGAAGCGGAACCTGCCCGACAAATGCCGAAACTGCAAATCATAACCCTTCTCCATACCATGCGCACAAACCGTCCGATACGTCTTCTTTGCCTTTCGGCAGTGCTTCTGCTCGCCGCCGGATGCAAAAACCGGGAACCCCGACTCGTCACCCATACGCTCGAAGTTGCCCCTGCCGTCCTGTCGTTCGCATTCGATGAAACCGGCATATCCAAACGGATAGACGTCGAAACGGATGCTCCGTCTTTCAGTTTTTCGGTGAGCTACTCCGGCCAGGAGACCGACTGGCTGGAAACGGCACAGGAAGAAACATGTATCACGGTATCGGCCGCAAGCCGGAATGCTTCCGACGGCGAACGCCGGGCGACCCTCACGGTAAGTGCCGACCGGGCGGCTTCCCGTACCGTCGTCGTCACGCAGGGTAGCGAGGGGGAAGGGACGGACTATGCCGTCGTACTGTCGCCGGACAGCCTCGAACTTCCCGCCTACGGTACCCTGACGGAAGAGGCGGAAATCATCTCCGCCGGCAGCGGCTTCCGGGCGGAACGGGCCGCCGGGGATACGTGGTACGAGGTGCGCATCGAAAAACAGCGGCTCATCGTAACGGCCGCGCCCAACTCCTCCGCCGAGGCACGGGAAGGAGCAGCAACGGTCACGAATGCCGAAGGCGGTGAAGCCGTGCTGACCATCCGGCAGGCCGGAATTCCCGCCGCTTACGGAATCACCCTCGAACCCGCTTCGCTGACTTTCGCCTCCTCGGGCGACGGGCTGACCAAAACCGTCTCCGTCGTAACACAAGGAAGTGTTCCCGCCGCTTTGGTGACGTCCGACCAGGCCGAATGGCTCTCGGCGGAGATAGTGGAGAAACAACTCCTTGTGACGGCAACCGTCAATGACGGCGGCGAACGCCGCGGAGAGGTCACGGTCACCAATGCGGAAGGGGCCTTCGCGGTACTGGAGGTTACGCAGCAGGCGGCCGGCGATACCGGTATCGCTGTCGAACCGGCACAACTTTCATTCGGGCCGGAGGGCGGCCGCCGCACCTGCGGAATCACCGCCGGAGGAACGGAACTGACGGCCGCAACCGACACCGGAAGCACCGCATGGCTCTCGGCCGCCGTGACCGGAACGGCACTGGAGGTGACCGCCGCACCATGGAGCGGCAGCGGCGTACGGAGCGGAACCGTCACGGTACGCTCGGCGGAGGGAAGCGAGGCAACCGTGGCCGTATCGCAGCAGGGTACCCCCATCGCCGACCTCTCCGGCACATGGCAGTGGCATTCGCTCTCCGCCACTACGGAGGACTGGACGAATACCTCCGAATTTTCCGGGACGGCGACCATTGCCCGCGAAAACGGCGGGTATGCCGTCACGGGGGTCGCCGGCAGGAAAGAGTT
>OGRC01002039.1_pt1 | contig 11800 bp, 10 predicted proteins | sample 1553431 | NCBI WGS metagenome assembly OGRC01 (sample SAMEA2580064, study PRJEB22360) | human gut metagenome | biome: human gut; feature: human-associated habitat; material: faeces | place: Denmark | collected 2008/2010
CAAAGGGACAACCCCTTTTCCGCATTCGGTTACTTTCGACAGCCCTCTTTCCAGGCCTCGGCCGCAACCTTCCAGCGTAAGCGCAAGTCGCGCTCGCGGTCGATGAACATGATGGCAAACGCGACAAACAGCAGCAAGCTCGCCACGACGATGGCGTGCAGGCGCATGCGCTCAATACACCAGTTGCCCAACACGGCGCCAAACACAAAGGTAAAGATCACGCCAAAGTACAGCAGGCCGTTTTCCAAAAAGCCGCGCCTGTGGGTGATGATGTAATCGTCCACGTTTTGCAGCGCGTTGCGCAAGTTGCCGATGCACATGGTCGTAGCGATACCGTGACCGTGGATCTTGCGGAAGCTCTCTACCTGCATACCGCAGGCAAACGAAGTGAGGCAGTTGGCGAGCAGATTGAAATCATGAAGCCAAACGGAGACAATGTGCTTGCAACAGTGCTTGCACTCGTTGATGAGGACGGCAATGAGATGGAATCATGCCCACATCCACAGCAGGTATTCTATGTAAAGCTGTCAGAGACACCTGATGAGTTTGATATTTTAAGACGTCAGGAAAATGAGGCTATCGCTTTAGATTAAAATAATTGTTTTTTAGGAATGAATCCGCTATACTAAATTATAGTATTGCGGATTTTTTTCGTAAAAAAATACGGATTATTTGAAAATTTGTTGAAATAATAACTGAAATACAACAGATATTAATGGAGAAAAAATGTTAAAAATAGCTATATGTGATGATGAAAAAGTATTTAGAGATAATATAAATAAATATGTTGCAGCCTATTTAAATGAAAAAGAGATTTCTTATGAAATAGATACATTTTCATCAGGTAAGGAAATAATTGATTTAGGAATTGAAATTAAACAATACAACATCATTTTTTTGGATATTAATATGGATGATGTTGATGGAATTGTTACGGCACAAAAAATCAGGGAATATAGTTCTGAAATATATATTGTATTTGTGACAGCTTATATAAATTATTCGTTGGAGGGCTACAAGGTCGAAGCCATAAGATATCTGTTGAAAAATAATACTAATTTGGAGGCTTCCATAAGCGAATGCATGGATGCCATTCTTCATAAGATGAATTTGGTAGTAAAAAAGAAAAAATTCAAGTTCAATGAAGGAGAAAAGGAGATTAATATAGACAATATACTATATATTGAAAGCAAATTACATAAACTGCAATTCTATATCATGGAGGATAAAATCAAAATCTATAATTTATATGGCACATTAAATGAGCTGGAAAATGAACTAAAAGATTTCCATTTTATTAGAATCCATCAAAGCTATTTGACCAATTTGAAATATATTAGGAGTGTTAAATGCTATAAAGTACTGTTATGTAATAATCAGGAATTGCTCATACCTAAGGCAAGATATAAGAATGTGAAGGATGCATTCATTTCATATAAGGGAGAATTGTGATATATGTTTACATATTTTTTCAGTTTAGTAATTATTATATTTGAAGCGATATGTTGTAATTTATTTTACGATGTTTTTTGCAAAGAAAATTCGAGATTAAGAAAAAGTCAAAAAGTTTTGCTGATGCTATCATTGATTTGCTGCTATTATTTATGCGGATTATTTTTGTCTGATATGCTTATATTGAAAATGACGTTGGTTGTACTGGCTGCAGTTATAATTATGAGTTTTTATTTTGAAATTAGTATAAAAAAATCAGTCATTTTTGCATTATTATATCAAGGATTATCAATCATAGTTGATTATATAGCTTATATTAGTAATAACACAATTATTTCAAAAGCGGGTGAGGTACAAAAAGGATATGCGTTAGAGGGAAGCTTGGTTGTTATTTTTAGCAAGATTACCGTATTTTTATGTATCTTACTGCTAAAAAAACACTTTGGAAAAAAATCAACAGAGACTTTACCTGACAAAATATGGGGAAGATTTTTGTTTTTTCCTGTATTTACAATAATTACAATTATAGCAATGATTATGACGTTTCAATATACAAAAAATGAAGTGCAGGCGAACGTTTTATATTCTATCTCTTTGGGATTGGCTGTGATGAATATATTTGTATATTTCCTGATTAACGATATTGTAACCAGTGAAGCTAAATTGCATGAAAAGGAAGTATTGGGACTACAGTTTAAAAACCAAATTGATATGTACCGTTCTATTTCGGAAAATTATGAAATTCAGAAGAAAAAGTCACATGAATTTAAAAATCATATATTGTGTATAGAATCTTTATTGAAAGCTCATGAATATGACGAGGCAAGTAAATATGTAAGAAATATCAGCAATACTTTTATTGGAGAAAAAAATGCAATCAATACAAATCATGTGATAATAAATGCGATTCTTAATACAAAGTATCAGGAGGCTATCAGTAAGAATATTGTTTTTGTGTTTAAGGTAAATGATTTATCAAAAATTGTAATAAAGGATGAGGATCTGGTAGTAATTTTAGCAAATCTGCTAAATAATGCTATTGAAGCATGTGAAAAATGTGAGGAAAAGAAAACTATAAAACTAAAGTTTGTGATAGAGGAAAATCTTATAGTTCTTTCGGTGAAAAATACATGCAGTAATCTAATTATTTACAGTGGTAATGAAATAAAAACAAGTAAAAAAGATGAACCGGAAATGCATGGCATTGGTATAAAAAATATTATTCAAATTGTAGAAAAATACAATGGCGAATATGTTATTAAAAATGAGAACAATGAATTTAGTTTTTCTATTATTATCCCATTATAATATGTGACCATAGTTTATGTCCATTTTCTGCAAAAAATGTTCGTTTTGTGCATGGATTGTTGATTTTATCTATTATGTTAGATAAAATTATACAAAAGGGGAGAAAAAGATATGGTGAAAAATATAGTTAATGCTATAGTGGAACAAATGGAAAAAGAAAATTTATTGAATATAGAGATGAAAGAATATTTCACATATAGTATAGCTATGATTATAGAAAAATGGATTACTATTATATCAGTACTATTTGTTGGTGGGATTTTTAAACAGACTGTTCAAATGATGTTATTTTTATTCTTTTTTCTATTATTAAGGAAAAGGACTGGTGGATATCATGCAAGTTCATTTTTGCATTGTTATATAGAAACAATAATTATTAGTATAGTTGTTATTCATATGTGTTTAATATCAGCTCGTTACATGATGGTTATTTATTTGCTGGTTATATGCTCTATATTAGTAATAAGTTTTATAGGGGTAGTAAATCATCCTAATTTGGCATTGGATTATGTTGAAGTTAACGAGTCAAAGAAGGCTGCTAGATGTATTTTAGCAATAGAAAGTATTATAATAGTATTGCTTATTGTGCTTGATGTATGTAGGTTATGTGTTTGTTATATGTCTGCTTCTATTATATTATGCGCATTACTTTTGGGGTTGGCAAAAATTATTAAACAGGAGGTGAAATTTGAAAATGAATAGTTTGAAAAGACTAACATTAGAACTTGTCAAAAAAGTAGTTATTTTCGAGATAAAAAGAGATAATGAAACCCATTCATTTTGCGCTTGTATTTTATATCAACCTAAAAGACCTGAAAAAGGAAGATTTCAGGTAACAAATAATAGAAACATATAATTAATTATATCAAAGAAGAAGGAGAAAAAATATGAACAAAATCACAAAAGCGAATTTTAAGAAATTGGTTTTAGTACTCACTTTAACATTAGTAATGACTCTAGGTATGAGTATATCAGTATTTGCAGCTACAGGTGCCATTAATGGATACGCTATTACTGGCTCATCTCATATAACTCGTACAACAGCAAGCGCATCAACAACATATGAAAAAAGGACAGGTTCTATTTCGGTAGACTCAACCTATAGTTATGTTAACACATATACGCTTGCGACAGGTAGTAGTACTAAAAGTAAAGGCTATTATACGTCAGTTGAAATTAATTTTTCAGCACCATATAATTGCCATAGTGTTAGAATAAGAAGTTCACATAAAGTTTCTGCATATGGTCAGACATGGTCTTCAAATTCAACAGCGGTATATTGATTTTATCAGTATAATTTAGTAATATTATTAAAAGAAAAGGATGAGGAAAAAATATGAACAAAATCACAAAAGCGAATTTTAAAAAATTAGTTTTAGCATTAGCATTAACGTTAGTAATGACTTTAGGCATGAGTATATCAGTGTTTGCGGCTACAGGTGCTATCAATGGATATACAACTAGAGCTTCATCAACTATTCGTCAACAAAAGGCGAGTGCCTCTACATCGTATGATTATAATGGATCTGTTAGTGTATCATCTACTTACAGTTATGTAGATGTTAATACTCTGGCTACAGGGACATATACAAAGAATAATGCACATTATAGTCATTGTTCAGTTGAGTTTTCAGCTCCAAGTAATTGTCATAGTGTTAAGATAGTAAGCTCACATAAAGTTTCAGCTTTTGGTCAAATATGGAGTACAAAGACATCAGCAACATGTTAATTAATATATATTTTTTTTTTTGGGGGGGGGAAAAGGTAGTATGAAGAAAAAACGCATATTAATCGCATCAATCATCTTCATACTTATCATCTGTATTGTGGCTGCGGTTTTTATAATAAAGAATAGAAACCGCAGTACATCCAATACAATGTACACATATTCCAATGTAGATCCGGAATATAACTACTCTGAGGATAATGTATTCTATTTTGATGACTCGGGAATATTGCATCTTATTGATACAGCATCCGGTAAGGATATTGTCTATTGTGACAAGCCAAACTGCACACATGAAGGATACTCACGCACAAATCAGAATCCTTCATGCCCTGCAGCTTTTTATGGATTGTCAAAAGCTGGAGCGGTAATTTACAATGATCATCTCTATTTTATAGGAAATATGTCAGATGAAGACATGACAATACAGTATCTGTATGTGATGGATTCTAATGGTGAGAATCGAAAAAAAACAGCTAAATTAGAGAATGTTCAGAATGTTAGGGCTGTTTTGTACAGGGATAATTATGTTATAGGAGCTTACAGCAACAGGGTGGAGCTTAATGATGAAGGACAGATTATAAATGATGATAAGCCTGAAGCCGGTATTTTTGTTATAGATCTTGATAATTACAAGGTGTATATGAGTGATAAGATAACAAGCGAACAGGCAAATATTATGGGCATATATTATGAAGACGGTGCAGTGTACTATTCGACTGTGCGGTTTGGAGATGATGTTACAGAGCTGATGATAGAGGAGGGGGCGACAGCTGATGCAGAGTCTTTTGCCTACGATAATATGCTTAATGGAATATATCAATATGATATAGCAGATGAAAAGACAACATGTCTGACGGAAATAGACCATATTAACAATCTTAGGCTGTTAGATGGCGATGGTTATTATTCGTCAAAGGATGGATATTTTGTGTTTGACACCGAAAGCAGACAGACAAGACAGCTTCCGATAGATGCGGATGGAAAAACACAATATGGACCATTAAAAAAGAGCGGAGATTTTCTATATTATGCCCTTTCTGAAGAAAACAGTGATGAAGTGACATATTACCGCTTGAAGGATGATAAGAGTGAAGAACTGATGAAGCTGTCTACTGAAAAGGCATTTGGTATTGAAAACATATGCGGTCAGTCGGTATATGTCAACTATACTGATGATGAAGGCGAATTTTCACTTGGAGTTATAAGTCTTGATAATCTGAATAAAGGCAATTTTAATCCGAGAAAATTGAGGTGCTATAATGAAGAATAAGAAAAAGGGTGTTTTAATAGCAGTTGTAGTGATTGCCCTGATCGTGGCGGCAGTAGCAGCGGTATGTATTAATAAAAAAGCAGGCGATTCAGGAAAACTTAAAGAGGGACAGACCGAGACAACAGTCAAAAAGTCGGATACAAAGGTCATAACATTTGCTGTACCCGATATTTGCAGGATTGATGAGAATAACCTTAAGCAGTTTAATGCTGCACTTATGAGTGATGGCTACAACTATGAGCTGAATATAAAATATCTGGAGTATGATGAATACAGCCAGAAGCTTGAAAGTGCCTTTGCTGCCGGGGAAACAGATGTTGCATTTTTAGGTTTAGGCGATGAGAATGGAAATAATCCGGTATATGACCTTATAAGTTCGGATCTTGTCTTAAATCTCGATGATGTTTTGTCGAAAGATCAGGGAAAGACACTTTATGATGCTTTCCCAAAGAATCTTTGGGAGATGGCAAAATGTGACGGACATATTTATTCCATACCATCGGCACTTGCAGATGATAATGGAGTTTATGCTGCATTTAACAGGGATTATATCTCAGATGATGTCATAAATTCGTGGGATGGAAGCATAGATGGAATTTATCAGATACTCAAGGCTTCAGAGTGGGATAACAGCAAAGCTCCGGGATTTCAATATCTCATAAACGAATATGTATTTGGAGATATGATCGGCTGTGAGATAAGAAACGGACTTTGCTTCGATTATGATACGATGTCAGTCGAAAATCCACTGGAATCGCAAAAGTTTACGGAATATCTTAAGGGGCTCGATAAGATGAAAAAAGACGGATACCTGAAGGACGATGAGACCGGTGAGATAACATACCTTAATAATATCGGATTAAATAATGAGGAAATATTACAAAATGTTAAGTCCGGCAATTTTGTTGTAGCTTTGTGTTCCGGAGAGATAGACGAGAATTTCCAAAAAGATAATATAGCGGTAAAAACAGTAGAGCATTATCTGACATCAAGGGTAAACGCATCCATTGGTATAGCGAAAAACACTAAGGATGTCGATGCTGTGGTAGAGTTTTTAGGTCTGTTATATGGAAACGGAAAGTACGCAGATATTCTCCTGTATGGACAGGAAGGCACGGATTACAAGGTCGTAGACGGTGTTGCATGCAATACGGATGGTACTGATCTGGAGGATGACTATTTAAGTAAGCTCTGTCTGGATCTGTTTATAAATGTATATCCGGTAACAGGTGAAAGATACATGGAAAATCGAAAAGATGAGTTTTTTGCCCTTTATGACAATGCCGGAGTATCTCCGTTTATCGGTTTTGAGCCTGATACGGAGAATTTGAACAATATCTCAAATGATCTTTCGGATTTCATGAATGGCTTAAATGGTAAGTCGGTTGAGGAGAGTATAGAAGGTGCAAAGGAAAAGCTTACAGCAGATGGAATGGACAGCTATCTTGACAGTGTAAGAAACCAGTGGGAGGAATATAAACAATGACACTTGAATTGGAGGGGCTTACAAAAGTTTATAAGGATAAAACTGCGCTGGATGATGTGTCTTTTTCATTTACACCCGGCATATATGGGCTTTTGGGACCTAATGGAGCCGGTAAATCAACTATGATGAATCTCATTTCTGACAATCTGACTCCATCAAAAGGCCGTGTGCTGCTTGACGGAAGGGGCATAGACGAGCTTGGAAGTGAATACAGGAAGCTTCTCGGATATATGCCACAGCAGCAGAATATTTATCCGGAGCTTAGTCTTAGGCGTTTTCTTTACTTTATGGCATCCCTGAAAGGATTAAAAAAGAGTGAAGCCGGGGAAGATATAGATCACTATGTGCGCATGGTAAAGCTTGATGATGTTCTTGGAAAGAAGCTTGGAGCTTTTTCGGGCGGAATGAAGCAGAGAGCACTGATAGCACAGGCACTCATAGGCAATCCCGGCATACTTATACTGGATGAGCCAACGGCAGGGCTTGACCCAAAGGAGAGAATCAGAATCCGCAATCTGATATCAGAGGTTGCAAAGGACAAGATTGTTATTATTGCGACTCATGTGGTTACGGATGTAGAGTTTATCGCTAAAGAGATAGTTATGTTAAGCAACGGTAAAATAATAAGGAGTGGTTCTCCGTCAAAGCTGCTTCAGGAGCTGGATGGAAAGGTATGGAATATTTTTTTATCGGATAATGAGATAGATGAGGTGAACACCGGATATAAGGTGAGCAATATTTCAAGGGATGCAGACGGTGTCATAGCCCGCATTATTGCCGATTCGTATGATGGCAGATGGCAGAAGGAGGCTGTGCGTCCAAATCTTGAGGACTTGTATTTGTATCTTAATGGGGACTGAAAATGGATATAGTAAAAAACGAAATATGTAAACTATTGACTAAAAGAACAGTGCTTATTCTTTTGTTTTTGCTTGTTCTGAATCCTGTTCTTGGACTGTATACCATGAATACCGTAAATGATGATGGGTATACAGGTAAGGACTACAGCGCGCTGTATGGCGAAATAAGCAATTACAGCCGTGAGGAGGTTTTGCCGGAAATTGAACAAAGGCAGATGACGGCAGAAGCTTACGGCAGGATTAGTCTGTGCAGCAGGGTATACAAGGAAGTAGGAGCATGTCTTTCTTATGATGAGTATCTGGACTCTGTCAATGAAAAGGCTGACGAGATTTCGATTATGAATAAGTTTTCCGGCAATGGAGGCTTTGCAGAGAAAAATGCTGCTAAAACGAGCAGAGTCTACGGTAAGCTTAAAGGTACAGTGCCTGAGGTTATTGATGCATCGGGACTTTTGAATATTACAGACAATGAGCTTACCGACTATGTGGCTGTGATTATGCTTTTTATCATTGCGCTCAATCTTGTGTTTTATGAAAAAAGCGAGAACCAGCTTGCATTGCTTAGAACAACTGCAAGGGGCAGAAGGCAGCTTATGGCGTCAAAGTCATTTGTGATGATTATGGCGGTCATTCTTATCACCTTGCTGTTGTATGGAATTAATGCAGTCATAAGCATGTGCTTTTACAATCCGATAAATCTGAAAAGTCCGCTTCAAAGTGTTTATCTGTACTATGGCAGTCCGTTTAAGCTTAGTATAGGACAATTTCTGGCATGCTATTTTCCTGTGAAAATAATAAGCTTTATATTGCTTGGCATGTTTTTTATGCTGATATGCGCAGCGCTTGACAATATTATATTTGTGTTCGTTGCTTCTGCAGTGACCGTGGTTATTGAGGCTATCTGCTACACAACGATATCAGGAACCAGCTTCCTAGCCTTCCTTAAGTACATAAATATCATGTATGGAGTCAGGACAGGCAGACTTTTTTCTGATTATGTCAATATCAATATGTTTGGATATCCGCTTAATACCGGGGTATTGTATGGCTTATTCTGGCTTGTGTGTATAGCTGTATGTATTTTTGCGGTTACAAATTATCTCAATTCGGTGCATGAAAAGAAGCTGCTTTTACTGCCCGGCTTTGCCTGCGGTAAAAATACAGGCTGCCATACATCTTTATTTTTGCACGAATGCTATAAGGCACTTGTTCCGGGAAAAGTGTTACTTATTTTGATTGCAGCAGCTCTTTTTGTGGTATGGTGGAATCCGGCAGAGAAGCTTTCCTATGACTCGGTTGATGAGGTGTATTACAAGGAATATATGGACAAATATTATGGACCTTTAACTGCCAAAACCAATGAGCTTCTGGATGAAGAAAGAGTAAAATACGACAGACTGTCAGATAACATTGCTTACGATATGGCACAGGGGAAGAGTGAAAGCTATATCAATATAAAGTACAAGGATGAGCTGAGCAGACAGGAGGCATTCAACAAGCTTACAGCACATGTGGATTATCTTAAGACGTTAAATGAGGGCTGGCTGTTTTTTGAAAAGGGCTATGATATTCTTACCGACAGAACAGACTTCAAAAACCGTGATACAGCACAGGCCTTTGTGTATGTTATTCTCCTAATAGCAATAGCCTGCGGTATATGCGGAGCGGATTATGCAAACCATGAAATCCGGCTTTTAAGGACTACCCGCCGTGGCAGGAAGCAGCATATGGGAATCAAATGCATACTTGGCTTTTTGGGCACTGTCACAGCATTTACACTTGTATACATTGTGCGGCTGTGCAATGTGCTCTTGGCATATGGCACGCAGGGGCTTAATGCTCCGGCGGCAAGTATGGAGCATCTGTGGCGTGTTTCACAGAATATATCGGTAGGGCAGTATATACTTATCATAATGCTGATGCGTTTTATAGGGGGATTACTGGTCAGCCTGTTTGTTTTTGCAATGTTTAAATACTTAAGAAGCGGCATGTCTGTGATTATATCATGCATCCTTTTTATTGCGCTGCCACTGGCGCTTGTGGCTTTTGGGGTGACGAATGCGCAGTATATGTTGTTAAATCCGCTGCTTCTTGGAAATATATTCTAAAATATATTTTGAATTCACTAGGAAAAACATTACAGATTGTTCCAATGAAATAGATAAAAAGCATCTGTCCGTAAAAACCGGATAGATGCTTTTTAATATAGGACAAAGTTATAATTTTTTATAAAAATCTGTGATGCGGTCCATGCGTGCCCCCATATTCATAAGCAGTGCATCCGCAATAGTAATTGCAGCCATAGCTTCAACAACAACAACAGCACGTGGCACGATAATCGGGTCATGACGTCCCTTGATGGAAATCTCTATATCTTCACCGGATTTATTTACGGTGTGCTGTGTAGCTGCGATTGAAGGAGTAGGCTTTATGGCAGCTCTGAAAATAAGCGGTGAGCCGTCTGTCATGCCGCCGAGAGTACCACCGGAGTGATTTGTCTCTTTTGAAACAGCGCCAGCCCTCATAATAAAGGCATCATTGTTTGTAAGTCCGGTTGCCTTTGCTGCATCAAAGCCATCGCCGATTTCGAAGCCCTTTACAGCTCCGATAGACATAATAGCTTTTGCCAGATTGGCATCAATTTTCTCGAATACAGGATCACCGAGCCCGACAGGAAGACCTGTGATGACACATTCACACACACCGCCTGAGGAATTGAGTGATTTAAGGCATTCCTCCAGATATTCAGAAGCTTTTAGCACTGCATCGGCATCAGGCATATAAAGTGAATTGTTGTAAATCTCATGGGCATCAAAATTAACTTCATTAATTGTAACAGGACCTATTGATCTGGTGTATGTAAGAAATTTTATGCCAAGGCCCGAGAGCATCTTTACAGCGATAGCACCCGCTGCAACACGGCCTATTGTCTCGCGTCCCGAAGAACGACCTCCACCTCTGTAGTCTCTGAAGCCGTATTTCTCATCAAAGCAAAAGTCAGCATGCCCCGGACGATAGTATGAAGCAATCTCACTGTAATCCTTTGATTTCTGGTTTTTATTCCACACAACCATAGAAACAGGTGTACCTGTAGTCTTTCCCTCAAACACACCGGAGAGAATTTCAACCGCATCATCCTCCTTGCGTGGAGTAGTGAACTTAGACTGTCCCGGCTTTCTTCTGTTTAAGAATATCTGAATATCCTCCTCACACAGCTCAAGCCCTGCAGGAACGCCGTCCACAACGACCCCTAAGCCCTTTCCGTGTGATTCTCCCCATGTTGTTACCCTAAAAATATTTCCGTATGATGAACCTGCCATGATGGTCTCCTTTTTATAAATAATAATGGGTAACTATTTAAACCTCTGAGAACAAAAAATGATACATCATGCTTGCATGTAAACAGCATTTTTGGTTTTCAATGTGACTCGAATAGTTACGATAATAAAAACATTATAATTAATAGCAAGTTGAATAGTCAAGAAAACTATGATATTATTTTATTTAGATAACTTTCGAACTATGTTTGTATATAATTGTGTTTAAAGGGTCAAAAGGTATCATCGATGCATGCTTGCATGCCTGTATATGCAAAGCGCAAATTAGGCGAAGCATAATTTAAGCAAGTATAATTAAGCAGCATTATTTGTAGCAATTTTGCCACAACGTAAGGCACGTAAGCCGCGGCTACCGCG
>OGRC01002048.1_pt1 | contig 11741 bp, 7 predicted proteins | sample 1553431 | NCBI WGS metagenome assembly OGRC01 (sample SAMEA2580064, study PRJEB22360) | human gut metagenome | biome: human gut; feature: human-associated habitat; material: faeces | place: Denmark | collected 2008/2010
CATTGCATCCAAAGTCATAACTTTCATCATCCCGAACTTCGGATGATCTTTCATTTCCCCAAAATATTTCAGAACAATTTTTTCACCATCCGGATTCTTCATAATATCTCCCAGTTTATCTCCACTGGAATAAAAATTGGAATCTATTACGATTTCTTCCTTATCTGCACTTTCCAAATCAAATTTTTCAAACCAGTTGATCACGTTTTTACCTTGCTCTTTCGGCACGTATTCATAACTTTTCTCTGGATTTTCAACTCGATACAGAATCTGCGCATCTGCATATTCTCGATTTTCCTTATCAAATCCCTTTACTGTGATCTCATTTTTTCCCATTTGAAGTTGTACGGAAAATTGAGTCATTGGATCTACATTATCTGTTTCCGCAATCTTTTGTCCGTTCACATATAAAATAAGTCTATTCAGATTCGATAATACTGTAATCGTATTCTCTTCCAGATGCCGATTCAAAAACCTGCTGCCAGCTAATTTTACAAAACACTCTTTTGACCAATATGCTTTGTAAAGATAATATGCATCTTTTTTTATCTTTCTGTCGATTGTAACCAATCCTTTTTGGTTTTGCCCCTGCTTTCCGCCTTCATCTCGGGAAGCACTTCCAAAATCGCATAAATTCCATACATAGCTTCCGATGAAATACTCCCGTTCTTCAAATGCTTTTAATGCATTATCCGAAAATAAAAGCTGGAACTCTTCTGAATAGTCTTTCGTCTTTGGCTGATAAGAATGATACTGTGGATTTGTATCTACGCCATACTCTGTTACAAGTAGCGGAATATCCGGACATGCCGCATGAAATTCATCTAAACGTTTCTGTAATCCTGTAATCTCATCATAATACCAGCCATAATATAAGTTGTAACCAACCAACTCCGTCATCCGGTTTAGCGCACTTTCATTTGCTACGGAATATATATTTGCCTCTGCCGTATACCGATCTGCGTCAAGTTCTTTTGTATATGCTGCCATCGACTCAACACTTGCATGAATTTCTGTATTCTCTCCGGCAATGGTAATTTCATTTTGCACACCCCAACAATAAATCGAAGTATGATTGCCACATTGCAGAATCAGCCGACGCATCTGCTCCCGGATATTTTCATCCGCTTTTTTATTATCGGACAAAATACTGATAAACGGTACTTCTGCCCATACAAGAATCCCCTCTTCATCACAACGTCTGTAAAAATAATCGTCATGCTGATAATGGGACAGACGAACTGAATTTGCGCCCAGTTCTTTGATAAGCGCCATATCCTCTTCCATCTGTTCTCTTGAAACCGCATTTCCCACACCGCCAAAATCCTGATGGCGTGCAACACCATGAAGTTTGATATGTTTCCCATTCAAAAACATTCCCCGCTCCGGATCTATCTCAATTTCCCGGAATCCGGTTTGAATTTCACGTTCTTCCATACAACCTTCTTCCGTACTAATTTCAATACGAACTTGATATAAATACGGATCTTCTGTTCCCATCCATAAATGTGGATCACTGATTTCCTGCTGAACAGAAAATGGAGTTTTTTCAGCGAAACTGAATTGGATCGTTTTTTCAGATACGATATTTTCTTTATCTACAAGCGAAATTTTTACCTGCCCGGCACACATACTTCCCTCATTTATCACGCATCCTTCTGCCTTAACTTCCCATTTTCCTTCATCCAACTTTTTCGTTCTTACCTGAACACCGCTTCTGCTTCCATCCAGATAATCGAAATGTACTTTCGGTGCATATACCAGTTTCAAATCTCGATAAATTCCTCCATAAAATGAGAAGTCTGCCATTTGGGGATAAATCGCATCTGTTGCAGTATTGTCTACTACAAGCTCCAACAAATTTATTCCCTCTGTTATATGCTCGTTCAATGCAACTCTATACATTGCATATGGACATGTATTCTCATAAATGTTCTTTCCATTTATGTACACTGTACTGCGCATCGCAGCCGCACCTATTTCAAGATAGATTGTTTTCTCTCGATCCTCTTCCCGAAAAACAAGTTCTCTCTTGTAATATCCTTTTCCACGCCACATAGACGTTCCTGACTGTCCATCTGCCGAGTTGTATGTATGCGGAATCGATATATTTTCTTCCGCTTCGTTTTCTTTATGAAAACTCCATCCGTCGTTTATCAACATTTCTTCCAAACTATTTTACCTCTTATTTTTTAAGCCTCTTTTTTACTCAAAATCGCCTTATCTCCATACATTTGCTTATATTCTTCTGCCGTAATATGATATCGTTTCAATGCGATCACACTCGCAAGGTCTCCAAGCAATGGAGCTCCAAGATACATTCCGATCGTAGCGATATACAATGCCATAGTCGGTTCTGCTCCCGCACTATATCCTGCCAGTCCCATGATGATACCTACGATAGACGATCCGAACGCACTGATCACTTTATCCACAAGAGAAAAAGTTGCACCGATAAATCCCGGCATGAACTTACCTGTTTTTAACTTATGATAATCAATAATCTCTGCGATCATCGGATCTACATTCTGCGCTGAAAATCTTCTAAACAACATGTTGGCAGCCATCAAAATAATAAATACGAAAATCGTTTTTTCTCCAAACGGACGGAAAATGATCAAAATCGCTTCTAATGTCAGATTCGCCACAGCTCCGATCAGAGAAGCTTTCTTACATCCGAATTTTACTGCTACGGATCCTGCTACAAATGCTCCCACTAATGACATCGGTGTCGATATACCACCTACGATAGGCTGCAGATCAAGATTCTGAACAGCGTAAATATAAAAATAAGTCATAACTGCAGTCTGGATTGTTGCAGCAATCTTGTCTGTCGATGCAGCTAAAATCAACATACGAAGTGGCTGATTCAGTCGAAGTACATTAATACTGTCTCGAATTGAAATCTTCTCTTCTTTTTTGTCTGGATCCTGTCTGTAAAACTCTGGTTTATCCGAAGCAGAAATTGCGAACAGACAGCCAATCAATAAGATTGCATGCAAGATAAATGCACTGACAATGATCAACATCCAGCCTTTTTGAGATCCCAACCCACCGTTTTTCTGTAAAATCGGAATAATTGCAGTTGTCATGATAAATCCAAGGATAGTAGAATAGCATCCACCCGCAACACCGGAAAGTGGACGATATTTAGGATTTTTTGTTACGATCGACAGTACACATTTATTTACAGTAGTCATAAAAGTATACCCGATTACCCATACTGCATACCACAAAACTACCCATACCATACGATATGTCTGTGGTATATCAAATGAAAACAGATAAATCATAAAACTTGCCGCTAGCATGATGAACGATCCGATCACCAGGAACGGTCTGAACTTACCGAATCGTGTTTCTGTCCTGTCGATGATCGAACCAATGACCGGATCTGTGATCCCATCGAAAATTCTCATCACAGTCATTACAATTCCCATCACTGCAATATTTAATCCAAGTGCTTCTGTACTAAACACAAGGAAAAACGACATATTCAACATATTGAATACGTTTGATGCAGCAGATCCAAGCGGTGTCATGACAACGCGTACTGCTTCCATTTTTGATTCTTTTGCTTTTGTACTCATTTCATCCTCCAAATACATTTTATTTGAAAGGATTATATCTTTTTTTTAACAATCTTTTCATATATAAACTAAAGGTTTTCCTGTCCTTTATTAAGAACTTCGATGTTTTTTTCTATAATTATAAGGTGACTCCCCATAACGTTGTTTAAAACACTTATAAAAATATCCTTCATTTGCATATCCGATCTCAGCAGCAATCTCATCTATCTTCATATCGGTCCTGCATAATAAATTTGCCGCTTCTGTCATTCGAATATCAAACAACAGATCCTTAAATCCTTTGTTCGTTTCTGCTTTTAACAAGGAACTCAAATAATTAGGATGGAAACATAATTCCTTCGCAACAGAATTTAGTGTCGCATCTCTATAATGTTTTTTTAAATATTCAATTACTTCACTTTGTATCTTCGAGTTGTTTTGTTTGATCGTTTTCTCATCTGCTTTACCTACCGCCCTGGAAATCTCCGTAAACAAAAGTATCAGGCAGGCAGTAATTTTCCCCATATTTTTTTGTTCTTCCATAAAATACTCACAAATGATCTGTTCCATTACCCGCTCTTCAAAACTGCCCTCCGGAAGATGATAAAAAATATAATTTTTCTTTTTACTCTGTGAATACAAATTATTGATAATATAGTTGGAAATATAAGTGTCTTCTGAAAATAAATACATAAAAATTGTGTCAAAGAAATCCGCTGTCATCAGTATATTGAACATCCATATTCCATCTTTTGCTACTTCTGAGCAATGACTGACATTTCGATCCATCAAACAAATGTCTCCCGATTTCATGCAGACCTCTTTTCCTTCTATCTCCATAGAAAGTTCACCTTCTAGCATAAACGATAACTCTATATATTCATGTCTGTGCTTAGGAATTAATATATTTTTATACTTCTGACGAATCACAAACCGTTCTTGACATACTTCTTGATTCGGGTACGATGTGATGATCTGTTCATCATCCATCTGCATTTTCGATACATGATAATACTTTTGCTCTTTTAATACCTGTTCTTCGCTTTGAAGAAATCGTTTTAGTTCTTCATAATTCTTCTTCATATCAAACTCCGTTTTTCATGATCTAAGCAAGCTTCTTTCATATTAACATCTTTTTTAAGAAAACGAAACCTCAAAACTTTTCTAATTATTTCTATCTGATATGATTGTGAGTATCTGTAATTATTTCTGATACTTTCCAATACTTAAAACTTCTTACATTTACTTCATTCTTATTATATGCTAAAATGAATCGACAAAATGATGTACGAAAGGAAAACTCTATGAAACGAAAGAACTATTTTTCTCTTCTTTCCTGTATGCTTGGCGCTCTCCTGTTCGGAAACACGCTTTTTCCCACTCTTACCGTAACAGCACAGGAGGAAACCAAAGCCGGAAGTACTGCCGAATATAGAAACGAAGAAACTAATGAACTCCGTACGATTTTCTGGGCAGATGGAATCACACCTCCGAAAATGGGCGGTGATGACAGCGACTTTAAGAAAACGGAGCACAAAACAGGGAATGCACACTATGTGGAATATATCGCGCCATACAAAGCCGGCAACGGATGGTATGATATTAACAAGACTGACACACAGGCGCAAGATGCCAATCTTTGTTTTGCCGCAGTTGCCACCAATATGCTCCATTGGTGGATTGCTCAAAATACAGACAATATCAAAGAATATCTAACTTTGCACCCAGATGCACCGCGGGCAGATGAGATTCGTAAATTTCTGACCCCCGTCACCTCGCAAGAGGAACGTTCTATTTACAATATTTTTTTACGACAATATGCCAACCGGAAAGAAGGTTATTGGCCGGATCTTCTGGAAGATCAATTTATCAATGGATATTATCCGAAAGAGACCGGCGGAACTAATGATCCCGATTTTGACGGATCGGATTTGATTCAAAAAGGTCCCGACTCAAACGGCGGTTTCTTTTATAATGTATTTAGAACAGAGATTTTAACAAATCGACATCAGTACGACCGTGGATATAGCAGCCTTTCCACTGATTTAAAGCATTATATAACCAGAGGGGATCTGATCTCGTTAACTTATGATACGGGAAAAAGCGCCCATGTTGTCACAGTCTGGGGCGTCGAATACAATAAAGACGGTCATCTTACCGGCGTTTATTTTTCAGATTCTGATGACGATAAAGCAAATGGAATGCAGCGTTACAGCGTCCTTAACAAAAATGGTCATGCTCGCGTAACTACGGATACGACCGGAAACGTAAACGGAAGTTTAGTTTCTTGTATCACCGTTCTTTCAACCGGAGAGACTGCATGGAAACAATTCTTAAGTCCTCAACCAACCGAGTTAAATCTGCTTTGGGGCGAAACGAATTTTATATACGACGGAACTTCAAAAAAACCGGAACTGTCTGCATCCAATATCCGCCCCGGCGATGATGTCACGCTCACTGTCAAAGGGGAAGCCAGTCTTGTCGGAACCTATACCGCGACCGCTTCCTTGAGCGGAAAAGATTCCGGACGCTATGCCCTTTCTGCAGATGCAGAAAAAACTTTCACCATCCAGCCTTCTCAAACGATATTTGACGGCGGGCTGAAATCCTTTTGTGACGGAACGGAAACAACCAACTTTGCATATGGAGACATCATAACAATCACGGTAACCCCAAAAGCAACCGGTCTTTCTCCAGACGCCGCAGAAAATCCGAAAGTTCTGCTTTCTCCTACAAACGGACAAATGGCTTTATTTTTCGGTGATCATCAACTTTCTGCTTTTGTAAATGCAGATACTTCCGGCACTTACACATTGACTTACCAGACAGCCAGCGGAATCCTATCTCCCGGCGCTTGTACTTTAACCGCTGCGTTTCGCGGCGATACGAATATGGTAGATCACAGTGAGAATATCACTGTCCAATTAACCGGAGACAATTATATTTCCGTCGATTTTCTTGCACCGACTTGTGAAACAGATGGGATCAAGGCTCACTACAAAGACAAAGACGGAAAACTGTTTATTAACGAAAACGGAATTATGAAGGAAGTTACCTTCCAGGATTTAGTGCTTTCCGCTACCGGTCATCAGCCCGGAGCATGGATTCAGGACCATGACAAACATTATCAAGAATGTCTAAATGGATGCGGACAGCATCTCCACGAAGGGAATTGTACCGGAGGCTCCGCTATTTTCCCGGATCGAGCTGTTTGTGACATTTGCGGACATCCCTATGGCGCGTATCCCGAAGAACCGGAGACCGATATTCCTGATCCGGATGTTCCGGAAAATGATTCTCCCGCCCCGGATGTTCCGGAAAATGATTCTCCTGATTCGGAGAAACCCAATCCAAATGTCCCGGATGGAACTACTCCCGATGACGAAACCTCCGGTGACGGTACATCTGATGAAGAGTTGCCATCCCCGGAAGCATTCACCCCTCAGCTGCCCTCTTCGGAAGCACTCGCCGCAACATCTCAGTCCGCTTCTGAAAAAGTTTCTGAAAAGGCAGTAGAAACAGGAGATACTGCTCCCATGAAACTTTTATTTTTAACCCTCCTCTCCTCCGGACTGATAAGTATGTCTATCTATCGTTCCAAAAAGAATATGCTCTAAATGCAAAAAAATAGAAAAGACCTTTCCACTCAACTTAATGCTTGAATGGAAAGGTTTTCCTATTTTTTTTATGTAAATTTGAAATTGCTTTCTAAATTTAAAATCACTTTTTTCATTTAAAGAATCCCAAATTCTTTCATTGCTTTTTTCAGTATCTCCTCATGCTGCGGTTCAATCTCTGTCAATGGTGCGCGAAGCGGTCCTACTTCTTTTCCCATCAAATTCATAGCTGCCTTCACCGGAATCGGATTTACTTCACAGAACAGTGCGCTGCAAAGCGGAATCGCATCCAGCTGCATCTTGCAGCTCTTCGCTCTGTCTCCTTCCAGATATTCGTAAACCATATCATGTACATAAGTCGGCGCTACATTAGACAACACCGAGATCACACCGAGTCCGCCCAGAGAAAGAAGCGGTACAACCTGATCGTCATTTCCGGAATACAGATCTATGTTCCCGTCACATAAATGCATAATTTTTGCCACATTTCCGATATCGCCTGAGGCTTCTTTTATACCTACGATATATTCGACATTTTTTACCAGTCTTGCAACTGTCTCCGGTGCGATCGCACATCCGGTCCGACTTGGAACATTATATAAGATCGCCGGAATCTTTGCGGCTTCTGCAATCTTTGTGTAATGAGCTTCTAACCCTTTCTGAGTCGCTTTGTTGTAGTATGGCGTCACCAGTAAAATTCCTTCCGCACCTGCTTCTGCTGCTTCTTTTGAAAGCTGTACCGCAGTAGCCGTACAATTAGATCCGGTTCCTGCAATAACCGGAATACGATGATTTACCCTCTCGATCGCAAATTTGATCACATCGAGATGCTCTTGCTCAGACATCGTTGCGGATTCTCCTGTCGTTCCGCAAATAATGATAGAATCTGTCTTTCCCGCAATCTGTTCTTCCAGAATCTCATCTAATTTATCATAGTTTACTTCCAAATTTTCTTTCATTGGTGTTACAATCGCGACACCCGCGCCTTTAAAAATTGCCATTGCTTTCTTCCTCCTTTATGGTTAAAGTAATACGGAAAACACATCGTTCCGTCTCATTTGATAAACGAAAAAAGAAACGGCAAGATGCGCCGTCCCTAATATATACATAATGTATAAATCAGATAGCTCTCCATCCTGCGATGACAGCCATGTCGTTCTTCACGCCACACCCAAGCAATATGATTTCAGGTCTCATATACTTTCGGCAATCTTTCCTTTCTGATGCTTTCCCCTGCTCCTGTACATCCGGCACCTTACTGATAAAGAATGCAACCTCTACCTACGTTTCTATTTCACTATTTCTTGTTTCTAATAAAGAATATCATTGCCGCTCTGTCTTGTCAAGACTGCTTGTAGAAATCAGCATGGCATCCAATGTGATCACATCCTGATTGGCAATTTCATATGTTCCGTCTTTTTGTCGGATCACATGCAGTAAGACGTCCTTGGGCGCTCCATAAGAAACACCTGCTTCTAATCCTTCCTTGAGTACTTCATAATAAATCCGATAGACTTCTTGCTGCATCAACTCTTCTTCCGGCATCTCGCCATTTTTTGTCACCTGATCCGTGATTTCTTTTGCATAAGCCTTCGCCCGCTGTTGAAATTCATCGTATGTCTCATCAAACAACAGCATCGGTTTTACCGTTATTTTTACAATATAACTGCCCCGCTTCTCTTTTTGAGCTTCTGCGACCTGATAATTCATTTGTTTCATAATATTTCCGAATAAGCTTTCGTACTGCTTCTCTAATTCCTTTGAAAGCTGTGTTGTCTTAAATTCTTTCATCGTAGCCTTCATTTTTTTCCGAAAAATTTCTTGTGCTTCTTCTTTTGATCCGCCGGTCATTTCTATGTAGCGCTCTGTCTCCCCTTTATAAGATGTATCCAATACTGCCTGCACATACATTGCCGCATCAAACCTCGCACAGCCGCCAAGTAAAATCACCACTAACATTCCCAATATACAAAAAATCGTTCTTTTCTTATTCATATCTCATTTCCTCCTTGTCGCCTGCATTTTACCACATTAAAGCTAAGAAAAAAGGAGAACGTTGTCGTTCTCCTAAATCAAATCTTTTTTTTTAAAATATCGTTCTCCGTGTAGAGAGAAGAAAACATTCTCCGACACTTCCGCCTATAAAAAATCCGTCTGCTCCTTCTTTTATATTCTTTTTCCACCATTTCTTTTCCGAGATCCGTGATCACATAGGATTTTCTTCGTCCGATTTCCGCAGTTTTCACAATAATATGGTTTTCTTCAAATTTTGAAAGCATCGCATACAATGTACCCGGTCCCACTTTTACCCGACCTGCTGAAATTGTTTCTACTTTTTCCATAATGTCCACTCCACAGCACTCTTCCATAAGTGACAAAAGGATATAATACATCGGCTCTGTCAACGTCTGAAATTGTTCTCTTGCCATAATCAAAACCTGCTTTCCTGCGGCAATTCTTTTTTGTCAGAAATTATTCGTATTTCTTTTGTATCCAATATTTCTTTTAGTCTTTCTATCTCTTCTTTCCCCATTTTCTGTGGAACAAACAAGATCAATATCTGATCCGGATAACAAATATAATATTCGGATTCTTCAATTTTCCACACTTCCAATGCGCCCCATACCTCAGCAGCGGATTCATTTTTATAGGATTCTTCTAAATGTTTCGTTTTTATTTTCCATATCCGATCCAAAACCCATCTTTTATCACTTTGATATAAAGCGGCACTCATCCAGTTTTCCGATGAACCATAATAAGTGAGATTCCATTTCCAGACCGTCCCCAATATGCTAGAGGAATGCTCCGCATAATATCTTTGTATTTCTGCCTCTTCATAGGCTTCACAAAAATCCTCCATCTCAAACGGAAGTTCCGATCGACTGATTTTATTGTCTGTACTTTCTTCATTCCCGAATAAAACTACCATCATGGCAGCAAATATGATCAAAAAGATTACGATTCCACCGACTAATTGAGCAAGCCAGTTATCAGAAGCAGTCGGTCTCCAATACATAATCCAAGCAGAAAATAAAAGCATAATCCCGATTGAAATCCACACGGTAGGAATGACCTCCCGCATCTCATTCCATGAAAAAATACTAGTCCCCATCAAAACTATAATAAATGCAATCTCTCTTTCATATCTCCAGAAAGGGTTCTGTCTTATATAAATGATACTTTCACCGGATTTCATTTTTTTCAGATTACGACGATGCCAGCACATAAGAGCCACAGCTTGAACAATACTAACTGCACTTTGTAATATCAGCATCGTGATCAAAAAAATCCATACGTTGTAAAATACCCATGTTTCAAATGTCAAAAACCAGAATTCCATACAATACAAAATTGTAAAAAATAATGTGGCTCCGGATAAATTCAGCCAAGATTTCCATTCCGCATGATAAACGTTATCAAATCGCTCCTCCTCTGTTACGATCGGAACCGCATCGAGCTTTTCTTTCCTAAAAATACAGAAGCGTCTCTGAGCGTCTATCATCTTCCATCCGGCAGCCTTGCAATACTCAGCATACTCTTCGGTTTCCATCTCAGGTCGTAAACTCATCTCTGACCCCTTCGGCAATACTTCCACATCATATACAATATCTTCCGGCTCTCCCTTTTCAAAGACCAGACCAAACTTCCACTCTTTAAAATGCCAGCCTTTCATCGACCGCTCTTGTAAATATTCCGCAAATGCATCACATTCCCTATATCGAAATTTAGGAAACTCTCGCTTTCTTGTCTTCATGGTCCCCCCTCCTTTCAGGATTCTCACTCACCTTTTTATTATCGAGTATCGATATTTCTATCTTCACTATATTATCGACACTCGATATTGTCAAGTAAAAAAAGAAACTTATGAACAAATTCCCATTTCTTCACAAGCTTCACCTTTTTTACTTCTTATCTGACTGCGCATTGGTCATACCATATCTTTATTTCTTTCTTTTCCCTGCTGTTCAAAAAAATGGTTCTGTCTTCTAATTTGATTTTTAAAATCGGCATAACCTCTTGGCAGAGAAACAACATTGTCTCACCGGATTGACTTCCTTTAAAGTGTCCAATCTGATATTCGTCCGATGATAACCCGTTTTTTCTGTGAAACGATTCTCCTATTTCTTTTTGTAAAATTTCTACGGATTTTATTTCTTCTGTTGTAAACTCTGTCTCATATCCTCCGCCCTCAATCCGAATCTCATCTCCTGTTCTTGTAAGTGTAAATTCAACATGTATTAACGGTATAAAAAGATAAATACACCAGAAGATCACGCCTAAAACCACTGCCAGCAGACTTCCCACAAGGATTCGCGCTCCCGGTCTTGCCATATTAAAAGACATATTCATATTGCAGAATTTATCGTTTACCAAAAAACGCTTATCGTTGGGATTACTGTACCAACCGTTTTTCCAATAATCATCCTCGTCCACATACATCGGTCCGGATGTCTTTACGTCTGAGTCAGTGCTCAGACGGATTCGCGCGGTTTTCTCATCATACCAATGATTTGCTTTTTTTAATCGAAGCATATTCCTATAAATCTTCACTAAT
>OGRC01002058.1_pt1 | contig 11715 bp, 7 predicted proteins | sample 1553431 | NCBI WGS metagenome assembly OGRC01 (sample SAMEA2580064, study PRJEB22360) | human gut metagenome | biome: human gut; feature: human-associated habitat; material: faeces | place: Denmark | collected 2008/2010
AAGTGTTATTATGGCAACTTATAAAGAAAGCATAGAATGTTTAAAACAGTCCATAGAATCAATTATTAATCAAACATATAATGATTTTGAATTTATTATTATTTTAGATAATCCAGATAATAAAGAACATATAGCATTTATAAATGATTATGTATGTAAGGATGAACGTATTAAATTCTATATAAATGATAAAAATATGGGGCTAACAAATACTTTAAATAGAGGACTTGAACTTGCTGAAGGAAAATATATTTGTAGAATGGATGCAGATGATATTTCTGAATTATATAGAATGGAACATCAAAAGAAGTATTTGGAAGAAAATGATTTTGATTTAATAGGTGGAATTTCACAAATGATTGATGAGGATGGAAATACTATTTATTCAATAAAAAAAGTTCCAACTAATTTTAAAAAGATAAAAAAATGTATTAAATATAATCAAGTTATTTCTCATCCAACATGGTTTGGTAAAAAAGAAGTATTTGATAAGTTAAATGGCTATAGAAATATGCCACTTTGTGAAGACTATGACTTTACATTAAGAGCAATACTTCAAGGATTTAAAATTTCTAATGTGAATGAATGTGTTTTAAAATATAGAATGACAAAGGATAGTATATCAAGATCAAATTTATTTGAACAATATTTATTTGCTAGATACATTACTAGACAATATAGTGAAGGAAAAGTAAGTGAAGTAGAAGAAGCTAAGGCGTATGTAAAGAAGAATTTAAGTGATAAAAATGCAAAGCATTATTTAAAAGGAAATGAGAGATTTAATAATGCATTAAATAACTTAGAAGAGAAACAATATATTCAATTTATAGCAAATGGTATTGCATTACTTTTTACTTCTAAATATTATCTTGATAAAATATTTAGATTTGTAATGGTTTATTTAAACTCATAATATATTAGCAGAATATTGATTAAAAAATGGGTAGTAATACAAAAAAGTATTACTACTTTTTTGTATTTGAGTAGATAAAAGGGTTGTTTGGTTTGAAAATATATAAACGAATATTTATGTGTAATATACTGTAGATAGGGAGGAAAGAACATAAGAAAAGTATTTTTAAAAGTAATGTGTATTACTATGTTATCTCTAGTTATGTCAATAACTATGTTATCATCAGTAAGCGCAAAAGAAGCGAGTATTGAATATCAGGGAGTATGGACTGATTATGCAGCTAAGGAATATGCTGCTGGTGATGGAACAAAGGAATCTCCATATTTAATTAAAGATGCTTCTGAATTAGCTTTATTAGCAAAAAATGTTAATGAAAAGGAAGAAAAAGATAAATATTATGAATTAATTTCTGATATTGATTTATCTGGACATTTTTGAAATCCAATTGGGGATGTAAAAAGAAAGCTAAATGTTTTTTATGGTGGAAATTATTTCTATGGCGTATTTGAAGGAAATAATCATACCATTAAAAATCTAAACATTATACAGAATAATCCTAATGATGATAATTACTATTATGGATTATTTGCGTGGAATTCTGGAACAATTCAGAATTTAAATATAATAAACGCTAATATTGATTGTGATAGAGTTTCATATATTGGTGGAATTGCTTGTGTAAATGAAGGAAATATTAATCATGTTCGTTTGATGGCTCTGTTAGTGTAAGTAATGATGTAGGAGATATTGCTGGAATAGTAGGAAGACAAGTGAATGGCGGAACAGTAAATCATTGCAAAAATAAAGCACAGATAAAGGCAACAACTCAAGATTGTGATTATCTTGGAGGTATTGTAGGATTTAATGAAGACGGATATATTAAAGACTGTGTAAATGAAGGAGAGATTATTGGAAATAATCAAATTGGAGGAATTGCCGGAGAAAATGATGGATTTGATGGACATGGCTATATAGAACGATGTATAAATTTAGGTAACATTAAGGGAAACGAGATTGTTGGAGGAATTACTGGAGAAAATCATAGAACAGCATCTATAATAAATTGTGAAAATATAGGACATATAACAGGAAATGAGTATGCTGGAGGAATTTCAGGTGCTGCTGGCGTATTAGAAAAAGACAAAAAAGAAATAAGATATTGTATTAATATAGGAAAAATAGAATGTGATTCATATGGAAATGCAATTGTAGGAGCACTATATGCAGCATCTAGTGGTGTAATTACAGCTCAATGGGTAAAATCAGGAAATAACTGGTATTATGTAGACGTTGAAGGTAAGATGGTCACAGGAGATTATGAAATTAATGGAGTAGTTAATCATTTTAATGCTAATGGTGTTTGGATCAATTAAAAATTTAACCAGAAGACAGAGAATATCTGCTTCTGGTTTTCTATTTTTTATAGATTATAACTAGTTTATTTTTTTGTATTTGTTATAATGTCAATTGTAAGACAAGAGGGGGATTGTATGAAAAAAGGTAAATTATTAAATATTGCTTTATCAATAGCGTTTATTAATATTTTATTTGTATGTTTTTCGATTATAAATGTTAATGCGGAAGAAGATACAGATACATTAAATACAAATGATGGGTCGACTGTAATGGAATCTGGTTGGACGAATAAAGAGAATCAATGGTATTATTATGATCATGGTGAAAAGAAAACAGGATGGTTACATACGGATTATTGGTACTATTTAGATCAAGATGGAAAAATGGTGACAGGGTTAGCTTCTGTAGGAAATCAACAATATTACTTTAATCAATCAGGAGCTATGCAAACAGGATGGATCCAAGCAGATGGAACATATTACTATGCAAATAATAGTGGCTATATTCAAACAGGATGGCTACATAAAGGATCATGGTATTATTTGGATCAAGATGGAAAAATGGTTGTAGGTGATTATTATATCAATGATCAATATTACTATTTTAATTCTAATGGAGATTTGCAATTAGGTTGGTATTATAGAGATAATCAATATTATTATCTTGATTCTAATGCGGTTCTTGTTAAAGGATGGAATAAGATCACTAACAAATGGTATTATTTTAATGATCAAGGAATTATGCAAACGGGTTGGCAATTGATTAATAATCAATGGTTCTATTTAAATGCTTCTGGTGATATGCAAACAGGATGGTTAAAATCAGGTAATAAATGGTATTATTTAAATAAGAGTGGTGTCATGGTTACTGGTTGGGCACAAATTGGATGGAAATGGTATTATTTTAATGAAGATGGTGCAGCTGTTAAAGATGATGTAGTTATTGATGGTAAAACATATACATTTAGAGATGATTATTCATGGATTTCAAATTGTACGAGAAAAGAGTTTGTAGAAAGAGCTAAAAGATATTTGGGATGTAATGAAAAAGATGGATCATTTAAGAAAATTATTGATTCTTATAATAAACTAGATCCATTACCTAGAGGTTATAAAGTAAAATATACAGATTCTTGGTGTATGACTTTTGTTTCAGCTATGGTGAGAGAATGTAATTTACTTGACATTATCCCAGTTGAATGTTCATGTGGTAAAGCAGTTGAAAAAGCTCAAGCAATGGGAATTTGGCAAGAAAATGATGCTTATGTTCCTCAAATTGGTGATATTATTATGTATGATTGGGATGATAATGGAAATGGTGATAATACAGGATGGCCTGATCATGTAGGTATTGTTGCTGAAGTGAATGGAAATACTTTTAAAGTTATTGAAGGAAATAAAAATGATGCTGTTGAATATAGAACAATGACTGTAAATGGTAAATTTATAAGAGGATATATTACACCTAAGTTTTTATCATAGAAGAAGTAGAAATACTTCTTTTTTTCTTTACTTATAGAAAACATATGCTATAATGTTCATATAAATTAATAGGGAGAAAAAAATGAACACTTTTACATATTTAGACTTTGAACTTATAAAACTGCTTTATAAAGAAAATAATCTTTCACAAAGAATGATTTCTAAAAGATTAAATTGTTCTTTAGGTAAAGTAAATGAAACACTAAAAAAACTTAAAGAATTAAATTATCTTAATGAGGATAATTCACTCACAAATTTAGGAATGAATTTAATAAAGAAAGATAAGTCTGCTATTATTTTAGCTGCAGGACAAGGAATTCGAATGATTCCTATTAATAACAATGTTCCTAAAGCCATGCTTGAAATAAATGGAGAAATACTTATTGAACGTATTATTAGACAGCTATTAGAAGCCAATATTCATGATATAACAATAGTTGTTGGTTTTATGAAAGAAGAGTTTGATTATCTTATTGATCAATATCGTGTAAAGTTAGTTGTTAATAGAGAATATCAAGAAAAGAACAACTTACATAGTTTAAATATTGTAAAAGATAAAATAAATAATACTTATATTATTCCTGGTGATCTTTATTTCTATGAAAATCCGTTTTTAGATAATGAAATTCAATCATGGTATATGCTTGAAAATAGAATAAGTAAACATAGTAATGTTACATGTAATACTAAAAATGAAATTATTAAAACAAAAAAAGATGGTTTAAAACTGATTGGTTTATCATTTATAAATAATCAAGATGCTTCATATTTAAAAGAACATTTAGAACATTTAGATGATGGAATGCATGATTCATTGTTTTGGGAAGAAGCCTTGTATCAAAAAAATAAGATGTTTATTTATGGGAAAATCGTTGATACAAATTATGTTGATGAAATCAATACTTATGAAGAATTAAGAAATGTAGATGATCATTCAACACACTTAAATAATGAGACATTATCTTTAATTGCTGATGTTTTTAAAATCAATGTTGAACAAATAAAAAATATTAAAAGTTTAAAAAAAGGAATGACTAATCGTTCATTTTTATTTGAAATCAATCAAGATAAATATATTATGAGAATTCCTGGGGAAGGAACAGATCAACTTATTAATCGAAAAGAAGAATATGAAGTTTATCAAGTAATAAAAGATTTAAATATCAGTGATGAAGTTATTTATATGAATCCTCAAAATGGTTATAAGATTACAAAGTATTTAAATGATACACGTGTATGTAATCAAGATGATCAAGAAGATCTAAGAAAGTGTATGCAATTATTGAAATATTTTCATCAACAAGATTTAAAGGTTGATCATGAATTTAATGTTTTTGAAAAGATTGATTTTTATGAAAAATTAAGAGGGCCTAAATCCTTATATAAAGATTATGATCAAACAAAAGAAAAAGTCTTCTCTTTAAAGAATATTATTGAAAAGATGCCTAAAGAATGGAGACTATGTCATATAGATGCAAATTGTGATAATTTCTTATTCTATAAAGAAAATGAAGAAGAAAAAATAAAACTTATTGATTGGGAATATGCGGCAATGCAAGATATTCACCTAGATATTGCAATGTTTTGTATCTATTCCATGTATAACAGACAGCAAGTTGATAACTTGATAGACATTTATTTTGAAAATAAATGTGATCAGCAAACAAGAATTAAAATCTATTGTTATATATCAATGTGTGGTCTTTTATGGAGCAACTGGTGTGAATATAAATATACATTAGGTGTTGAATTTGGAAAATATTCATTAGCACAATATCGCTTTGCGAAAGATTACTATAATATTGTTATAGAAGAAATGGAGAATATGAAATAATGAGTCAAGTAGAAAGAGCAATTATCATGGCCGCAGGAAAAGGAACACGTATGAAACCTATTACTAATAAAGTTCCTAAGCCATTAGTTAAAGTCAATGGAAAAGCAATGATAGAAGGGGTTATAGAAAAACTTCATGAACAAGGCATTCAAGAAATCTATGTTGTCGTAGGATACCTTAAGGAACAGTTTAATTACTTAAAAGAAAAATATAATGATGTACATTTAATTGATAATCCCTATTTTGATACATGTAATAATATTTCATCACTCTATGTAGCTCGAGAACATCTTAAAAATGTCATTATTTTAGATGGGGATCAAATTATTAATAACAGTCAAATTCTTGAAAAGAATTTTGACTTTTCTGGATATAACTGTATCTACAAAAAAGAAATCAATAATGAATGGATGTTAAAAATCAAAGAGGGTCTTGTTACATCTTGTTCACGAACAGGTGGAACAGATGGTTGGCAATTGTATAGTGTTTCTCGTTGGAATGAAGAAGATGGGAAACGCTTGAAAAAACATTTGGAAATAGAATTTGAAGAAAAGAAAAATACAGAAATCTATTGGGATGATGTAGCGTTGTTTTGTTATCCAGATGAATATCAATTATCTATTAAAGAAATGCGTGATGGAGATATTTTGGAAATAGATAGTTTAGATGAGTTATGCAGTATAGATCCATCATATTTAAATTATAGGGAGAACTAAAATGGAAAAGAAAACATTAAAAGGAAGATTAGACTATACAGCGATGATCATACCTTTATTAGGGGTCGTCTTATTATGTGTTTTATTTATGATCATGCCAGCTAAATCTTCATATATTATTCAAATGATCAGAGGATTTTTAGGAAATGATTGTGGTATTTATTATGCTATGTTGGGTGTTGGTATTTTTGCTTGTTCTTTATATATTGCTTTTTCTAAATATGGAAAAATCAAGTTAGGGAAAGATACGGATAAACCAATTTATTCATCATTTAATTGGGGAGTAATGATTTTTACTTCTACAATGGCAGCAGATATTTTATTTTATTCATTATGTGAATGGGCATTATATGCTAATGAAAAGTATATTGATCAATTAGGTGGAATACAAAAATGGGCTTCAACATTTCCGTTATTTCATTGGGGACCAATTGCTTGGAGTTTTTATATTATTTTGGCTGTTGCTTTTGGTTTTATGTTACATGTAAGAGGAAGAAATAAACAAAAGTTTTCTGAAGGATGTAGACCATTACTAGGAAATAAAGTGGATGGAGTTGTAGGTAAAATTATTGATTTAATTGCTATATTTGCACTTATCGCAGGAACTGCAACAACCTTTTCACTAGCAACACCATTATTATCAGCAGCTTTAAGTAGAGTATTTGGGTTGCCTAATGGTGTAGGACTTACTATTGCTGTTTTATTATTGATTGCGGCAGTTTATACATTTACTGTAATTACAGGAATGAAAGGTATTTCTAAACTAGCAACATATTGTTCCTATTTATTCTTTGCTTTACTTATTTATTTTTTAATAGGTGGGGGAGAAACCACATATATCTTAGAAACTGGTTTTTCAGCTATTGGTAATATGGTACAAAATTTTATCGGATTATCTACTTGGATGGATCCATTAAGAGAAACATCATTTCCACAAAATTGGACGATTTATTATTGGGCCTATTGGATGGTATGGTGTGTTGCAACTCCTTTCTTTATTGGAAAAATCAGTAAGGGAAGAACAATTAAAAATACGATTCTAGGAGGATATGGATGGGGTCTAGCAGGAACTTTTACTTCATTCATTATTCTTGGAAATTATGGTTTGGCACAACAAATGAAACATGGAATTGATATTTCGGGAATGATTGCTAAAAGTGGAGATTATTCTGCAGTTATTTTAAAGATATTTGATACTCTACCACTAGCAAGTCTAGGTTTATTATTATTAGTTATTACTATGATTGCTTTTTATTCAACAACATTTGATGCTTTAACTATGGTTGTTTCATCTTATTCCTATAAAAAATTAGATGTAGATGAAGAACCAGATAAAAAGATTAGAGTTTTCTGGGCAATTATCTTTATCTTATTTCCAATAGCGTTGATTTTTGCTGAAAATTCAATGTATAGTTTACAGTCAGTGGCTATTATCGCTGCTTTTCCAATAGGATTTATTATACTGTTGATTGTCATTAGTTTCTTTAAAGATGCAAATAAATATTTACAAGAAAAGAAAGAAAATAACAGGGATATAGAATAGAAAATTCTATATCCTTTTTGTTGAATTGAAAATGTATATCATTATAATAAAAAATAGTATTTATGAAGATGATTATTTTAGTTGATATTTGTAAGTATATTATTTTATGTGATGTTATCACATTATTAAAAGCAAATAGGATTAGTAAGTTAAAATATTCTATAGATTTAAAATATTGTAGGAGGTTGGAAATGAAAAAAAAGTACATAAGTCTGTTTCTTGTTATATTATTGGGAATGATTTTTAATATCTCTAATATAAAAGCATATGAAGAAACAAATGAAGTTATTGGACAAACAAAATTTGTAGATAAAGATGGAAATATTAATACTGTAGATGTTTATGATGGAACAACGAATGAAGAGTATAATCCTTATGCACGAACAGTTTCTACAGCGAATATGGTTAATTTTAATTGTTCTAAAGCAAAGACAACGACAAATTTTACAGATTATTATACAGGACAAGAGGGATATTTATCTAAATCAAATGCAGCGGATGCAGCTTTTTTAGGGTATGAAAAGGGAAAAGTGAAGTTTATGATTTCAGGAATTGTTGGTTTAGTAGATCCTCAATATGTTGAAGTTCTTAGCCAAGGGACTTATTATGCAAGTAACTATGAAGTTAATTCATCAGGTGATTTGTATCATTATATTTCTAATAATGTTAATGCGACAGGAAATCAAGGGAATAAGAATTATATAGGGACAGGGCCTAGTTATTTAACAAAGAATAAAGAGTATTATAGCTATGATGGACATTATTTTTATGATAACTATAATACAATGATTACAGATTATAAAAATAATGTTAGAAATAATGCTGTTAATCCTAATAATCCTTATTATAGTTATTTTCAATACTTACCAATGAGAAGTCAAACAACTTATACTGGTTCACAAATATCAAATTATTTAAATAATAAAGCAGGAAGTACTTCTAAATTATATAATACAGGTGATATTTTTATTAAGTATCAAAATAAATATGGGGTCAATGCTTTAATGGCAGCAAGTTTTGCTGCCTTAGAATCTGGATGGGGAAAAAGCAAAATTGCATTAAATAAAAATAACTTATTTGGATTAAATGCTACAGATAATAATCCAGGTGGAAATGCAGATACCTTTAGTACAGTAGATGATTGTATTATGAATTTTACATCGAGTTGGATGTCTAAAAGATATTTAAATCCTACATATACTTCTTTATTTAGAGGAGGTTATTTTGGAGACAAGGGAAGTGGAATATTTGGAAAATATTCTTCAGATCCCTATGAAGGAGAAAAATGTGCAAGCATTGCTAAAAATATGGATGCTAGTATCTCTTCTAAAGATAATGATTATTATACTTTAGGAATCAAAGATATTTATTTAACAACACATACTGCCCTTAATGTAAGAAGTAGTTCAAATACAAGTTCTAGTGTTTTATATACAACGATAAAAAATCCAGCTTATTCATTTATTATAAAAGATGCCTCTGCAATTAATGATTTTTATAAGATACAAAGTGAAGTTTCTAGTAGTGATGGAACTTATAGCTTTGATAATACAGGATATGTAAGTAATCAATATGTTACTTTATTAAATAATACTTCTCATCCACAAGGATGGAAAAAAGAAAATAATTATTGGTATTATTATTTTTCAAATGGGTCAAAAGCAACTGGTTTACAAACTATAGAAAATAATCTCTATTATTTTAATACAAGTGGACAAATGCAAACGGGTTGGCAAGAAATAAATGGAAAATGGTATTATTTAAGTACTGGTGTTATGAAAATCTATGGAAAAACGTATTATGAAGGGTATATGATTACAGGATGGTTACCACTAGGTAATGATTGGTATTATTTAAATAGTGATGGATCAATGGTAACAGGATTACAAACTGTAGGAAATAATTTCTATTATTTTAATGCAAGTGGAAAGATGCAAACAGGTTGGCAAGGAATCAATAACAAATGGTATTATTTTGATAATGGTGGTTATGGACAAAAAAGTTGGCAAATGATTGCAGGAAATACGTATTACTTTTTAGATAATTATCAAATGGCAACAGGATTTCAAGAAATCTCTGGAAATACTTATTTCTTTAGTACAGGTGTTATGAACATCTATGGAAAAACTTATTATGAAGGCTATATGGTTACTGGTTGGTTAACTTTAGGTAGTGATTGGTATTATTTTGATAATACAGGTAAAAGACTTACAGGATTACAAAAAGTAGGAAACAATTTGTTTTATTTTAATGATAGTGGTAAAATGCAAACAGGTTGGCAAAAAGTCAGCAATAAATGGTACTATTTTGATGATTCAGGCTATGGACAAAGTGGCTGGAAGAAACTAGGGAATACATGGTTTTATTTTAATAGCCAATATCAAATGTTAACAGGTTGGCAAAGAATTAATGGTAAGTGGTACTATTTAAGTACAGGTGTTATGGAAATATATGGGAAAACTTATTATGAAGGTTATATGGTTACAGGATGGTTACCACTAGGTAATGATTGGTATTATTTAAAAAGTGATGGTTCGATGGTAACAGGTTATTATAAAGTTGGAAATAAGACATATTATTTTAATAGCAGTGGTGTTATGCAGTAATAATATTTTTAGGGGGAGGAAAGATTTTGAAAAAGTTTTTTGGTTATTTGTTTTTGGTTTTTGGAATGGCTTTTGCATTGAGTTATTTTCAAAATAGTTCTGTAAATGCATTAGATGGAAGTTATGATGATGCAATTATGGGACAAAGTAGTCATATTGATCAAGATGAAAATAAAATAGAAGATGCAAAGGAAGAAAATTCTTATAGTTTACGAACTATGATTCAAAATGGTTGGTTTTATCAAGGAAATAAAAAATGTTTTCGTGATAATGATGGTCATGTTATTGGTGAAAATGTCAAAAAGGTTATTGATGTTTCACAATACAATGGTCATATTGATTGGAGTAAAGTAAGTAAAACAGATGTAGATGGTGTTATTATTAGAATTGTTTCTCATAAGGGTGGATATTATCATATTGATAAACAATTTGAAAATAATTTAAATGGTTGTAGAAAATATAATATTCCTTTTGGAATCTATATTTATGATTATTCAAATAATGTAACAGATGCTGATAATGAAGCAAAAATGATTTTAAATTATTTATCAATATATAAAATTTCACCTTCAGAACTTTCATATCCTGTTTATTTAGATATGGAAAGACCTGAATTATCAACAACAACGAATGAATTAGTTGTTGATGCATTTGTTAATAAATTAGCAAATGGTAATTATAATACGAAGGTTTATAGCTATCGTTCACTTTTACAAACAAAATTAAATAGTCCAACTATTTATCAACATGTAGATTGGGTAGCTGCTTATACATCATCATTAGGATTTAGTAATAATTGGTATAGAGGTCCTAAAGGATGGCAATATAGCAATGGAGCATTTGTTGATGGTATTAGTGGTTATGTAGATATGAGTGTTTGGTATGACCCAGGTGTCTCTAAATATGATTATGTAGGATGGAAATATTATTATGATCATTGGTATTATGGAAGTAGTAAAAATATTCTACAAATCGGTTGGGAAAATATTAATGGAAAATGGTATTATTTTAATACTAATGGGATTATGGCCACTGGTTGGATCAGTTTAAATGGTGAATGGTATTATTTAACAAGTAATGGTGATATGGTTACTGGTGCACAAACTATAAACAATAAAGAATACTATTTTACTAGTGAAGGTGTAATGGTCAGAGGATGGCATAAGGAAAATGATAAATGGAAATATTATAGTCCTAAGAAAATGTCAATCTATGGAAGAACATTTGTAGAAGGTGAAAAGGTAACAGGATGGTTACCAATAAATG
>OGRC01002060.1_pt1 | contig 11700 bp, 10 predicted proteins | sample 1553431 | NCBI WGS metagenome assembly OGRC01 (sample SAMEA2580064, study PRJEB22360) | human gut metagenome | biome: human gut; feature: human-associated habitat; material: faeces | place: Denmark | collected 2008/2010
GCTTGGCATCGACAACCCAAGGGAGAGGACGCGTCGTTGCCGTCACATACGTGACGGATGATACCGGCAATCCACGGCTTGTAAAGCAAATGCCCTTTGAGCGCTTGCTTTCCTGCGCACGTGATATAATGATTGCACAGAAGGAGGTAGTCGAATGAGGATATTAGTGGTAGAAGATGAAAAGGATTTGCGGGAATCGTTAGCCGAGGGACTTCGTTTAGACGGATATGCGGTTGATACCTGTTCCGATGGACAATCGGCAGATGAACTTTTATTTGTGGAACGGTATGATCTGGTTATTTTGGATTTGAATTTGCCGTACATGGATGGGATGGAGGTACTTCAAAATCTGCGTAAACATAATCAGGAAATCAGTGTTCTCATATTATCTGCGCGTGCATCTCTGGAGGACATTATTGATGGATTAGATGAAGGAGCAAATGATTATATGGCGAAACCTTTTCATTTTGCGGAGCTACAGGCGAGGGTTCGCTCCTTGCTGCGAAGAAAAACAGTCATTGAAAATGTAATACTTTGTTGTGGTGAAATATCCTTTCATACGGTTTCAAGAGTAACTTCCATAAAGGGAAAAGAAATTCGATTGACGAATAAGGAAAACTCTATTTTAGAATATCTTCTGCTGCATAAAGGGCGTGTAATTAAGATAGAGGAAATTTTGGAGCATGTTTGGGATCAGAACGCAGATCCGTTGTCCAATTCGGTGAGGGTGCATCTTTCTTCTTTGCGACGTAAGCTGCGAGGAGAACTTGGTTATGATCCAATTGAAAATATCATTGGAGAGGGTTATGTAATGAGGGAGGATCGGGCATGAAAAAGAAAAAAATGACACTGCGTATGAAACTCACATTATTTACGATAACGTTATTTGTTCTGATTTACCTGTTGCAAATGTTTATATCTATTTTTTCTTCTGTTAGAATGGCAGGAGAGCTAGCAACACCAGTGGTTCCGGCTCAGACCACAGAGGCTTTGGGGATGGATGTACAGAGCGCTGTACCGATAGAGAAAGCACAACAGAATTTTAATATAACCGCCGGCGTTACGATGTTGATTCTTATAGCAGGAGGGAGCAGTTGTATTTATTGGTTCATAAAAAAAGAGTTAAAGCCTTTGGAAACTTTGGCGCATCAGGTAGATGAACTGAATGTGGAAAATTCGTTTTCAACCTGGCAATCATCTCATGGTGGGGATGAAATTTGGCAGGTTGCCGCTGCAATTCAGGATATGACTTTGCGTGTAAATAAGGCATATGCAGATCAAAAGAATTTTTCAGCAAATGCGGCTCATGAATTGCGAACGCCTCTTGCCATTCTTCAAAATAAATTAGAAGTTTTTCGCCTGAAAAAAGACAGATCCATAGAAGAATATGAGGAGTTATATCAGGTGCTTTATCAGAATGTGGAACGATTGTCTGTGTTGGTAAAGGAACTCTTGCAGTTTACTAATCAAAATACGGTGAATATGAAAATACCCGTTTCTTTATCCGATTTGGCGCAGGAGGCAGTTATGGAGCTGGAACCACTCACAATATCAAAGAATATTTCTATTACGGTGACAGGCGAGGCATCTATTCTTGGAAATGATAGCCTGTTACAAAGTATTGTGTTTAATCTCATGCAAAATGCGGTGAAATATAATGTAGACAATGGAAGTGTACAGGTGAAAATAGAAAAACAGGATCATCTGGTAAAATTTATCGTTTCCGATACAGGAATTGGAATACCGGAAGACGCAAGACTTCATATTTTTGAGCCTTTTTTCAGAGTGGATAAATCACGGAGCCGTGAAATGGGTGGTAACGGATTGGGTCTTGCATTGACGAAACGGATTGTGGAGCAACATGGCGGGAAGATTTCTGTATATAATAATATGCCACATGGAACTATATTCGAGGTGGTTTTTCCAGAATAAAAGAAAACGTTCGAGGTTTTTACTTCGAGCGTTTTCTTTATATGGATTTTATATTTGGAATGTTATCATTCAATATATTGATTAAAACAAAAGGAGTATTTAGCATGAAAAAAATTGTTATTTTATGTGTGGCAGTATCCGTAATAGTGGGCTTGACCGCCTGTGGAAAGGATTCTGTGGAGGATAGCCTGTCTGGTTCAGAAAATAGTTCTCAACAGCAGTATTCAAAACCAGACGATGCAGAATTTGAACCGGTTTCGCTGGGGGATTTTTCAGCTCAGGATTTTGCGGGAAATACAATTACGAAAGATATTTTTGCAGAATATGATCTTACAATGGTTAATCTCTGGACAACAACCTGCAGTTACTGTATTGAGGAAATGCCGGTATTAAATGAGCTGCGAAAAGAATTTCAGGATAACGGTACCAGCTTTAATATTATCAGCTTTTGTATGGATGTCGGGGATACAGAGGAAATTAACGATGCAAATTTAGGCAAAGCAAGGGAAATTATAGAGAAAACGGAAACCGAATATCCGGCTCTGATTCCTGACCAGGTACTTCTGGAAGGGCGTTTAAAGGGAATTCAGGCATTTCCAGAAAGCTTTTTTGTAGACAGGGAAGGAAATGTTGTCAGTGAACCCTATGTAGGCGCAATGTCAAAAAATCACTGGCGTGTGACGATGAAAAATGAAATTGAAAAAAATATGCAAAAAGAAAATGAGGAGTAAGGTTTATGTTTGAAATAAGAAATATCACGAAAACCTTCAAGAATGAAGTGGCACTGCGAGAGGTATCATTTTCGATTACCGGAGGCATGAATTATATCATTGGGGCATCCGGAAGTGGAAAGACCACACTGCTCCGTATTCTCTCAGCTATGGATACGGAGTATGAAGGAGAGGTTTTTTATCACGGCAGAAATCTCAAGGAAATGACAAATCAGGAAAAGGCGCAGCTTTATGCAACGGAATTCGGATTTATTGCACAGGACTTTAATCTGATAGAGGAACTGACAGTTCGGGAAAACATTCTGATCCCCACATATTTAAAGTCTGGAAATCAGGAACGAAAGTTGAATTCACTGCTCAAAAAACTTAAAATTGAACAATTGGCAGATCAAAGAGTCAGCACCCTGTCAGGCGGACAAAAACAGCGGGTAGCGATTGTAAGAGAATTGATGAAAGATCCTCAGGTGCTGATTGCCGATGAGCCGACTGCGGCTTTAGATGCAAAAACTGCCCGTGAGATTGGAAAAATTTTGTCTGCAATATCCAAAGAGCGAACGGTTATAGTGGTGACGCATGATACATCTTTGATACAAGGAAAGTGTTCAGTTTTTGAACTGGACAAAGGTGTTTTGTGCAAGTGTGATGTGACAGAGCAGATGACCAGATCAAAGTTCCTTTCGGAACAAAAAAAACATCTACCCCTGCATTCCGCCATGCAGATGGCTGGCGTAACTTACAGACGACAGGCAGGGAAAATATTGTCCGTAGTGATTGCTATGATTATTGCTGTTACTTGTCTTGCGGTAAATTTCAGCGGTATGCTCAGTGGAAACAGTAATGAAGCATTTCAACAACTTCTTGAACAACAAGGGAATGCTGTTCTTAATCTGATGATTGTGCCTTCTTTCACAGGAGGAACAAATTGGAATCAGGATACGGAAGATGAGATTCAGAGCGTAGACCAGGATATCAGTGGCGTTTTGGAGCGGTATCAGGATGACAATCGTGTAGAGGCAATTATCATGGATGCGTCGATGAATGACATGGTTGTTACCATGGACAATAAAGATTTTATTGTTGAATTTTCAGGACAGGCTCCTGTTTTTAATAAAATGGTTGCAGGGAAAATTGCGGATAACAGTAAAAATGAAATTGTATTACCTGAAATTTTAGTCGAAAAGATGGGCTGTACGAATGAAGAAATTATCGGAAAAGAAGTATCATTTATTGGCACTGTTTTTAACTGGGACAGCGGCGAGCCGGTAGAAATACCTGTTTCCTTTACTGCAAGAGTTTCTGGTGTTGCAGATACCTCTTACAGAATTGAATATGAGGGTGAGTTTATAGAATTTGAACATGAAGACTCTATTTTTCCATCTTTGACTGTCATGGAAAATATTTACGCACAGGCTGGGAAAGAAAATCCGGGATTTACCATTCGCCCAGATACCCCGGAACATTATCTGGAAATTTATGACGAACTTATGTCAACAGGGATTGTGCCATTGGGACAGGTAGAATTGATCCGGGATATTGTAGGACTCAAAGATACTGCAGTGGTACAGACCGGTGTTTCTTATACGGTACTTGCAGTCCTTTCATTGCTTGCCGTATTTTCTGTCTGTCTGCTCTGCGGTATTATGAGAAAAAAGGAATATGCGGTTTATCAGCTGTGCGGCTATACAAAAACCGATCTCGCAATCATGACGATGGCAGAATATGCAGGGATGTTTCTGGTTAGTGCTGTGGTAAGCATGATTACAGTGTTGGCGCTTACCGGTAATATATGGCTCGGATTTGTTCTCAGCTTTGTTATCTGCATTGGCTGTTTTTTGGAAACCTGTCTCATTTTTAATTGGGTAACGCCTCTGGCAGTATTAAAAACAGGAGGACGTGAATGATAATAGTCAAAAATCTTTTCAAAAAATATGGAAAACAACCTGTTCTGGAAGGCTTTTCGCATGAATTTGCAGAGCATGGCATTACTTGTCTTCTGGGTTCTTCCGGATCAGGCAAAAGTACACTGTTCAATCTGATTGCAGGCTTTGACCGGGAATACAAAGGAGAGATTCTTGTTGAAGGACAGAATATTGCAAATTTAACGGAGGATGAGCTTTCTGATTATCGAAAGAACACCGTTGGATTTGTATTTCAAGAGTATCATTTATTGACAGGATATACTGTTTTGGAGAATATTTTACTTGCGGCGGCGCTTGTATGTCAGGATCAGGCAAAGAACAGAGCGTGGGCGATGACACTGCTGCATCGTCTTGGTATCGAAGAAAAAGCTGATGAGAAAATAGAAACGCTGTCTGGTGGTCAGAAACAGCGCGTTGCAATCGCAAGAGCTTTGGTGGGGAATCCAAAACTGATTCTGGCGGATGAACCTACGGGAGCGCTTGATCGCAAAACAGCAGATGAAATTATGGAGATTTTATCGGAAATATCTCAGAAATGTCCGGTTCTCATTATTACACATGACCGAAAAATATGTGACTATGCAGATGAGGTTATTGCGATAGAAGAAGGAAAATGTAAAGTAGAAAGAGAAACGATAAATGAATCTGTAAAAAATGTAAGTTTAAAGGAAAATCTGCAAGCAACATCTGTTTCCATGTTTCAGAGAGCTTTTCAGAATTTCAGGGTACATTTTAAACGCAATTTCGGTATTGCTTTATCGGTTGCGGTTGCGGTATGTGCAGTGCTGCTGTCATTTTCGTCACAAAATATTATTGATGAAAATATTCTTAGTTTTGAGGAAAAGAACACGGCTTTTGCATGGGGACAGATTGGGCTGGAGAAAGAAAGTGAAAAGGAAAAACTACAATCAGTGCTAAGTCAAACTCAATATATCCAGCGTTATTATGAGCAATATAAAATTCCTGAGAGCGAGTTAACTTTTGATGAGAGAGAAGTTTTTATTCCCTCGAAAGAATTTGGCAGTATAGCGGCAGAATCTATGAATATGGGCGTTATGCCAAGAGAGGGAGAAATTGCAATTACACCATCTCTTGCCAGGAAATTTGCAGAAGATATTCAGACATTGATGGGAAAAGAAGTTCTGTTTACTTGCGGAACCTTTACAAAAAAATTGAAAATCAGCGGTATTTATAATGGGAGCTTTGATGACTACTATCTGGATGCAGACACAGAACAGGAAATGTATCGCACTTTAAAGATAAATACATCGCCTGTATCTGTAGCTTATCAGGTCAGTGGATTTGATGAGGTTTTAGAAGTAGAAGAACAGTTCGTTCAAAAAGGATTCTCTCCTGTTTCTGCATCGAAACAGGTAGAAAGTCTGAATGAAACTTTTGTGCGTTTACAAACGCTTTTCGTGCTTGTGTCGGTATTTGTTGTAATCATAGCGCTTACCATTTGTATTATGCTATTGATAAAAAACACACAAATGAGATCCAGAGAAATAGGGCTTTTAATGGCTCTGGGATACCGACGCGGAAAGATTCACCGTATGCTCTTCTCTGAAAGTATGCTCTTATCAATACTTTCGGTATTCATCACTGTATTGGTGTGTTTCTTGTTTCGTGTGCTGTCGAAAATCATCCCGGTTCATATCAGCAGTGTTCAGCTTGCGGTAAGTGTCTTTGCAACAGTTCTTCTTGTATGGCTTACAACGGTTGTTTGTAATGAAAAGTTATTGAAAACAGATCCTGCTGAAGTATTAAGAAAGTAAAAAAATTTCTGTTTTATATGAAGCGGTAATCGAGAGCAAGATCCACTCCGTATTACAATATCTCCATTTTGCCATATATGTAATATTTCGGAGTTTTATCTTGCTGGGGAACTGTCGCCTCCCCATACCCACTTTTTTATTGGCTACACCGGAGGTGTACGCAGCAAAATATCATAATTAACATAATTCTATTTTGAGGTATTCAGTAAGTAACTGGATGCCTTTTTCTATTTGAAAATACACATGGTGATGCGAACAAATTCTTGTGTAAGCCAATTATATAAGCAGGGGTATGGGGAATTGTTACTCCCCATCAAGGGCAAACCCGTAAGGTGAACGGAAGTAGAAACGCGATAACGTAATACACGGGTGGATCTTGCTCTTATAAAAATTTTTTCTCAACACCCTGTAAAATGAGCATTTTTCCTTTCGTTATATAGGGAGATATAAAAAGAGAATTTTAATAAAACATAAAAATCTCTTTGGGAAAGCCGGCATCCGTCTCCTTAATTTTTCAGAAAGGTAAAAGAAAATATGAAATTTGAATATATGATGGAAACGGAAAAGATACTTCCCTATTATCAGTTCCCTAAATTTTTGTTAGAGCTACCACTCTCTCAAAATGCAAAATTACTTTATATGCTGTTATATGACAGAGCCAGAATTTCACAGAAAAACCATTGGCTCAATGAAGACGGATATGTATATTTCGTGTTTCCGATTACAGAAATTTCTTTGAAATGGGGAAAATGTTGTACTTCTGTAAAAGCTGCCATGAAGGAATTAGATGAGTATGGATTGTTGATTCGCAGTTCCGGAGGATTTTCAAAACCAAATCATTTATATATGCGAATCCCCTGTATAGAGTTGATTTCTGAACCGGATGTAAAGCAGACAGACGAAAATACAACTTCCATTGGGATGAAAAGCTGTCCTTCATTCAGTCGGAAAACAGCCTCTTCTATGGTCGGAAATGTGCCACCTAGTAAAGTAAAAGAAAAATATAATTTTAGTAATAAGATTGGAATAAATTACGAATATGAGGAGGGCGACAGTCTATGATAAAGCAGGAAAACACATATTTAGGTGCAGATGGATTAGCATATTGCAAGATTTGTGGAGAACCTGTAGAGGCATTTTTCCCTCCAGACAGTATTCTTGGCATGAAAAAACATTTCAGACAATGTGCATGTATCCGTCAAAAGCGTGAAGTAGAAGAAAAGGCATATAAAGAAAGAGAACACTGCGAATTAGTGGAAAGAAATAGAAAAATCTGTTTTGAAGAACCACGAATGTATGATTGGAATTTTGAACTGGCAGAAAAGACTACCACCATTGAGAAGGCCAAAGAATACACAGCAAACTGGAATGATATGAAGAAAAATCATATTGGTTTTCTCTTGTGGGGACCAATAGGAACAGGAAAGAGTTACATAGCCGGTTGCATTGCCAACGCACTTTTGAATCAGGAAATTACTGTGAAGATGACAAATTTTAATACAATTATTGATGATATGTTTCCATTAGAGGATAAAACAGAATATATCAATGCTCTGGCGCGATATGAACTTTTAATTTTGGATGATCTTGGCACAGAACGAAATTCTGAGTATGCTCTTGGAATTGTATTCAGCGTAATTGACCGAAGATATCGATCTGGCAGACCATTGATCGTAACTACCAATCTTCCGATAAAACAATTAAAAGAAGAAACGAACATAGAAAAGAAACGAATTTATGATCGTATTTTAGAAATGTGTGTTCCGTTATATGTTGGCGGTTCTAGTTATCGGAGTGATATTGCCCATGAAAAAATGGGAAAAATGAAAACCTTTTTTGCTACTGCCGAATCAAGTCAGACTGAAAATATTATAGAGCAGACAGGCACAAAAACAATCTGATGTTTATATCTTAGTATAGACATCAGAAATAGAAAGAGTGTGATAGCTCTGCAGAAACCTACATATTACTTGTGGCGAACAGATTATACATCTTCAGAAGACTTTGAGGCAGATAAGGAGAAATATAGGAAAATAGGTTTTCGGGTTGTCACGTTTGCGGATGGGCAGCCGGATAAAAATATACATAATGGAATAAAAGCGTTGATTCGAAACCATATAAAAGAAATCAGTCAGTGATTTTTCTGGGCGGGAGTATTTTCCCGCTCTTATCATTTTGTTAAAAAATCATGTGCTTCTCGTTTACGAAAAGGATTTTTCAATATATAATTATATTACATTATTCCATAAATAATATTTCAGAAAGGATGAGGACATGAATGCAGGTTATGTGCGTCTTTCAAGAGATGATGATAAGCGAAATTATGTTTCTATAGAAAATCAGAAGTTAATTATCAATCAGTATGCAGCCGATCATGGAATGGCTATTGACCGATGGTATGAAGATGACGGAGTATCAGGTTATATTTTTGACAGACCGGGATTTAGGCAGATGATGGCTGATTTGGATAAAGATATTGATACCGTATATGTGAAAGATTTTTCTCGTCTTGGCAGACATAATGCGAAGGTTCTTTTGCTTTTGGATGAATTTCAGGAACGGGAAAAACATCTCATTGTCATTGATGATAATTACGATTCTTTTGATTCCAGCGACGACACCATTGGAATTAAAACATGGTTCAATGAGCGTTATGTAAAAGATACCAGTAAGAAAATCAAAAGAGCGATCGGAGCTAGACAAAAAGAAGGCACTCTTATGACAAAACCGCCTTTCGGATATTGTCGGGATACAAAAGATAAAAGTATCATCAAAATCGTTCCCAAAGAGGCAGAATTTATCAAAATGGTTTACGATCTTTATATCTCAGGATCCGGTTATCGCAAAATAGCAAATTATTTGACCGACCAGGGTATCCCAACGCCTTCTATGGTACAGCGAGAACGAGAAATTGAAGAAGGTCGCATAAGCAAAAAGAAAGTTGCAACCATTTGGTCTGACAGCATGGTGAAGGAATTATTAGATAATGATTTTTACATTGGAACTTTTCGTTTGAGAAAGCGTGCCAGAAATACAGTACATGGAAAGGATAAACGTGTTCCAAAAGAAGAACAGTGTATTTTTGAAGATCATCATCCGGCAATTATTGATAAAGCCACTTTTTCTCTTGTACAGGAATTAAAGGAAAAGCGTAATCGCACAAATTATCGTGGAAGCAGGGGGGAATGGATCGGTTCAGAAATTCCCAATCCTTTTGGAAGCTGTTTGTTTTGTAAAGATTGTGGAAGTCGTTTGACACCGATTAAGCGTCAAACATCCAGCAGAGAAAGAAAATATTATATTTGTACTACCTATAATACGAAAGGCAGGCGGTATTGTGAGAAAGCACATCTGATTGAGGAACATGATTTGATGGAAGATGTGCTGAATTATATTAAACTATGCAGAGAAGCACTTTGTGAAGTAATTTCCACATATGATATGAGGGACTTTGAGGCAGAAAAGAAAACGCTGGCAGAAAAACGACAGGACATTCAGGAAGAAATTCAAAACCGAAAAAATCAACTAAAGGTACTTTTAACACAAAAAATAAAAGATTTATCCATAGCATCTGAAAATGAGGATTTGATCCATGAAACCTATGATTCCATGCAAAAGGATCTACTGGCGCAGATTCATGGATTGGAGATGCAGGAAAAGGAGCTGAACGAAACAGCCATAGAAACACCGGATGTAAAAGATAAATTAAAAAATGCGTTGGATGTCGTTGATAAAATTATTGCCGGAGGAACTCTTGACCGAAGAGATATTGAACTGTTGATTGAGAGAATTGACGTAGACAAAGAGGGAATGCCGGAAATCACTTTAAAATATGGTTTGTCTGATTTAATCAATTACAGTCCTGCCGATGAGATGAATCGCCGGGAAAATACCGTAATCGCTCTTGTAATGAAGTTGATTATAGAAGATGAACGTGGATATACGTCTGCAAAATACTTGTCAGAACATATCACAGCATTGGGATTTAAGAAAACGAAACAAAGTATCCTGCCTTATATCAATCTGATGAAAGTATTGGGAATTTTAGAAGATACGGATAATCCGCTGAAACCTTACAATATAGTGAAAACAAAAGAAGAGATTACGGTATTGATGCATCAATATCTGCCGGATTTACCGGCTCAAATAACTTCTGAACAATTATCGAACGATTATTTACATTATAATGGTAACAACAGGCGGCATGCCTGAGATGGTATTTGAATATATTTTAAAGGAAAACGGCATTGATCCCGAACAAGATCTTACCATTATCCAAAATATAGACTTTGGTTCTACAGCGCCTGCCTTTGCAGATGGACGGGGAGATTTTACGATTGAATTCGAACCAGGAGCAACTTCTCTTGAATCTGCCGGAAAAGGTCATGTTATCGCATCTCTGGGAGAAGACAGCGGATATGTTCCTTACACAGCTTTCAGCGCCAAAAAAAGTTATTTAAAAGAAAATGCAGAAGTAATCCAACGTTTTACTAATGCCCTCCAAAAAGGAATGGATTTTGTTCAATCTCATACTCCTGCTGAGATTGCTTCTGTAATTGAGCCTCAATTTCCCGAAACAACACTTGATACGATTACAACAATCGTAACCCGTTATTACGAACAGGATACTTGGAAAAACAATCTGATTTTTGAAAAAAGCAGTTTTGACTTACTTCAGGATATTTTGGAAAGCTCCGGTGAACTTGAGCAAAGAGTTCCGTACGAAGATCTGATCACTACAGAATTTGCAGAAAAAGCTGCTCAATGATATAATAAATTCATGTCCGGTGTGGCAAATAACAAAAACGACAGGGAGATATTTTCATGATTGATAAGAGACTTGTTCCTTACGGCGGACTGAAAAAAGAACCTTTTTCAGGAAGCCATAATGGTATGCGTTACATGATGCGTTCAGACAATGGCAAAGAAAGTACAACATTTACTGTTTTTATCTATCCCGAACCGTGGTGTTTTGAGCAAACGCCGGAAGATCAGATAGAAAGAAAAACTTTTGAACTTTCTGAAGCAGGACTTGATCTTGCAATCGCTTGGTTATGGGAAAGATTTGAAACTGAACAGGAACGTTGGGAACAGGCATTACAGGAAATGATGCACACTGTAAAGAATCATACACTTTAGTTTCTTTTTAGAAATTTTAATTTTTCTTCCATATATTGTCACACCTCCTTCACAATTACCTGTTATCTTATGTATATGAAAACGATAGGAAACACAAAACAGTGTATTCCCCATCGTCCATAACAGCAGAAAGCTGATTTCTGTTGTTTTCATAAAAGGAGACGGCGGCTGGTTATACAGGTGGTATGTACAGGGGGAGAGAAT
>OGRC01002069.1_pt1 | contig 11670 bp, 10 predicted proteins | sample 1553431 | NCBI WGS metagenome assembly OGRC01 (sample SAMEA2580064, study PRJEB22360) | human gut metagenome | biome: human gut; feature: human-associated habitat; material: faeces | place: Denmark | collected 2008/2010
GAACTACCAGGGGTGGGGGGCGGGGGCGGCGGGCGCCCCCGCCGCTGCGGCGAACAGAAGGAGTTTTTTCATGAGATTATTCGTTTGTGTTGTCGTTTTGCTTTTCGGAGCGCAGGGCGTCGCGCCAGATGGCGCAGACCGAGAGGATCAGCAGTACCAGCAGCGGCGTGTCGAACAGGTGCGAAGCTTCGGGGAACAGAAGCCGGGCGGCTACCGAGAGCGCGAAGGCGGCCACGACGATGAATACGGCCAGCATGCGGATGATTTTTTCGATCTCCATAGGATGTCTTTTTTAATTTCGACATTGCAAACTTACGAAAGAATTTTTGAAAAACAACTGAAATTTATTGTTTTTCGATAAAAATTTTATGATAAGCGGGTCTGAGTGCTTTCGCTGGCTGAAAATCGTAACGAAAAAAACGCCCGAAGGCGTTTCCTTGATATATATGTCGTCCGGCATACGTGCTGTCCGGCCGGCGCGGGCTATTGCGCATCGACGAATTTATAGAGCTGGTCGCCGCGGCGTATCGTCCCTTGGGTGCGTACTGCGCACAAGGTTCCCTGAGCGACGGACGGGACGGGCTTTCCGTCGGTGTCGTGCAACTCGGCGAGCGTCTGTTCGGCGACGCCCGTCGTGGCGCCCATGAAGAATATCTCTTCGCCCACGGCCAGCGGAGCCGCTTCGACCAGCACTTCGGCCACCGATATCCTTTTGTAGAAGTTGGTCACCTTGCCTACATAGACCTTGCGCCGCGTGGCGGCCGATCCGTAATGTTCGCTGTGTTCGGCGACGGGCCGTCCTGCGTAGTAGCCTTCCCAGAATCCGCGGTTGAAAACCGTAGCGAGCCGCTCTTTCAGTCCGGCGGCCAGTTCGGGCGTGTATGTCCCGGCTTCGATGGCGCGCAGCGCCTCGTCGTAACACTCCACCACGCGCTTGACGTACTCCGCGCCCCGCGCCCGGCCCTCGATCTTCAGCACCCGGACCCCCGCGGCGATCATTTTGTCGAGGAAGTCGATGGTGCATAGGTCTTTGGGCGACAGGACGTAGCGTCCGTCGATGTCCAGCTGCGCGCCCGTCTCCTTGTCCGTGACGGTGTATTTGCGGCGGCACAGCTGGCGGCATGCGCCGCGGTTGGCCGAGCAGTTGGTCTCGTAGAGCGAAAGATAGCATTTGCCCGAAACCGACATGCAGAGCGCGCCGTGGGCGAACATTTCGAGCTGAACCAGTTCGCCGCGCGGTCCCCGGATGTCGTTCTCGGCGATTTCGCGGTGAATCCGCGCCACCTGTTCGAGCGTCAGTTCGCGGGCCAGCACCACCGTGTCGGCCCACTGCGAAAAGAATTTCACGGCTTCGGAGTTCGAGATGTTGCTCTGGGTCGAGATGTGGACCTCGACGCCGATGCGCCGTGCGTGGAGAATCGCCGCGAAGTCGGAGGCGATGACGGCGTCGATGCCCTCGGCCTTGGCGCGGTCGATCACCTCGTGAACGGTCCGCAGCTCGTCTTCATAGACGATGGTATTGACCGTCAGATAGGTCTTCACGCCTGCGGCGCGTGCCGTGGCGACGATCTTCGCCAGATCGTCGAGCGTGAAGTTGGCGGCCGACGCCGAGCGCATGTTGAGCTTGCCGACGCCGAAGTAAACCGAATCGGCTCCGGCCTGAATGGCCGCCGCCAGCGATTCGTACGACCCCACGGGGGCCATGATCTCTATATCGGAACGTCGCATGTCAGTTTTTGCGTCCTATCAGGCTTTCGGCGTATTCGCGGATGCGCTGCGTGCGGGCCTTGTCCGCCGACAGCGTATCGAGGATCGAGAGCGCCCGCTCGAACCGCAGCGAAATCTGCTGTTCGGTCAGACGCGGCACGTCGAGCCGGTCGTAGATGGATTTTACCGCGGCGATCTTTTCGGCGTCGGACAGCCGCGCGTCGAGACGGGTCGTGCGCAGCGCTTCGCGCGTCGCTTCGTCGGCGCGGCTCATGGCCGTAATCATCAGGTAGGTCTGCTTGCCTTCGAGGATGTCGCCGCCGATGGCTTTGCCCAGCCGGTCGTCGCCGTAGCTGTCCAGCAGGTCGTCCTGAAGCTGGAAAGCCAGCCCCAGCTCGATGGCGAAACGGCGCAGTTTGCGGCAGTCCTCCTCCGAGGCGCCGCCCAGCATGGCGCCGATGGTGACCGAGCCGGCCAGCAGCACCGAGGTCTTGAGTTCGATCATGTGCATGTATTCCACGACCGAGACCTTGCGTTTGCTCTCGAAGTCCATGTCGTACTGCTGTCCTTCGCAGACTTCGAGCGCCATGGTGTTGAACGTGCCCAGTATCCGGGGCAGCAGCTCCGCGGGCACTTCGCTCAGCAGGCGGTAGGCGCAGATCATCATGGCGTCGCCCGAAAGGATCGCCACGCTCGGCCCCCACTTGGCATAGACCGAAGGTTTGCCGCGGCGCACGGCGGCGTTGTCCATGATGTCGTCGTGCAGCAGCGTGAAGTTGTGGAACACCTCGACGGCGGCCGCAGCCGGCAGGGCGGCCTGAAACCGGTCGGTGAAAATGCCGTGTGCGAGCATCAGCAGCATCGGGCGCAGGCGTTTGCCGCCGCCCGCCAGCGAATAGCCGATCGGTGCGTAGAGACGTTCGGGTTCGGCCGGGAACTCGGTCTGGGCCAGATAATTTTCGATTGCTAAGAGCAGTTGCTCGTTCGTTTGCATCATTGTAGTACTACATTTTGGAGCGGAATCTGTCCCAAAAGTAGGAAAAAAGTTTGGAGTAGCCGAATTTTGGATTAACTTTGACCTGATAATTGCTAACTTTTTTAAACCGGACATATTATGAAAAAACTCGCGATCGGCGTGGATATCGGCGGCATCAACACCGCCTTCGGCCTTGTCGATGAGAACGGCGACCTCTATGCCGAATCGGTCATTTCGACCAAGAAATATCCTCATGTAGACGATTATCCGGCTTACGTCGAAGATTTGTGTCAGGCGATGCACGCGCTGGCGGACAGTCTTTCGTTCGAATACGAGCTGACGGGCATCGGCATCGGCGCCCCCAACGCCAATTTCCACAAGGGTACGGTTGAGAATCCCGCCAACCTCTGGAAATTCCGCGAGGGCGACCCCAATCCCGACGAGAGCCGCCGTCTCTTTCCGCTGGCCGACGATATCGGCAGATGTTTCGGCGGCGTGAAGGTGCTGGTGACCAACGACGCCAATGCTGCGACGATCGGCGAGATGATTTACGGCAACGCCAAAGGTATGCGCGATTTCGTGATGATCACGCTCGGCACGGGACTCGGTTCGGGCTTCGTCTCCAACGGCGAGATGATCTACGGACACGACGGTTTTGCCGGCGAGTTTGGTCATATCATCGTCGAGCGCAACGGCCGCGAGTGCGGCTGCGGCCGCAAGGGGTGTCTGGAGACCTATGTTTCGGCGACGGGCATCAAGCGCACGGCTTTCGAGCTGATGGCGACGATGACGGCGCCCAGCAAACTGCGCGACATCGCCTTCGCGGACTTCGATGCGTCGATGATTTCGGCCGCGGCGGAGCAGGGCGACCCGGTGGCGCTGGAGGCTTTCCGCTATACGGGCGAGATGCTGGGCCGCGCATTGGCCGACGTGGTGACGGTCACCTCTCCCGAAGCGATTTTCCTCTTCGGAGGTCTGTCGAAGGCGGGCAAGCTGATTTTCGAACCCACGCAGTGGTACATGGAAGAGAACATGCTCTTCGTATTCAAGAACAAGGTGAAACTGCTTCCGAGCGGTATTCAGGGCAAGAACGCCGCCATTCTCGGCGCTTCGGCCCTGATCTGGCAGCAGGAGAACAAATAAGCCGTATTCGCCGGGCCGGTCTGTTTCGCTCCGATTCGGGCCGCCGGTTTACGGGGTATGAGGGAGAAGTCCGCGGACTTCTCCCTTTTATTTATTTCGTTTCGGCGCTGTCTTCCGCTGTCCTCCGCTCTGTCTGCATGCTGCCGCAACTCCGGCTTGTGGTTGTCCCGGTTTTGCCGCTGTTTCCGGCTTGTGGCAGTTCCGGTTTGCCGTTGTCCTGAGTTTTGCCGCTGTTCGGGCTTTGTTCCTCCCGCGTTTTGCCGTTCTCACGGTTTGCCGTTGTTTGTGGCTGTCCCGCGTTCCGCCGCTGTCCTCCGCCTCTGTTGCGTTCCTGTCCGTTTCGTTGGGCGTGCTCTTTCCTTTCCGGCAGGCCGTGCGTGCTGCCGAAAACAGAATTCCCGGTCTTCGCTACGAAGACCGGGAATTCATATGTTCGTGCGGGTTGCAGCCGGGGCGGATTGCCGGAGACCGGTGCCGCGGTTAGCGCATGGCGATCTGCGAGGTGCCGATCAGGCGGCCTTCGCAGAAGAGTTGCACGGTGTAGGTGCCTGCGGCGAATCCGGTGCTGTTGTAGAAGATGCCCACGTCGAGGTCCTGATTCTGGTAGTCCACTTCGCGCATGGCCGAATAGCTCAGGCGTTCGCCCTCGAAGTCGAAGGTCGGCATGGCTTCGGTGGTCAGCACGTAGCCGTCGGGCGAGGTGATGCGCACGTAGATCGTCTTTTCGCCCGGCGTCGCCAGTTCGTTGGCCGTCAGCACGAAGTCCACGCGCAGGCGGGCGGCGTTCTTGACGCGCGATACCGGTTTGCTGTTGGCGTTGAGCGCCGCCAGCGTGATGTCGCGGGCGCGGATCACGGCGCCGACACGGACCTTGTTGTCCAGTTCGGCGGCCTTCTCCTCGGCCATTTCGGCGCGCAGTTTGGCCGACGAGATCTCCTTGCGGTAGCCGACGTTTTCGCTGATGAGTCTCTTGTTGAGCGTATTCAGCGAGTCGATCTGACGGATGTAGCCCTTCATGATCGTACGCAGCGTACCTACCTCTTTCTCGTACTGCTTGATTTTGGCGAGGTTCCACGAACGCTCCTTCTTGAGGCGCGTCATCAGCGAGTCGGCGCGGTCGCGTTCGATGGTCAGGCCCGCCGAGATGCTGTCGTTGGTGACCTGCAGGTTGTCGAAGTCGGTCATCAGCCGTCCCAGATCGTTCTGGATCGAGTCGCGGTCGCTCTGCAGCAGCCGGTTGTCGATCATCTGCTGGCGGTGGATGCTGAAATAGAGCGCCGAAAGGGCCACCAGAATCACTGACAGGATGATGATGACGATGCGGTAGCCGCGGATGGATTTGCCCGCGTCGGGCTGGGGAGTCATGTAGTCGTCGTCCTCGAATTCCGAGGGGTCGTATCCTTGCTTATTTTCTTCCATAAAAGCTGGTTTTTCGGAAATAGGATTAATTTGATGTTCGCCGGGGTAACTTTCGTTTCTGCAAAGATATAAAATTTTTATTTTATCAGGCTCGTCATCGGGTATTTAAGCCCTTTGTAGCCCGAAATATAGGCGTTGATGCTGCCCACGCGCACGGGCGATTCGATGTAAAGCGGGATTTTGTTCTCGTCGTCCGAGATCCATAGCGTGAAGACCGTGCCGTCGGTAAACGAGAATCCTTCGGTGGTGCCCAGCTGGCATTCGAACTTCAGGGTCTTGAATTTGCCCATGTTGCGGATTTTCTTCGTCTCGCGGTTGATGAAGCGGTAGCTCAGGTGCCGGATCGTGTCCTGAAGCACCATCTGGAGCGTTGCCGGCTCGCCGGGCTTGAAGCTGTCGGCGTCGGATCCGCGCATGGTGAAGAAGAGCGCGATGGCGTCCATGCTTTCGGGCGTCAGCGGCATGGTTTTCTCCTGATAGGGCTTCTGGCGGCGGCGCCAGCGGGTGAAGACCTGATTGTTCTCCCAGTCGTAGTTGTAGTAGCTCTGGAACGTATAGTCGCCTTCGTGCAGGTCGCTTTCGAAACGTACGGGGCGCTTCGTCTCCGGGTCGATCCATACCGTGTAGATGTCTTCGAGGTTGAAGAACCAGCGGTAGGTGGGCAGCGTGCGGCCGATGCCCTCGACCTTGTAGTATTTGCGGCCGGCGATTTCGCTGTCGCTGGTCTTGACCTCCACGGCGCCGACCTCGGTGTTGGGGAACATCTTGGCCTTGTAGCTCACGCGGTAGAAGAGCTGCTCGCCCGGATGGTAGAGCTGGGCCGGGAGGGGCAGGACGGCCGAGAGGAATAGTATCGTGATAAGCAATCGTTTCATGGACAGGGTTTTTAAGGATAAACGTTCGGTGGTTTTGAAATATTACGAAATCATGGAAAAATCAATCTCTTCTTGTCCCGAATACTTCCGCCTCAGCTCCCGCAGTCCGCGGTGTTCCGGGAGCGAGAGATCGCGGTCGGCGGTAAGAATGGCCGCCGCCGCTTCGCGCGAGACGGTGAGTATCTGCACGTCGAGCGTGGGATTGGCGATTTTCAGATCAAATGCCATGCCGCTCTGGAGCGTGCCGTTGATGTCTCCGGCGCCCCGCAGCTTGAGGTCGAGTTCCGCCAGCCGGAAGCCGTCGTTGGTCTCGCACATGGCCTGCAGGCGCGCCCGCGACTCCTTCGAGAGCTTTTCGCCCGACATGAGGATGCAGTAGGACTGTTCGCCGCCGCGGCCCACGCGCCCGCGCAGCTGGTGCAGCTGCGAGAGTCCGAACCGCTCGGCCGACTCGATGACCATCACCGTGGCGTTGGGCACGTCCACGCCGACCTCGATGACCGACGTGGCGATCATGATGTCGGCTTCGCCCGACTTGAACTGGCGCATCGACTCCTCCTTGTCGGCGGGCTTCATCTTGCCGTGGCAGATCGTCGTGACGTAATCGGGCAGCGGAAAATCGCGCGAGATGGCTTCGTAACCGTCCGTGAGGTCTTTGTAGTCCATCGCCTCGGACTCCTTGATGAGCGGATAGACCACGTACACCTGCCGTCCTTTGGCGATCTCCTGTTTCATGAATCCGAACAGGCGCAGGCGCGCCGCGTCGGTGTAATGCACGGTCTTGATCGGCCGGCGTCCGGGGGGTAGCTCGTCGATCACCGAGACGTCCAGATCGCCGTACAGGGTCATGGCCAGCGTGCGGGGAATCGGTGTGGCGGTCATCACGAGGATATGGGGCGGCTGTTCGTTCTTGGTCCAGAGCCGGGCGCGCTGCTCCACGCCGAAGCGGTGCTGTTCGTCGATCACCACGAATCCGAGGTTGGCGAACTGCACCCGGTCTTCGATCAGGGCGTGCGTGCCGATGAGGATGTCCACCTCGCCCGACGCGAGCGCCAGCCGGCGCTCCTTGGCCTTCGACGATCCGGTCAGGACCGCCGTCTTCACGTCCATGCCTTCGAGCATGCGCGTGATCGTCGCGAAGTGCTGGCGGGCGAGAATTTCGGTCGGGGCCATCATGCAGGCCTGAAAGCCGTTGTCCACGGCCAGCAGCATCGACATCAGCGCCACGAGGGTCTTGCCGCTGCCCACGTCGCCCTGCAGCAGCCGGTTCATCTGGAATCCCGTCACGGTGTCCTGACGGATCTCCTTGACGACGCGCTTCTGCGCGCCGGTGAGCGGGAAGGGAAGCTTTTCGTTGTAGAAGGTGTTGAAGACCCCGCCGACTTTCATGAACAGAAAGCCGTTGTTCTTCGACAGACGTTCCGTGCGGCGCGACTGGACGTTGAGCTGGATGCCCAGCAGTTCGTCGAACTTGAGCCGGTACTGCGCCTGCCTGAGCAGTTCGGCCGACTGCGGGAAGTGGATGTTGTAGTAGGCGTCGCGCAGCGGGATCAGTCCGTAGCGGGCGCGCACCGCTTCGGGCATGCAGTCCGTGATGTGGTCCTTGACCAGCGCCCATGTGTTGCAGATGATCTGGTACATGCCTTTGGCGCCGAGCACGTTCGAGAGTTTCTCGGTCGAGGGGTAGATGCCCTGCATGCCGCTTTCGGCCTTGCGCGAGAGGGCCTGCTCCATGGTCTCCAGTTCGGGATGCGCCATCGACAGAAGGCCGCGGTAGAACGACGGACGTCCGAAGATGAGGTACTCGCGTCCGACTTCGACGCGTTTTTCGATCCATTTGATGCCCTGAAACCACACCAGTTCGGCCGATCCCGTCGGGTCCTGCACGTAGGCCGTGAAGCGTTTTTTACGCCCCGTACCGGCATAGGCCACCCCCGTTATGCGGGCGCGGAACTGCAGGAGCGTGGGCGCGCCCTCGGTGATTTCGGCGATGCGGTAGACTTTCGTGCGGTCGATGTAGCGGAACGGATAATGGCTCAGCATGTCGCCCAGCGTGCGGATGCCCAGCTCCTTGTCCAGAAGCCGGGCGCGGGCTTCGCCGACGCCGCCTACGTATTTTATATCGTTGTCCAGATACTCCACACGACAAATATAATGAAAGTCGGGCGACAAAACGAAAATTTATTTTCGGACAAGTCCGAAACGCATCCGATATTCCGAAAATATGTGAAAAAACGGATAATCCCCGCAGGTTTTCCGTTATTCCTTCCGCCGATTGTCTGTTGAAGCTGCTTCGGAGAGCAGCGCTTGGGTGTGGCGGATCAGTTCCGGTCCGCCGGGGGTGCCGTGCCCCGGCACGACGATCCGCGCGTCGGGGAACCGCACGAGCAGGCTGTCCAGCGTCGCGGGCCACGCTGCCGGAACGGCGTCCGAGAGGTTGCCTGCGTTCTGCGCCGCCATCTCCTTGACCATGCAGCCCGCGAAAAGCAGTTTTGCCGACGGAATCCAGACGGCGATGTTGTCTTCGCTGTGTCCGCCGCCGAAATAATAGCACCGAATCTCCGTGCCGTGCAGGTCGAGCCGCAGCGAGTCGCTGAAACCGATGTCGGGAACGGGCTTGCCCTCCCTTTGCGCGATGCTGCGGGTGAGGCGGTGGGCATAGGACTTCACGCCCAGCGTTTTGAGATAGCCCAGCCCGCCCATGCAGTCGCTGTGCCAGTGGTTGGGTACGAACGTCGTGACGCGGGCGCGGAGCGTTTCGGCCGCCCAGTCGGTCAGCGCCTTGGTCTGCGCATCGCCGACGGGGGTGTCGAGCAGGACGGCTTCGCCCTCGCGCACGATCAGAACGCCGTTCGACGGCACGGGACCGTAGCCCTCGATCTCATCGACGGCCGTGTAGAGGTAGATGCCTTCGGCAAGGCGTTGGACGGTTATGTCGTTTCCGATGTCGATGCGTCGGGGCGTGCAGGCCGCTGCCGTCGCCGCGAGCAGAGTCAGTAGAAAAAAGATTCTTGACATAGATTTTGTATGAAAATTCGAGGAAACAAAGGTAATATTTCCCTCTTGCTTCTAGTCAATAATGGCGGAAATAATATTAACGCCATTGATCTCTTATGGAATCCGTTTCAGAATCTCTTTTATGACGTCCGGATGAAACTCCCGGTAGACGGAGTTCGAGCGGACATTGTTTTTTCCGTACGGCTTGGGAATTACGAACGTACTCTTGTCCAGCCAATCTATCTGTTTTCCCCTATTTATGGGATACTTGCTGCCGATATTGAAAGTCCCGACGGATGCATTGTCGGTGACGATGCCTATACCTTTTACACAAATATCGTTGCCGAAATTGCAGGACTTGATGTAAATTATGTCGCCCTTTTCGATGCTGTCAATGTAGTTGTGCAAATCGGGAGCATCCGCCTGATCCCAGCCGACACCTGCAACTCCCGAATGCAGGAAATTTTTGCTTACGTCGATTCCTCCGAAGTTGGCTCCAATGCCATAAATAGCAACTTTTCTCATGATTTCTTTGATTGATTAGTGGGTAATAATCCGACTTTCTGATATCGCCTTTTGAGGGCTGTTCCTTGAATATGGTAATTTAACAGAGAATTTGAGCCTATTTTTTCTCTTCCAGCGTGACGTCTACGCCGGTGCGGGCGAAACCGCCCTCGTGCCAGCCGTCGCCCTTTGCCGTGCGGTCGGCTTCGGTGAACGTCACCTCGACGCTCTTTTCGGCGAACTGGCCGCCGTTTTCCGGACCGTCCGTGTCCGTAAAGGTGAGCCATGCCGTTCTGGATGCCGATTCGTCCGCTATGTCGTAACTGCCGTCGGTCATAGTGCGCACCGCCTTGCTTGGGGCGCCGTTGCTTCTGACCTGAATTCCGGGGATCGGATTGCCGCTTTTGTCGGTTACCCTGCCTTGGGTGCGGGTGTCGGCGCGCGGTACCCCGTACATCTCCACCGGCTCCCTGTCGCAGGCGGATGCGAAGCCCAGCAATGACAGCAGGAGGAAGGAAAGACGTTTCCGGAGGGTGGTTTTCATGATGCGCAGGATTGGGGATTCTTCGAAATATAGCGAATTATTCGCAGTTCGCAAAATTGTGTGTTATCTTTGTGGACGATATTTTCGCACGGACAGGCCGTGTCCCGGCGGTATTCGGAGCAATCCGGCGCTGCGACGGGACGGTGCGGTCCGTTGCGTTGCAAGCGTGAACGATTATGAATCTTTCGGAATACAGCCGCCGTCCGAGCGGCGAAGTGCGCATCGGGCGGGTCGTGATCGGCGGCGGGCATCCTGTCGCTGTACAGTCGATGACCAATACCGACACCAACGATACCGAAGCCTGCGCGGCCCAGATCGAGCGGATCGACCGTGCCGGAGGCGGGATCGTGCGTCTCACGGCGCAGGGCCGCCGTGAGGGCGAGAACCTCGCAAACATTGTACGGAGAGTGCGTGAAGACGGTTTCGACACGGCGATTGTCGCCGACATCCACTTCGTGCCGGAGGTCGCCGCCATCGCCGCGAAATATGTCGACAAGGTGCGCATCAACCCCGGCAATTACCGTACGGATCACGGCGAGTTGGAGGCGCTGATCGCCCAATGCCGCGAGCGGGGCGTCGCACTGCGAATCGGCGTCAATCACGGGTCGCTCTCGAAGCGCGTCTTCGACCGCTGGGGCGATACGCCGCAGGGTATGGTCGTCTCGGCGATGGAGTTTCTGCGGGTCTGCAAGGCGCAGGGGTTCGATCAGGTCGTCGTGTCGATGAAGTCGAGCAACACGCGGGTCATGGTCGCTGCCTACCGTCTCTTGGTCGAAGCGATGGACGCCGAAGATATGCACTATCCGATTCATCTGGGCGTTACCGAGGCCGGAAACGGCATCGAGGGGCGCATCAAGAGCGCCGTGGGCATCGGGGCGCTGATGGCCGACGGCATCGGCGATACGATCCGCGTTTCGCTGACCGAAGCGCCCGAAAACGAAATCCCCGTCGCCGAACTGCTGGTGAAGCATTTCGCCCGGCGGCCGGGCAAATTCCCCGTACTCCATCCCGAACGCTATTCGCCGACCGAATACCGCCGCCGTACGAACGTTGCGGTGCCTGTCGTCCACACCGAGCCGCTGGAGGGTTTTTGCGTGATCGAAGCCGTGTCGGAGAATCCCACGGCCGAACTGCGGGCCGCGATCCTGAACCTCGACACGCCCCGGCCCGTCGTGGTCAAACGCCGTTACGGGGAGACTTCGCCGGAGACGCTGGCTGTCAAGGCCGCCGCCGATCTGGGCATGCTGTTTCTCGACGGGCTGGCCGACGGCATCTGGATCGACGCTCCGGGATTTGCCGAAAGCGAAATCCGCGACATCGAGCTGATGATCCTGCAAGCTGCGCGTGTGCGTTTTTCACACACCGAATACATCGCCTGCCCTTCGTGCGGGCGCACGCTCTACGACATCGAGAAGGCCCTCGCCGACATCAAGGCCCGCACGTCGCACCTGAAAAACCTCCGCATCGGCGTGATGGGCTGCATCGTCAACGGTCCGGGCGAAGCT
>OGRC01002075.1_pt1 | contig 11652 bp, 9 predicted proteins | sample 1553431 | NCBI WGS metagenome assembly OGRC01 (sample SAMEA2580064, study PRJEB22360) | human gut metagenome | biome: human gut; feature: human-associated habitat; material: faeces | place: Denmark | collected 2008/2010
ACCTCCACTTCTTTAGCTTCATTATATTGGAAAGCAGGGGAAAGGACAAATCTGCGAAAAAGGACAAAAATAAGCGTACCACTATTTCTAATGATACGCCTATCCTCATTAAATCACTTCAAAATGCTTCAACGCATCCTTTATCGCTTCCACTTTCTCCACTGTCGGATGCTTCCTCGGCTGTTTCAATTCCTCTACCGCATTAGGAGCATCGTACATCGGCAAGCCTAAATCTCTCTTTACCTCTGCGATATATGCGGTATGTACTTTGAAGCCGTATTTAGCTTCTATGTACTCCTTTATCATTTTGTAGGTCACTCGTTCTTTGGGCTTATAGCTTTCCGCTCTTTTAGCAATATTATCAAGTGGAACTTTTCCCTCACCCTCGCCAAACTCAACTTTTACGTTGATATGTCCGTCTGGCTTTTTGTGGGAAAGCAGTACTACCGTCTCCACATGCACCGTCTCACAGAATTGATCTACTGCCGTCATTTTTTCAACCGTATACCCTCTCTGCTGTATTATCTCTAAATCCCGCGCCAAACTTGTCATTTTGCAGGAAATATATACGATGCGGTCTACTCCATAATCCAAGATCTTCGGCAATGCTTTCGGATGGATTCCATCCCGCGGCGGATCCAGTATGATCACATCCGGTTTTTCTTCTATTTCATCAAGCACTTTAAACACATCACCGGCAATAAATTTACAATTAGAAAGTCCGTTCCTTGCTGCATTTTCTTTTGCCGCTTCCACTGCTTCTTCAACAATTTCCACCCCAATTACTTTTTTCGCCACAGGAGCAAGCACCTGACTGATCGTACCTGTTCCGCTAAACAGATCAAACACTGTCAGATCACGGATATCTCCTATGTATTCGCGTACGGTCTCATAAAGAACTTCCGCGCCTTTTGTATTTGGCTGAAAAAAGGAGAATGGTGTGATCTTAAATTCTAATCCAAGCAATTTTTCGTAAAAGAAATCCTGGCCATATAAAACCCGCGTCTCATCACTTTTTACGACATCCGATAAAGAATCATTTAAAATATGAAGGATTCCTACAATCTTTCCTTCAAGCGGAAGCTGTAAAAGCTGTTCTTTCAGTTCCGATAAATCGTATTCTTCCTGAGTTGTTGTAACAAGATTAACAAGAATTTCTCCTGTTGTATCTCCCCGTCTCAACAATAAATGTCTTAGATATCCGACATGCTGCATTTTTTTATAATAACTGATCCCTTGCTCCTTAAAATACTCCAATACGCACACTAAAATTTTATTCATATCTTCATGCACAAGTTTGCAGTCAGATGCAGTCAATACATCATATGTACTTCCTTTTTTATGGAGACCGAGCGTTAACGGGCCGTCTTTATATTCATCTCCAAAAGAAAATTCCATCTTATTTCTATATGCGAATTCCTTCGGGCTTGCTTTCACGCCTTCAAAGAGATACTCGCCCTCCACAGCTTCATCCATAACTCTTCGAATTTGCCCTTCTTTCATTTTCATCTGTTCTTCATACGGCATTGTCTGATACATACAACCGCCGCATGCCGGGAAAATACTGCATACAGGCTTCCTCGTCTCAAGCGGAGAAGTTTCCAAAACTTCCAGCAGCCTTCCTTCTGCATTTCCCTTTTTAAATTTGTTTATAATAAATCTTACTTTTTGTCCCGGTATTGCGTTTTTTACAGTCACATACCGTAACTCTTTTCCTTCTTCTTGAACTTTTACAAGTCCTTTATTCGGAAAATCAACTCTTTCAATTATACCCTCAAAAATCTGCCCTTTTTTCATAGCTTTTCCTTTCATAATAATCTTTATGTCAATCTTATATATATCATCACAAAGCAGATGACCTTTTCAACCGCAAAACAGGCAGGGTGCAGTTCCATCCACACTCTGCCTGTATGTTCTGTTTTATTTCTGTAAACAGCTTCTTACACCTGATCGTCTTCGCTGAAATAATCATCGAAGTCATCATCAAAATCATCTTCAAACTCTTCTAAATAATCCGGCGTAAAGAAACGATACACTGCGTAAGCGATCCCTGCAACTGCTGCCACTGCTCCGATGATAGCTAATACCCAGATCACTTTATTTTTCTGACTTTCCGCCTCTTTTTTGTGCAACAGATCATTCAGTTTTGTCTCGGCGATAAACTCTTCTACTTTGCTCATAATCTACGTCCTTTCTCTGTTCTGAAAACAGTCTTTACTTTCTCAATATTATAACACTAACCGATTCATATTACTACTGATTTTGAGCAAATTCTAAAATTCTCCTTAAGCGAAATTTTTACTAAACAAATCCTGATATTCTCGTAAATGATATTTTAATTGAGTAAATCCCGGTATTCCCAAATCAAAAATTTTTTAATTATTATGCTCAATAAAATCTTTTTCTTCGTTTTCCCCCTGCATATACAACGCAAATCGATGCAAATGCTGTAATAGCAGCATCTCTCATTTTTCTCATATCATCTCCTGTTTTTACTGTAACTTCAACTTCTTCCTTTTTTAAAACAGATACCATTTGATCCTGATTTTTTAAATCCCGATGTGCATCGATCAAGGAATCTCCAAGATACAACACTTCAAAAACAACAATTCTTTTCCCTGGGAGCTTTGACGAGTCCACATCAAATTCCATTGTAATCCCTTCTTTTGCCTCCTCGCCTTTAAATGTTTTTTCTGTTGTCACCGGCTTTCCATTTTGAAGCAGTTCTCTCCCTGTATCTGCATCCATCAGAATCCCCTTCATCGTATAAGACGCACTTGGTTCTATATATTTAAACCTTACTGTATCACAGATAATATGTTCTTCTCCGGCGGTAATTTCCTTTGCCATACTTTCTTTCCAAACTGCATGAGTGTCCAATATCCTTGTATGCTCATTTTTTATCTCTAAAATTTTTTCTTTCTCTCCTTCTACTGTTCCGTCTTCTGAAATTTGGAATTCCCACACGTTTTCATTTTTCATATATCCGGTTAAAGGTTCTGTCTCCCGCAGGCAATAAATTCCCGGGCGAAGATAAGAAAGATGTATTTCTCCGTTCTCATCTGTAACATAAATTGTTGTTTCCTCTGTTTGAGATATTTTTTCCCACAACTCAAATTTTACACCTGAAAGGCCTTTTTCTTTCTCTCCGTCAATTTTCCTTATAATTACTGAAGTAGGTTGATTTAAAACTTCCGCTTTTTTTGTCACGACTGAAATGTCCTGTCCTTCGTATTCTAATTCTATTTTCGTACTTTTCTTTGGCAAAATATAACCTTCCACCTGCTTCGTTTCTATAATCTCATAAATGCCGAGATAGAGTTCCTTCGACTGTGCTTTTCCACTTTGATCGGTCTCGAATTCTTCCACTATCGTACCTTTTTTCACACGAACTGTACCATCCGGTGTACAAATATCTTCTGCTGCCTTTATGTTAAATTTTACGCCCGGAATCCCTTTTCCTGTTACAGAATCATTTTTTTGAATCTGAATGCGCCCTTTTGCGGGATTGTTTTCACACTCTGTAATAAACGGTTTATCCCAGTCATGATCTTCACTGATCGTAAAAGGGATCAATCCATCTTTTTTAAGGTATCCTTTTGGTGCTTTCACTTCCTGAAAATAGTAATCTCCTGCCGGAAGTTTTTCCGGCAAAACAAAGCTTCCATTTTCATCTGTCTCAAACATGTCATAAACAGATTCTGACGGATAATATACCGTCATTGTAATCGGATTTTTCTCTTTATCAAGCAGCCGGAACGAAGCCCCCCTGATCGGAATTATTTTTCCGGTCTCTGCATCTTTTTTCACGAGTTTCACAGGTGAAAATATATGTTTATTTTCTAAAATATAATATAATGTTTTCGCATCTTCTTCTATCGTAATTTCAAAATCTCCTGCCAATGTCAATCCTTCAGGAGCTTCTGTTTCACTTACAATATAAGTATCGTATACAAGACCTCCCTTTTCTCCATTTTGACATGTCGCCGCATATCCGTTTTCATCTGTCACAATCTCGATTTTTCTTCCTGTCGTTTTAGAAGTAATCGTAAAAACAATTCCTTTCAAGGGAACTTTCTGATCATTTTGTTCGGATTCATTTTCTTTCTCTTCACGGAATTTTACAATCTGCAGATCTCCTCTGATAATCTGATCAGGTACCACTGGAATTTGAAAAATCGTATCAGTTTGTCCAGATCCTTTTGGTTGAATGATCTCTGTAATTACTTCGCTATTAAGTAAATATCCTTTCGGAGCTTTTATTTCCTGAAAGCTAACAGTTCCAAGAGGCAAAACGACTTGTCCTTCTTTGGTTTTATAAAACGGATCTCCGCTTACTTTATGGGCTTCATCCATTTTTATCATTCCTTTCGAATCCGTTTTCATAATCCATTCCCTGACTGAAGATTGTCCTGCATCTGTCGGATTATCTTTATGATATCCATAATAATATTTCACTGCAAATTCAGCGCCTTCCAGCGAGGCCGCTCCTTGTGCCTGCGATGTACCGGTCTCTTTATCTGTTTTCCGTAAAATTAAATCCACCGGGTAATACTGTGCTTTGTCCGTACATTTATAGGTGCACACTTCATTTTCATTGATCCGAATCGGATGACTTTCAAAATCAATCGCAAGTCCTGCCGGAGCTTTTAATTCTCTGATCTCATAATTTCCGATTGGAATGTTTTCTTTTTTTGCATAACCTGATTCATCCGTCGTTAATTCCCATAATACCTTTTCTTTTCCTTTCTCATAAATACCAAATACAGCTCCCGCAAGAGAATAGCATGAATTTCCTTCAATCCATTCTGGATAATCGGAATGTTTATAAATTTCAACAGATCCGACTCTGTCTTTTCCGCTTCCTCCCATCGTCTGTCCGACTGCATTGATATTAAACAAAAAAGCGTAAAAGGATTCCGGAGGATCCGGCATCGTTTCCATATTTTTTGCTTTCTGTTTCAGTTTCTCGATCACCTGTCCGTCTAATCCGACAAATGCTTCCTCTGTTCCCATATAGAGATAAGACAAAATACAATGACTCATGCAATATTCATCATTTATGCTATAGCTTTCTCCTACACCGATCGAGCCATATTTTGCCCGATACAGTTCATAGCCCGGACCACCATATGCATAATACAAACCTTTTCGCACCAATCCTCCGGTTAATGTCTGAGCTTCATATTCTCCCGATTCCGGCGTATCTTTCAACGGTTCAAGACAGTAAGCGGGTTTTCCATTTACATCAAAATAATTCGTACTGTAATTTCCATAATAAAGCTCCTCGCCTACCGTCAATTCTGCCTTTGCCTTTTCTGACATTGCCATTGCCTTTGTCAGCATCTCATCCGCCTTTACCGAGACTGCAGAATGAGTACCTGATGCCTCGTCTGATGATATCAATATCAATCCCTCCTTAGGCATATCTCCCTTTTCTTCGGTTTCTCCGGTTTCCGAAGAAAATGTCTCTGTTTCCAGATCAGATAATGATAAGGGGTGTTCTGTCTTCACAGAAAAGTCTGTTTCTGTTCCCTGATTTCCGTTAGAAGATTCAAGAGCACTCACCTGATCTGCCATGCATATATTTGTAAACATCATTCCAAAAAGCAGACAGAGGATTCCTTTTTTCCATCTTTTCACTTCACTACTCATGCCATCATCCTCCCTGTCTGTACTGTCGATCCGACACGCAATTTTCCCGAGTTTCTGCTATACAGATAAACATGGCTGCTCAATACATCTTCCTCTTCTACCTGTGTACTGTTAATTTCCTGAACCATCTTATCCAGCTTACTGCAAACAAAACCTTCTGAATATGGAACAATGATCACTTCATGAACGCTGCTTGGCAGGATATAATAATCTTTCTTCAAAATCTGACCGATCATCTCAAGCACATTCGGATATGCAATACATGCTGCGCCGTAATTCCTGAATTTATTTGACAAAACATACATCTGGTCATAATCTTGCTGTTCCTCTAAAAAAAGATCTCCCGAATCATAATCTTCCTGCCCCATAAGAGCTTTTAGTGCGTGATTCATCGTCACAAATTCTGCCGGAAGAAGATTTCTTACATTTTTCACAGCATCTTCCCACAATGTCTCTGTCTGTATCTTCCAGCTGTTCGCATGAATGCTGTTGATAACCATTGCCGCTGTTCCCTCTTCAGATACATCAACAAGAACATAAAATACAATCGACAGATCAAGAAACGCCAAATGCGGAACGTTGCTTAGAAACTTTCGGTTTTTTACTGTATTCACCAGCTTAAATACAATCCTGTCTTTTACCCCTTCATAATCTCGAAAAGCCTCACAATCCCACGGCCGATCCAGCCTTATTTCTTCATAAAGCTTTACAATATCCTCTACAATCTGCTCCAACTGTCTTCCTGCCATATAGCTTTCGTAATACTCTTCCAGATAAATTGTCGGCGAAATATTAATTCCCGGCATTTCTATCAAAATCCCAGTACGCTCTTTCCCGTTATTTTTCATAGCCGTGTATAAGCTTGCGTGAACACCTCCCATCATCTTTCCATTCATCATCTTTTCCACCGCATTTGCAAATTCAATATAAGTCATAGAACTCCTTTCTTCTACATGCGGTTCAATTTTAATTAAATGAGAAATCCGGTACGAATTGTACCTTCGAAATACTTTGATCATTTGAAAAATATTATGTGCTCTTGATTATAGAGAATGGAAAAAGAAAATGCAACATGTAATATTGCACAAAAAAAGATCCCGCCCTCAGACGGAATCTTTCCTGTACAATCTTCAAATTGCGTATAATTGTAAACTCTAAATAACGTTTTGCTTAAACTCGTGACAAATATTCTCCTGTACGAGTATCAATTTTCAGAACATCTCCCTGCTCAACAAAAAGCGGAACCATAACTGTAGCGCCAGTCTCTACAACAGCCGGTTTTGTTGCTCCCTGTGCAGTATCGCCTTTGAATCCCGGCTCTGTCTCTGTAATCTCCAACTCAACAAAAAGCGGCGGTTCAACAGAAAATACATTTCCATTATGTGAACAGATCTTAACTGTCTCATTCTCTTTCACAAATTTCAAAGCATCGCCTACAACATCTGCGTTCAGTGCGATCTGATCATATGTCTCAACATCCATAAAGTTGTACAGATCTCCATCCTGATACAAATACTGCATGTCCTTTCTGTCAATATGAGCTTTCGGGAATTTCTCTGTCGGACGGAATGTTTTTTCTACCACACCGCCACTAATAATGTTTTTTAATTTTGTTCTTACGAAAGCTGCACCTTTTCCCGGTTTTACATGCTGGAACTCCAAAATCTGGTAAATATTTCCATCAATTTCTACAGTAATTCCGTTCTTAAAATCTCCTGCTGAAACCATTTATCTTCCTCCTTCAAAATCGTTCACTATTTTTGCATTCCATTTAATAATTTTATACTATTTTCCTTCATTTTTCAATCTTTTTTTATAGAAATGAAGAACGATCTTCTCAAGATATCTCTTAAGAACGATCTGAATCTCTTCTTTTGGGTAAATCGGACGCACAAGAATGTTATGGATTCCTGTTCTTTTTGCTCCCCACACATCTGTAAATAACTGATCTCCGACAAAAAATGTATTTGTTTTATCAGTTCCCATTATCTCCATTGCCTTTTCATAATTTTTCGTAGAAGGCTTATGCGCATTATAAATGTAATTTGTCCGAATATCCTGATTAAACATTTTCACTCGCGCTTCTTGATTATTCGAAATAAGACAAGAGGAAAATCCGATTTCTTTTAATCTCTGAAACAGTTTTTTCGCTCTGTCATCTGCCGGAGCTCCATGCGGAACAAGCGTATTATCTATATCAAAAATTACTCCTCTATATCCTTCTTCATACAACTTTTCAAATGGGATAACATATGTAGACGCTACATACTCATCCGGAAAAAATCTTTCAAACATTATCTTTCATCTAACTCCATCAGTTTTGTAATCAATTCTTCACAGATCTGCAATATCGTTTTTCCATCCGTACGAATTACAACATCCGCCGCATTCTCATATTTTTCTTTTCTTTTTTCCATCAGATCAGCAATAAACTCTATACTTTTATTGTCTTTTAACAAAGGCCGGTCATTACTGTCTTTCACGCGTTCATAAATAGTCTCAGGACTGGCAGTCAGAAGAACAACTCTTCCGTTTTTCTTCATTTCAACAACATTTTCACTGCGCAGAGCAACTCCTCCTCCGCAGGAAATAATACAATTCTTCCCTGTCTGAAGTTCCTTTAACAGTTCCGTTTCAAGATTTCGGAAATATTCTTCTCCATATGTTGCAAAAATATCCGGAATACTCATTTCTTCTCTCTCGGAAATTTCCTGATCCATCTCTACCAGTCTCATATCAAACATCATGCTAAGATAATCGGAAATCGTAGACTTTCCGGCTCCCATGAATCCAATCAAAACAATATTATAAGAAAATAGCTTTCTCGCCTGAATTCGCTTACTATTCCTTAAAATCCGCTGAAACACATCATGTATTTCCTCTTGATATTTATTATCACGCAGCTTTTCTTCCAGCCTTTTTTCCTGCTTTGCCTCCTGAGCCGGCTGAAGAATCGGCATTCCATACATTTCTTTATATGCCATTATCTTTTCGATAATTCTGTTTCTCTCTACAAGAGCATCGATCAGCTTGTCGTCACACATTGCAAGCTGCTCACGGTACATTTCCAGATCGTTCATCTTTATCCTCCACATCTCACAAAACTAACAAATCTAACACATTATATCAATTTCACGGAAACATGACAAGAGATTTTCAAAATGCAGATTTTCGAAACATTTTTTTCAAATAAATTATTCGCTTCTACTCTTTTGAACTGCATCCCACACATTATCCTTAAACATTTCCCATGCATCCTCATTTTCCACAAAATATTTTGGACAATTTTTTCCTGTTACATCATAATGTCGGATGATCTGATCTTCCTTTAAATCAAATTTAACACAAAGCCACGCTGTAAGCTGTACAAGAGATCGGTATGTTTCATCAGTAAACTTTCCTGTCTCATCCGGATGACACACCTCGATTGATACTGTATCCGCATTCCTTTCATTTGACGCATATGCAATTTCCCATGTAGGCACACATTGTATAATCTCTCCGTCTAATCCGACAATAAAATTGCTGCTTGCCTCTGTTTCCTGTGAGTATTGAAGTCCGTTAAAATAATCTCGATTATTCTGCGCCGTACTTCCCGGATTCGCCGTATAATGAATGACAACCCCTCTTACACCCTCACTTTCAATCCCCGGTCTGGAATAGGGATTGACATCTAACAACTGTACGTCTATATCCGGTTGTGATGCATCCACTTCCACAAACTGAACTTTTTTTCCAACACATGAACGCATAATTAAAACAATCGTCAAAAGAAGAAGGAGAAGCATTCCTGCTGTTATCGATATCATCATTCTTCTATTTTTCATCTTCTGTTTTGACCGCTTCGATGTTCTTCTTTTGTTCTTTTTGTAAAACCTCATTTCTCTGCCTCTGTTTTTTTCGGTATCCCACCTTCAAATTTTGCACTATTCTTTATCTTTATGATTAAAAACAAATGCCTGTCAGAAAATCAACAGGCATTTGTTTCATTGCATTTTTATTCACTTCGATTCAGATTCTCATCCAAAAGGATACTCCTGAGATCCTATGTAAGAATACCGTCTTTTTATTCGTCTACACTATAGTTCGGCGCTTCTTTTGTAATGTGGATATCATGCGGATGACTTTCTTTAAGAGACGCTGCCGAAATCTTAATGAATCTTCCGTTTGATTTAAGTTCTTCAATCGTATGTGTTCCACAATATCCCATACCGGAACGAAGTCCTCCCATAAGCTGGAATACAGTATCTTCTACTGTTCCTTTATATGCTACACGACCTTCCACACCTTCCGGTACAAGTTTCTTTGCATTTTCCTGGAAATAACGGTCTTTACTTCCGTTCTCCATAGCCGCGATCGATCCCATTCCACGATATACTTTATATTTTCTTCCCTGATAAAGTTCAAATGTTCCCGGGCTCTCATCACATCCTGCGAAAATACTTCCCATCATACACACATTCGCACCTGCTGCGATCGCTTTCGTCATATCTCCCGAATATTTGATACCACCATCGGCAATAATCGGCACTCCGTATTCTTTTGCGACATTATAACAATCCATAACAGCTGTAATCTGCGGCACGCCGATTCCTGCAACTACACGAGTTGTACAGATCGATCCCGGTCCGATACCGACTTTCACCGCATCAACACCAGCTTCGATCAATGCTTTCGCAGCTTCTCCGGTAGCAACATTACCGGCAATGACCTGAAGATCCGGATATTTTTCTTTCACCATGCGGACTGTACGAAGAACATTTGCTGAATGTCCATGTGCCGAATCCATAACGATAACATCCACTTTTGCTTTTACAAGAGCTTCTACACGCTCAAGACAATTTGCTGTAATTCCGATTGCAGCGCCGCAGAGAAGACGTCCCTGTGAGTCTTTTGCAGAAAGCGGATATTTAATCTGTTTCTCAATATCCTTTATTGTAATCAAACCTGTCAGATTACCTTCGTCATCAACGATCGGAAGTTTTTCTTTTCTTGCTTTGGCAAGAACTCTCTTAGCCTCTTCAAGAGTAATTCCTTCTTTCGCTGTGATCAATCCTTCTGAAGTCATGGATTCTTTAATTTTCTTAGAGAAGTCCTCCTCGAATTTTAAATCACGATTCGTAATAATGCCGACAAGCTTGCGGCCTTCCGTAATCGGCACTCCTGAAATGCGGAATTTTGCCATTAAATTATTCGCATCCTCCAAAGTATTCTCCGGTGACAGATAAAATGGATCTGTAATAACTCCATTTTCTGACCTCTTTACTTTGTCCACTTCTTCTGCCTGTGCTTCGATCGACATATTTTTATGAATGATACCAATACCACCCTGACGAGCCATTGCAATCGCCATACGATGCTCTGTAACCGTATCCATTCCGGCGCTCATCATCGGAATATTAAGTCTTATCTTTTTAGTCAAATATGTTGACAGATCTACCTCATTCGGGATTACCTCTGAATATGCTGGAACAAGCAGCACATCGTCAAAAGTAATTCCTTCTCCAATAATCTTTCCCATGTTCTTTGACCTCTCTTTCTACGAATCCATACTAGTAAATGTTATTTGATATACTACCGAAATTCAGAACTGATGTCAACCCTTTGAGGGGGTGCACAGAGTTTTTCATCATTGATTTATTTTAACTTTTATTTATAAGTTATACTTATATATTAAATTTTATCATAATCTACCGTAATATATTGTATATCTTATCATTTTATATGAATATACTCTGCATCCAAATATCAAAAGCTGAACATTATCCCGCGTTATGATTCTAAAAAATCACAAAATTATTTTATATAATTATATCATGAATCAATGAAAAAAATCATCCTCTTTTTATAAAAGCAATCATCTGAAGTGCCAAAAGGCACATTCCGATGACTGGAAACGGTCGCCAAGGTCTCTGGCAAGCCCGGCCTTTGGCTCATTGCTACAAAAAAAGACAACGCCGTCACCGACGCTGCCTTCTCTCATTCCGTAAGGAAAAT
>OGRC01002078.1_pt1 | contig 11647 bp, 10 predicted proteins | sample 1553431 | NCBI WGS metagenome assembly OGRC01 (sample SAMEA2580064, study PRJEB22360) | human gut metagenome | biome: human gut; feature: human-associated habitat; material: faeces | place: Denmark | collected 2008/2010
CCGTCCACAACGACCAGCACGCCGTCGCCCGAAGTCGGGCCGATATTGTCGCGGCTGTATGCGGCGCTCTTGTCCGTGCCGTCGTCGTTGCCTTTCGAGCCGCGGCCGCGGACGGTGAACGACGCTTTCTGCAGCGGGTCGCCCGACTGCTGGATCGTAACGCCCGGCATGCGGCCCTGCAGGAGGGTTCCGAGGTCGGCGGCGCGGCTGCGGGCCGCGTCGTCCACTTTGACGGTGGAGACGGCCATCGAGAGGTCCTCTTTACGCTGCGAGCCGTAACCGATGGCAACGACTTCGCCGATCATCGTGGCGTCTTCTTCCATCGTGACGTTGATTTCCGTGCGGTTCATGACGGCCAGCGACTGCGGTTTGTAGCCGATGAACGAAAAGTCGATCACGCCGTCCGGTTTCACGGAAATCTGGTAGCGGCCGTCGGCATCGGTGGTGACGCCGTTGGTCGTGCCCTTTTCTATGACCGAAGCGCCGATGAGCGGAGTCTGGCTGCTGTCGGTCAGCTGTCCGGACACCGTGACCCGATCCTGCGCATGGGCCGGAAGAATGAGTATGCTCAGCAGCAGACTCATCAGAAGAAAGCGGACGAAGCCCCTGTTCTTCTCCGAAGTTGTCAAATTCATTTTCATAGAGTTAAGGTTAATATTAATAGTAATTGTGTAGAGAGGCTCGGTAATTCTCGGTTTTGGCAGATATTTATTGAAATATTTTAAAAATAGGCGCGGTTTTGGTGCCGATTTGCAGTATGTGCAAAATCGATATTCAAAATTATGTATCTGTAAATTGTTGGTGGGCGTGGTTTGCGTATTTGAATCCTCAAATTGCGTATAATTGACTGCCGCGCCGGAAAAAACCGGACGATACATATATACAAAAAAGCTCCGGACTCTGTTGGGGAGTCCGGAGCGCGGATGTCTGTGCTTTTAATATATAGGTGTCGTTCCGATATGGCTGTCCGCCTATTGTGCGGAACCGCCGGCGGCCCGTCAGCTTTGGCCGGAGCCGTCGCCGAAGAGTGCCTTGACGAACTCTTTGCGGTCGAATATGCGCAGTTGGTCGATGCCTTCTCCGATGCCGATGTAACGGACCGGGATGTGGAACTGGTCGCTGATGCCGATTACCACGCCGCCTTTGGCCGTGCCGTCGAGTTTGGTGATGGTGAGCGAAGTGACCTGCGTCGCCTGCGTGAACTGCCGGGCCTGCTCGAAAGCGTTCTGTCCGGTCGAGCCGTCCAGCACGAGCATCACTTCGTGCGGCGCGCCGGGAATTACCTTGCCCATGACGTTGCGGATTTTGGTCAGTTCGTTCATCAGGTTGATCTTGTTGTGCAGACGGCCCGCTGTGTCGATCAGCACCACGTCGGCGCCGTTGGCCTTGGCCGAGGTCAGCGTGTCGAACGCCACCGAAGCCGGGTCGGAGCCCATCTCCTGACGGATCATCGTGGCTCCCGCACGGTCGGCCCAGACCTTGAGTTGGTCGATGGCGGCGGCGCGGAACGTGTCGGCGGCGCCGATCCAGACCTTTTGTCCGGCTTTGGTGAGCTGGGCCGCGAGTTTGCCGATGGTCGTGGTCTTTCCGGCGCCGTTGACGCCCACGACCATCACCACGTAAGGTTCGCCCTCTTTGGCGTCGAGTCCGAAATGCTTTTCGGAGCCGTGCGACTCCTCCATCAGCGCGGTTACCTCTTCGCGCAGAATGGACTGCAGCTCGGAGGTGCCCATATACTTGTCGCGCGCCACGCGCTCTTCGATGCCCCGGATGATTTTGACGGTGGTTTCCACGCCTACGTCCGACGAGATCAGCACCTCTTCCAAGTCGTCCAGTACATCGGCATCGACCGTCGAACGGCCTGCGACGGCGCGGGCGAGCTTCGAGAAAAGTCCCGTCTTGGTCTTCTCCAACCCGGCGTTAAGCTCTTCCTGCTGCTGTTTGCGCTCTTCGGAAGCCTGCGCGGCGGAGTTGTCCTGCTTCTTTTTGAAAATATCGAAAAATGCCATGTCTAATATCTCTATATCCGTACAAAGATAATAAGAATGTTTGGAAAAAAACGTTATATTTGCACTATATACATTTTCAACGATGATGAAAAAAACGATTCTGCTGCTTGTGGCAGCGCTTTGCGGCGTATTGACGGCCGCGGCTCAGGACCTGATCGTCAAGACCGATGCGACGAAGGTCGAGGCCAAAGTAACCGAAATAACACCCGATGCGGTACGGTATAAACGTTTCTCCAATCCCGACGGACCGACCTATGTGCTGCCTGTCGCCGATATCGACTACATTCAGTATGCCAACGGCGAAAAGGAGCGCTTCCGGGCTGCCGAAACCGTGCCTGCGGTGCCGCTGACCCCTGCGACGCCTGTCGGTGAGGCTCCGGTCGCAGCGGCTCCCGCTGCGCAGGCGCCTGTTCAGCAGGCTGCGCCGGTGCAGTATGTGGCCAAGGAGTATCAGATCGGCGAGTTCTACGACCAGAACGGCGTCAAGGGCGTGGTCTGCATGCTGACGGAGGACCGCCGGCACGGACTGATTATTTCGCTCGACGAGATATACCTGCCGTGGAGCGAATTCCGGAAGCCCGACCTGCGGGTTGCGGGCGCCGACGACCGGATCGACGGCATGGGAAATATGGAGAAGGTCGCCGCCTATATCGCCGAAAACAACCTTTCGTGGGATGATTTTCCGGCTTTCAAGTGGTGCCGCGACAAGGGCGAGGGCTGGTACCTGCCGGCCATCGACGAACTGCTGACCATCGGACACAACTACAACGGCGGCACGCGCATACATTCCAACCGTCAGGCCCGCAACCGTTTCAACGACGCGCTCAAGGATAACGGCGGCAAGCGCATGGACCGTCTGGTCTACTATTTCTCCTCGACCGAGAAGGACGAGAAGGAAGCTTATACGACCCATACGGGCATCGAACCTCCCTATGTGATCGAGATTCCCAAGTATAACAAATTCCTCGTGCGGGCGGTGCGGAAGTTCTGAAGCAGGAGTGTTGAGCATACGACAAACGGTGCGTCCCCCAAGGACGCACCGTTTGTCGTATCCGAAGAATTTGCAATCGGCTATTTGTGGGCCAGATCGTGAATCAGTTTTCTCATGTGCTGTTGGAATTTATGCACCGGGTGGATTTCCCGGATGTATTCAACAGCCTTGCAGGATAGTTCTTTGCGCAGTCCCTCGTTTTCTATCAGCTCTTCGATGGCGCTGGTGAAGAGCGGCACTTTGTCGAAGCCGTCGCCGAGTACGGGACCGGTGTAGCGTCCGAATTTCGAAGTCAGATCTTCCGGATTGCGGCAGCTGACCAGCAGTGTGCCGTAGGCCAAAGCTTCCAGAAACGTGATCGGCAGCGCTTCGTGGATGGAGGTGTTGACCAATATTTTGGCTTCGCGGATATATTTCATTTTTTCTTCGCCTTCGACGTGTCCGACGAAATGAAGGTTCGGGATGTCGCGGTATCCGGCCATGATGCTCTCGTTCTGGGATTTTTCCCGGAAAGTCTGGCCCAGCATGAAGAATTCGTATTGCGGAAGTTGCTTCGCGATTTCGCAGAAAAGCCAGCCCCGCTTGATGGATTCGATGCGTCCGATGAAGAGGATATGGTTCTTTTTGGGGTAGCTCTCCGGATCGAATCCGTAGTCGATGTCGATGGGGTTGGGCATATAGGCAATAGGAGCGTCTCCCGGAAGCCGGTACAGCTCTATCGCCTTGTCGTTGAGAAAATATCCCTGAGAAACGAATGTAACCAGTCCTTTGCCGTAAAGTTTGTTCACGCTGTCGTAGAGGCTCGAACTCCAGTAGGAATTTTCGGGAAACAGTTTTACGGTCTGTATTTCCAGCCATTCGCTCCACGGGCGAGGATCCTGTATCCAATGGATGATCGGTTTGCTGCGACGTTCGTATTTGAGAATATTGTGTGTCAGTTCGACTGTAAGATAGATGTCGTATTTTTTCTTTTTCAGCCACTGCCGGGCAAAAAAGCGTCCGGGAGGGACAATTACCTTGCGGTTGTCGACTTTTTCTGTCAACGCATTGGGGGCGAACTTCCACCGGTGTTTGTTCGAGAGTAAAACTTCCACCGAGATGTTCGTATCGGGCAGGTATCGGGCGATATAATTGCGTGCCAGAAATCCGTAGCCTCCGTATGCCGTGCCGCAGGCTCCGAAATATTCATCGACGATCAGGGCGACTTTGACTCTGCTGGGGTATACGTCGATGCCTGCCGCTTTCTTTAATGTGCGCACTATTCGGCTTCGGACGAACTCCGAGCGGAATTTTCTGTAAGGCGTGAGCCGCAGGTATGCAAAATAGCGGGATGCCATGGTGTTGGGGCATCTGCGTTCGGTGGACCATGGTTTGACGTCCCCGTTGTAGTGGATGATGACCGGATCTTTTACCGTATGGAATTTGTCGTCGGTGGCGGTGTAGTTGTAAATGCCGGGAAGCTCTTTGATTTTGCCGCCTCTGAACGTCGTATTTATCACATCCTGATCCTGATATTCGAACTGAGTTCCTTTCTGGGTCGCAGTCTGCAGGAGCTGGTCCGCCGCCTGATCTTTGCGCATCTGCTCCAAATTCATCAGAATGACGCCTGCGTTTATGTAAAGTTCCGCTTGTGACATTCCGAGCCGATATTTGTAACTGATTTGCTCGATCCAGCTGTCTTTGACGCCCGCGCAGTAGTATCCGTCGAGAGAAGTCTCCCACAACGGGCGCAGAGGACCGTTTACGACCAAATCCGAATCGAGGTACAATATCCGGTCGAGTTCCGGCAGCAGTTCCGGCAGCAGGAACCTGTAATAGGTGTGGTGTGTGATATAGCTGATGTTGAGCCGCAGCTTTTTCAGGGCGCTGTCTTCGACGATTATGAACGAGAGCCGGTTGCCGTCGCCGTAACGCCGGACCGTTTGTTCAAATAATTGTCTGTTCCGATCGGAAAAATAATCGGTAAATATGTAGATGTCCAGAAATTCCGATTTGTTGTTTTCCAGAGCCGAGGCCATTGCTACACAGCAATGTTGGGCGTAAGAGTCGTTGACCGTAAAAGCTATGGCGATCCGTTGAGATTCCTGCATTGTTTTTAGTCGAGAATGTTGTTGTTTCAAAGGTAGGAATTTTTCAGCGGATAACAAGCGGTCTTTCCCATAATTGATTTTGCGCACTTGCGGAAGGGGCGTTTCCCTTGATGCAGGATTCGCGGTCTGATCGTGCGCCGACCGCTCTGACCGGGCGATGGTCGCGCTTGCGCGTCTCTTCTGAGACACACAAAGGGCACCCTGTCGGATGCCCTTTGTATTTAAGATCGCTCTTAAAATACTTATTTCTTCTCCTCGAAGAATTCTTTGACTTGGTCGTTGGGGATGATGCCTTCCTTGAACATGTAAGCACCGGTTTTGTCCGACTTGACCATCTTGATGCACTTCGTAAAGTTCTTACCCGTGCCGGTTTTCAGTGTTGCGACTACTTTCTTTGCCATAGAGCTTCAAAACTATTTAATTTCACGGTGAACGGTGACCTTTTTCAGAAACGGGTTGTACTTTTTGCGCTCCAGACGGTCGGGGGTGTTCTTCTTGTTTTTTGTCGTGATGTAACGGGACATTCCCGGAACTCCGCTCTCTTTCTGTTCGGTGCATTCGAGGATGACCTGAACTCTGTTGCCTTTCTTTGCCATTTGTTACTTCGGTGTTTTAGTAAACGGACTTAGGTGCGGCAGCCTCGCGCAGAGCGACTGCAAGACCCTTCTTGTTGATTGTTTTCATGCCGGCAGCCGATACCTTCAGGGTAATCCAGCGGCCCTCCTGCTCAGACCAGAAACGCTTGGTTTTCAGATTGGGACTGAATTTGCGTTTGGTCTTGTGGTGCGAGTGCGAGACGTTGTTGCCTACGATCGCCACCTTGCCTGTGATTTCGCAAACTTTCATTTTTGTTTTCGATAATATTAATATTATTCCCGTAAGGGAGTGCAAATATAAGGAAAAAAATGAGAACTAAAGATTAAGTTGCCCGATTAATTTTTAATGTTGAATGTTATTGTCTTGATAGTCAATGTTTAAACGATTGGAATCGTGAGCGTGAAACGCGCTCCTTCCGTGTAGGAAGTGTCGAGTTCGACCCCGCCGCCCAATGCGTCCGCGATCAGCCGGCAGACGGCCAAGCCCAGTCCCATGCCCTGCGAGAACGGGTCGAGTTTGACGAAACGGTCGAAGATGCGGTCCGCTTCTGCGGCGGGGATGCCCGGTCCGCGGTCCGTGACCGTGAAGGCGATCCGCTTTTTGTGCGAGATCAGGGTGTAGGCGAGCGTGGTCCGGCCGTCGGGGGCGAAGCGTGCTGCATTGCGCAGCAGTTCGGTCAGGGCCTTGGAGAGCAGCAGGCAGGAGGTGTTGACCGGAAGTTGTGCGCATTCGGGTTCGAAGCGGATGTCGAGTTTGCGGAGACTGTAGTCCCTGACGGTCTGAATGCACTGCATGCAGCAGACGTTGATGTCCACCGGACCCAATGCGGGCGGGGTGTCGGAGGATTCGAGGCCCGCGATATAGAGCACGTCGTCCACGAGCTTCTGGAGGTAGCCGCTGTTTTCCCGGATGATTTCGATGTAGGACTGACGCTCTTCGTCGTCCGCGTCCGGGGCCGCGGCCAGCTCGGCGAAACCTACGATGGAATTGAGCGGGGTGTTGATCTCGTGCGTGATGTTGCGGATGAAGACGCCCTTCATCCGGCTGCTCGCCTCCGCGGCCCGTTTGGCGTGCGCCAGACGGCGGTTCATGCGCGCCGTGAAGAGGAGGAAGAGAACCGTCAGCAGCAGGATGACGCTCAGCGCCGCGATGCCCAGCTGCGTGCGGTGCAGGCGTACTTCCTGCGTCTGCCGCCGCAGCTCCGCCTTTTCGACGTCGAGACGGCTGACGTCGAGCAGCGTGGCGAATTCGCCGAGGGTCCTTTCGTTGTCGTCGCCGACCTTTTTGCGGTAGAGGTCGAGGTAGTGTTTCTGACTTTTGTAGGCGGCTTCGTAGTTGCCGGTTTCGGCATAGGCTTCCGCACGGGTTTGGAACAGTTTGTAGAAATAGGTTTCGCTGTGCCCGGTCTCTTTGAACAGACCGATCAGTTTGTCGAGCGTGGCCAGCGCCTTGCCGAATTCATGTTCGGCGAGATCGATGGCAAGCTGCGCTTCGGTGAGGCTGGCCGTCGTAAGGTATCCGCCGTGTCCCTGCCGGATCCGGTCGAACAGCGTGCGGGCTTCGGCGCTCCGGCCGGTCCGGCTGTAGAGAATCACCTGCTTGAGTTTCAGCGGCCAGATGTATTCGGGCAGGGTGAGCCGCGCCTTGCCTTTTTCGAGCTCTTCGGCGGCTTCTTCGTACCGTCCGGTGTCGATGAGGACGGTGGCCAGCTCGGAATAGAGAATAGGCAGCGAGAATTTGCTGAGGTTGTTCTCTTCGATGAAGCCGATCGCCTTGCGGTAGTAGTCGGCGGCGCTCTCCTTGAGACCGCGGGTCCGGTAGATGTGGCCCAGCTGCTTGTAGGCTTCGGCGATGGCGGGTTTGTAGTCGTCCTGCTCGGCCTGCGCCATGTAACGCTCCAGTTCGTATTGCGCCAGCGTGTATTGCCCGTGCTTCGTGTAGTAGAGAATCAGCCGCGACCAAGTGAAAAAATAGTAGGTCGGCTGGTCGTTGGCGCGCGCGAAGGCCTGCACGCGGGGAATCCACGCCTTGAGGGAGTCCGGTTCGTTGTTGAAGTAATAGTGGTCGGCCTTGAACGAGAGGGCGACGGCCTGCATGCGGATGTCGTTTTTTTCGCCCGCCAGCCGGAACAGCGTGTCGGCCTTGAGCAGGACGACCGAATCGCGGATGTTGTTGTTGCACCAGCGGTAATAGGCGTAAAGCGTGCTGTCTACGTTTTTGTAGGTTTCGGTCTGCGCGTGGCCGGACGGAATCCGGATAAACAGCATCAATAAAAGCAGGGCTTTTTTCATTAGTTTTTGGACTGAATAGTTACAAAGATAAGTAAATATCTGCTGTAAAACAAACTATTCAGTCTTTTTGGAGGGCTATTCGGCTTTATTTGATGCCTGCAGTTCCTTTTCGAGCAGTTCGATGGCGGCCGTTCCGGCTTTCCGGATGACGGCGTTGCGGCTGCCGCCGGCGCGGATCAGGAGGGTGGTGGTGCGCAGCGGGGAGCTGACGGCGATCCACACCGAGCCGACGGGGTATTCGGGCGTCCCGCCCGTGGGGCCTGCTATACCGGTGGTGGCGACGGCGTAGTGCGAATTCGAAGCCCGGCGCACGCCTTCGGCCATCTGTCGGACGACCTGCTCGCTGACGGCGCCGTAGCGGGCGATCGTGTCGCAGCTGATTTGCAGGATCTCCTGTTTGGCGTCGAGGCTGTAGGCCACGACGCCGCATTTGAAGTAGGCCGAAGCGCCGGGCAGGGCCGTGAAGCGCGCGGCGATCGTGCCGCCCGTACAGCTTTCGGCGACGGCCAGCGTCTGGATGCGGTCGGTCAGGATGCGGTGCACCCGTTTTTCCGGAGCGTGGCTGCTGCAGGCGGTCAGCGAGAGCATAAGCGCGGTTGCGGTTGAGAGTAGAATTTTATTCATCGGGGCGTCGTTTTATTTTCCGTTGAGTTCGTCGCGCAGCAGACCGAGGGCGAAGGCGCCGGCGCGGTCGATGATCTGTCCGCGGTCGGAGCCGCACTGTTTGAGCAGGGCGACCGTGCGGCGGGGACCTGCGACGGCGATCCATACCGTGCCGACGGGCTTTTCGGCCGTGCCGCCAGCGGGGCCTGCGATGCCGGTGGTGGCGACGGCGTAGTCGGCGCCGCTGATGCGGCGCGCCCCTTCGGCCATCTGGCGGGCGACCTGTTCGCTGACGGCGCCGTAACGGGTGAGCGTGTCGGGATCGACGCCCAATACGGTCTGTTTCGACGCGTTGCTGTACGAAACCACGCCGCAGAGGAAGTAGGCCGAAGCGCCCGGCATGGCCGTAAAGCGCGCGGCGATGGTGCCGCCCGTGCAGCTCTCGGCTGTGGCGAGGGTTTGTCGCCGTTCGGTGAGCAGCTTGTGTATCAGCTCCTGCATGGTGGCCGTTTCGTAGCCGATGATGTTGTGGGGAATGATTCTGCGCAGCGCTTCGAACTGCCGTTCGATCTCCTTCGATACGCTTTCTCCCTCGACCTCGTAGGCCGACAGCCGGAGCCGCACGGCGCCGGGGTTGGGCAGGTAGGCCAGCTTCAGGTAGGGCGGCAGGGCGTTTTCCCATGCTTCGATCGCTTTGGCGAGCATCGATTCGGGCAGTCCGGCGGTGATCATCGTGCGGTGTACGATCTGGCGCAGTTCGAAATGCGCCTTGAGCCGCGGCATGACCTCGTCCTGCATCAGATGCTCCATTTCGTAGGGTACGCCCGGCAGCGAGACGACCACTTTGCCGCCGCGTTCGAACCACATGCCCGGCGCCGTGCCGTGCGCGTTGAACAGCACCGTGCAGCAGGCCGGAACCATGGCTTGGCCGCGGTTGAGTTCGTTGAATTCGATGCCCCGCTCTTCGAGCATCCGTTTTACATGGTCGGAGACGGTTTGGTTCGGGATGAGCTTACTGCCGAACATTTCGGCCAGCGTCTTTTTGGTGATGTCGTCTTTGGTGGGGCCGAGTCCGCCGGTGATGATTGCGATGTCCGACTGGCCGAGGGCGCGTTCCACGCACCCGACGATCTGCGCGCTGTCATCGCCGATCGAGACTTTTTCATGCACGACGATGCCTGCGGCGTTGAGGTGGCGGGCGATGGATACGGAATTGGTATCCACGATCTGGCCGATGAGGATTTCATCGCCGATAGTGATGATCGTTGCTTTCATAAGCGGTGTTTTTGACTCAGGACTCCGGCTGTTCGGAGTCGGGACCGGATTGCGCCGGAGTTCGGGATTCCGCAGGCGCCGGTTCTGCGTTTTCTGCGTTTTCGGGAGCCGGAGCCGTTGCGGCGGGCTGGGGCGTGTGTTCTGCGGGGAGTTGCTGCGCTGCGGGCTTTGCCGTTGTTTTTTCCGCTGCCGCCCTTTCCGCTGCCGCCCGCTCCGCCGCGGCTTTCGCTTCGGCGTCGGCGACGAGGGCGCGGCAGATGTCGCGCACCAGTCCGGGACCGTTGTAGATATAGCCGGTGTAGAGCTGCAGCAGGTCGGCTCCGGCGTCGAGCATCGCTTTCGCGTCGTCGGAGGTCATGATGCCGCCCACGCCGATGATCGGAAAATTGCCGCCCGAACGGGGGTGGATGCGGCGCACGACCTCCACGGCCCGCTGCGTGAGCGGCGCGCCGCTCAGCCGGCCGCTGCCGATCTTGTCGAGCGTCGTGCGGCTGGTGTGCAGCCCTTCGCGGTTGTGCGTGCCGTTGGTCGCCACGATGCCGTCGAGAGGCGTTTCGAGCAGAATGTCGCTGATTTCGTCGATCACGGCGTCCGGCATGTCGGGCGATACCTTGAGCATGATCGGACGGTATTGGTTTTGTCCCCGGCGGAAGTCGAACAGCGGGTCGAGAATCCGCAGGATATGTGCGCGCGTATGGGTCGCGCCTTCGCGGCACGAGTTGTCGCAGCTGATGTTCACGGTGAAGTAATCCGCGTACTGGTAGAGGTTGCGGAAGCATTTGAGGTAGTCGGCCGGCGCCTGGTCGCAGGGCGTGGCCGTGTTCTTGCCGATGTTGCAGCCGACGATGAATCCTTCGTGGGGCCGGCGCAGGTGCTGGATGGTTTTTTCGAGACCGCGGTTCGAAAGCCCGATGCGGTTGATGATCGCCTCGTCCTTCGGGAGCCGGAAGACGCGGGGACGGGGATTGCCCGCCTGCGGACGCGGCGTCACGGTGCCGACCTCGACGAATCCGAAGCCGAGGGCCGCCAGTTCGCGGAACGCCTCGCCGTTGCGGTCGAAACCTGCGGCCAGCCCGACGGGGTTGGCGAATTTGATGCCGAAGACCTCGCGTTCGAGCGCGGGGTGTTCCACGGCGTAACACTTGCGGAGCAGCCACCGTCCGCCGGGAATCAGCCCGATGGCGCGCAGCAGTATCAATACGGCGCGGTGCGCCCGCTCGATGGTGAGCGAGAAGAGGATGGGCTTTATGATGCTACGGTACATGATCTCAAGTGGCGGTTTCGCTTATGGCCGCAAAGGTACTAAAAAAGAATTGATTTCGCTAAAAGTATTCGCGGCGGTAGCGGTAATGGTCGCGCATCGGCTCGAAATCCTCCGGCCGGGCCTTCAGGCCGCGGCTCTGGGCCTCGATGTCGAACGCGCCCCCGATGGTCGTGCAAAGCTCCTGCCACGAGATCGGCCGGGGCGTCGAAGGGGCGGCCTGAGGCGGGTGCCATCCGGCGAGGGGCAGGCCGAAGAAACGGGCCAGCGTATCGACCGACATGGCCGTGGCATTGGCTTTGCCCTGCTCGGAGTAGCCCGCGATGTGCGGCGTGGCGAGCAGTGTGCGGGCGAGCAGCCGGCGGTCGATGGCGGGTTCGTGCTCCCAGACGTCGAGTACGCAGGCAAGGCCGCTTCGCAGCAGGGCCGCGCCGTCCACGACCTCGCCGCGCGAGGAGTTCAGGATTACGGCGCCGGGTTTCATCCGTGCGAAAAGGGCGTCGCCGGCCATGCGGCGCGTCGTGTCGTCG
>OGRC01002081.1_pt1 | contig 11637 bp, 9 predicted proteins | sample 1553431 | NCBI WGS metagenome assembly OGRC01 (sample SAMEA2580064, study PRJEB22360) | human gut metagenome | biome: human gut; feature: human-associated habitat; material: faeces | place: Denmark | collected 2008/2010
AGGTTCCTGCACATACCTCATATACTCCTCATAGTCTATATACCTTCCACCCATTGACTTTAAGTGTGGGGTTTCAAACTGACAATCAATCAAGGTTCCTCCCAACTTCTGAAATGTTTGTGCCAGATAGATAAGCGCCAGTTTCGATGCATTGGGGACTAGAGAAAACATGCTTTCGCCGAAAAAACACTTTCCCAAAGTGACTCCATAGAGTCCGCCGACCAGACAAGATTCTTCCCATACTTCCACGCTGGTCGCGAAACCTTGCTCATGCAGGCGGATGTAGGCTTTCATGATATCTTTGCCCAACCATGCTCCCGTTTCTTCCATCCGCAGATTGCCGCAGGTTTGAATCACTTCATGGAATGCCTGGTTAAAACTGACTCCATATTGTTCTTTGTTCATAAAAGTACGCATGGAGTGAGAAATGTGAATCTCGTTAGGGAAAATCACAAACCGTTTCAGGGGACACCACCATTGTATCTGTTTTTCACGGAAAGCATACCAAGGGAATATGCCATTGGAATAGGCAAGGAGGAGACGGTCTACGGAGAGGTCGCCGCCCACTGCCAATAGTCCGTCCGGTTCGCCATAGTGAGGGTCGGGAAAAACAAGTTTTTGAGTTAGTTGAAAGACCATATTGTTTTTTATTTATTGGATTCATATAATATCTTCTGTAGGAACTTCTCCGTATCTCTGCCTCTGCGGAGAAGTTGCCGATTCATTTAAAGGTATTACTCTTTGAGTACTTGCAAGCTCAATTGTCCGTTTCCTGCTGTCACTCTTACTTTACCTCCTGTTTTTAATGCTCCGAATAGGATTTCACGCATAAGCAGTGGCTTCAGCTGCGAAGTAATTATCCTGTCCATTTCCCTGGCACCATATTCTTTGGTGAAACCTAGTTTCAGCAGATGCTTATAGGCTTCCGGGCTGAGTTCCATTCCTACATGACGTGCAGACAGTTTGTTTTTCAGTTCGTTGAGTTTTTTGTTCAGGATGAGAGAAGCCATTCCGTAATCCATATCATGGAAGACGACTGTTGCAGACAACCGGTTGATGAATTCAGGTTTGAAAGTTTTTTTAACCTGTTTCAACATTGCCTCTCCGGCAGTAATTTGTCCGCTGAAACCTATAGAAGCTTGGTGCGCGAATTGTGCTCCGGCATTGGAGGTCATGATAAGTATAACATGGCGGCAGTCCGCTTTCCGTCCTTTGTTATCCGTCAGTACGGCATAGTCCATGACTTGCAGCAGGATATTGAATATATCAGGATGCGCTTTTTCTATTTCGTCAAGCAGTAACACACAGTTGGGAGTTTTGCGGATAGCATCTGTCAGCAGTCCGCCGTCTTCATAACCTATATATCCGGCAGGTGAGCCGATGAGTTTGGCCACTGTATGCTTTTCCGTATATTCGCTCATGTCAAAGCGTTGCAGGGCAATACCTAGTTCGGAGGCCAATACTTTGGCTACTTCCGTCTTTCCTACTCCGGTGGGGCCAACGAAGAGAAGGCTGGCCAGTGGTTTGTTTTCGTCCTGTAGCCCGGCTTTGGCCATTTGTACGGCTTCCACCACTTGGCAGACAGCTTCTTCCTGACCGTATATCTTTGCACTGATGCGTTCATGCAAGGTTTCTAATGTGGCATTGTCCTCTTCCTTCATGGCGAGTACATCCACTTTACAGATACGTGCCAGTATATCGGTTATCAATGCTTTGTCCACCGTTTGTGTTTCTGTATCTGTGGGGTGGATTTCACGATAAGCCCCGGCTTCGTCCACCAGGTCGATGGCCTTGTCGGGCAAAAAACGGTCGCTGATATACCGTGCGGCAGCTGTGACGGCATATGCTATCACTCCTTCTTCATAAACTACTCCATGGAACGTTTCGTACCTTTCTTTTAATCCTTCTACTATGTGGATAGTTTCTTCGATTCCGGGTTCCTGTATGTCAATCTGTTGGAAACGCCGTACCAATCCTCTGCTACGTGAAAAATAGCGGTTGAATTCTTCGTAAGTAGTGGAACCGATAAACCGGATCTCTCCTCCTTCCAAATAAGGCTTGAGCATATTAGAGGCATCCATCGAACCGTCTCCCGTCCGTCCGGCGCCTATCAGGTTATGTATTTCATCTATATATACAATGGCGTGTCCTTCTTTCCGTATTCCTTCCATAATGGCTTTCAGCCTTTTCTCGAATTCACCCCGATATTGTGTACCGGCCAATAAGTTGCCTAAATCCAGTTCGTAGATACGACAACCTGTGAGGCGTTCGGGAACATTGCCTGCTTCTATACGTGCAGCCAGTCCGTAGACCAGTGCGGTTTTTCCCACTCCCGGTTCACCCACGTGCAGAGGGTTGTTCTTTTCTTTGCGGCAGAGAACTTGAATGGTGCGTTCCAATTCCACATTCCGGCCTATAAGCGGATTCCGGTCTTGCAGACCTTCATTGAGGCAGGTGACGTAGTTGCGCCAAGGTTCGCTTTTCTCTTGCTCAGAGGAAGTTTCCTCTTGAAACTGATTCATGTGCTCGTAATTTGAAATGAGGGAGCTGAGAAACTCCGGCATATCTTCTCCCACTGTTTCTTTTAGCAGATAGCCGGCCCATGAATCTTCCAGTTGAAGCATTCCTTGTACCAGATGAGGAACATCCATTTCTTCTGCGCTTGAATGGCTGATTGTCATATAGGCATATTGCAGCAGCTCGGAGAGTTGACCTGAAATTTCCAACTCATATTCTATTTCTTGAGGAACTCGTTCCACTTCTTTCGACAGATATTCGGAAATGGACTGGGACAGTTCTTCCGGGGTACAAAAACACTCTGCCAATGCTTTTTGAAAAGGAACTTGTTCCAGCAATGCGCTCAATAAGTGTTCGGGCGTGATAAATTCATGCCGATATTGCATCGCTTGGCTCTGCGCAGAAGCGAAAGCGTAGTTCACCGAATCGGTATTTGGTATATCCATATCTTATTCTTGATTTTTTATTCTTCTTCCGGTGTAACCGTGAGTCGGAGAGGGAAACCCTCTTCACGAGCCATACGGGTGGCTTTTTGTACTTTTGACCGGGCGATATCATACGTATAGATGCCTATTACGGCCGATTCACTTTTGTGTACTTGCATCATCAAAGCTTCTGCTTCCATCGTTGATTTGAAAAAAACGGTAGTTAATATCTTTACAACAAATTCCATTGTAGTAAAGTCGTCATTGAAAATAGTAACTTTGAAGCGTCGCGGCTCGCGAAGGTCTATACGTTCTTTTTCTTTATAAGATGATTGTTGTTGTTCCATATTGGTATTTGTCATACGTACTTATGGCACAAAGGTAGGGAAAGTATTGGAAAGGTAGGGTAGGGAAGAGATGAATTTTGTAGACGGATGGTCTGGAGCTGATGTCTTGAATTCCTTTCATGCCTGTCTGTCATTCTTAAAACATCCATATATATAATAAGATGTCTCAAGGATGACAGACGTGTATGAAAAATAAAATGTGAAAAAATCCAAGGATAAGAGGTGGAAACTTAGACTTTTCTGTGAACAAACTGGCCGTCAATCCAAATGGTGGCATGGTTTCCCCGGAACTTCAGCAGGATATATTCGGGGTCTTCCGGTCCTTTAGGAAAATGATGGATAAACCAGTCTTGCCATAACTCTTTCTTGGTGCCAGTGTCTGATACAACTTCCACTTCTCCGGTCATGGCCACGCTGTTTCCCTCTTTGTAGAAACATATGCCGGCTTTCGGATTAGAGCGGAAATCCTTTGTCTTTGCCGAACTGTTTCCTGTTGCAAACCAGATGGTTGTTAATCCTTCCGTTTTGATTTTACTCAAGGGAACCGGCCGGGGATACCCTTCTTTATTGATGGAAGTTAGTGTGACTACTTCACATTGTTGAAGCAAAGCTTTTGCTTTTTCTTTAAGTGATTCCATTGTTTCTTTTTAGTATTTGATACGGTACAAAAGTAAGAAACGCCAGGATGGCTTCGTTGTAAAAAAACGACTTTTATAGTTTCAGATATGTTAATGTGGTTTCTTCCGTAACCGGTAAGGATAAAAAGGAACCGGGTGTATTGCCTGATAAGGCTTTTATTTCCTTGCTCAAATGGGCTGTGTCATAGTATCCGGCCTCAATGGCAACAGAGAAGAGTTGGTTGGAAGAGGTGGAACGCAGTAAATCCACTGCATTCTTGAATTTGATAATCCGGCTGTATTCCTTAGGGGAATATCCGGTCTGATGTTTGAACTTGCGCTCGAAGTGTCTTTGGCACAAGCATACATTTTCTACTAAAGAACGGATAGGCAGTTGGCCTTTGGAAAGGTTAATGCAATCTACTGCATATGATATCTGTTTTTCTATCTTGTTGTTAGTACATAAGGCTTGGGTGAGAAAAGATTCTATCAGTCTGATTTTGTCCTGTATGTACGGTTGTTCACATAATCTTTCTGCTAGCGAGTCGTTGAAGATACCTCCTGACTCAAAAGTGCTGATTCTTTGATTCCCAAGTTCTTCCAATGGTAATTGCATGAAGCGGAATAAACCGCAAGGCAGAAAACGGATACCAAACATATGGATGCTTTTCGCATAGGTTATTAGGGTGGAGTATCGGCTCATGGGACCTACAAAATAAGAACGGTAGGGTTGCATTATAAGACTTTCTTGTTCCGCTATGTCAGCTACTTCGCCAAGGGTGAAGATAAAATCGGTGCAACCGTCCGGCAATATGTTGATTTTCATCCCATAGTCCGGATTGCCTTTAAATTCCCAGTATTTGTCAATATAGGGGGCTAAAAGCAGGGAAGGCTGGTATTCATTATACATGAAGATTGTTATTTCTTTTTAGCAGCGATAGCTAGTAATACTCCCAGTACCACCCCTAGAATGGCGGCAAATAATACCCGCATGTCCGGAGGAAGCAGGAAAGTGATGGTGTGGGCCGGATACCGAGAACAAAGGGATGGTCTTTTTGAATACAAAGCTCCAAAGTACCGCCCAATTCAATCCGGTGAAAATACGTGTCATGGGAATAGGGGTGGAAAGCGCTTTGATAGAGCCGCCACAATTCCCGATATGAGTGTCTGTTATTTTATGTAATGTCATGAATACAGGAGCGAATATAGAGTTCATTGTAACGGAAATAGCCAGTGCAACCAGAAATTTGGCAAGACAGAAATCCCCGTTCATCAATGTGGAGGCATATTCCAGACCCATATATTCCAAGAAAATGGGAGTGCCTTTTGAAAAAATAATCATAGCCATATTGATACCCATACCCAGTACCCCCCAGATTACCATGCGTGGGATAATACCGAAGGTCTTGTTGTGATACACTCCTGTGCTGATGCGAAGCCCAAGCATTTCTCCCAAAGTAGCTAGAATGGCGAACTTCACAAAACTCATGACCATACCATGGATTGCATTGAAAGATTTGTACCATTCATAAATGGTATCGCTAATAAAAAAGGGTAGAAACAATGCTATTACAAACAAAAAGAACAGAATATCACTCTTTTTCATAGATAGAAATGTGTTTTTCATTAATATTTGCGACAAACATACGAAAAAAATCTAAGTTCCTAACCAAACAATAATTTAAATTCGACGGCTCTTTATTTGTTATCTAGCTATAATCTTTTATCTTTGTTTCCCGTCATGGAATAAAATAAAAAGGTTATTATGAAAACAAAAGGATGGATTTTAACTGTAATTTGTAGTATGTTGTTATTGGTGGCGGGTATCACTTTTGCATCAATGGTGCTTGTCGGGCAACCGGCTTTGGCAAACGAATCATTGTGGTGGTGGATCTTGATAAATCTTGGTGTGATGGTTTTATTATTCGGGTATGGCGTGAAACGGGGAATCCAGATATTGCGTATCTTCAGCATACCGAAAAGCAAACTGACACGGGAACCAGGTGTCGTGGTTTGTGATTATAATATCAGCCTGAAAAAGTATGCTTTGTATAAATTGTGGGACATCCGTCATTTCAGTTTTTCTTTGTTGTTCATCATTTATATTTGTATTGCACTGTGTACAGGGCACTATATTGTTCCCGAAGAGCAAAGCCTGTTCAGTCCGCTGCTGATTTGGTTCTTGTGTCTTATTTATATCTTGATTATGCTGCCTGTCAGACTAAATAAGATTTATAAGCGGAGTATTGCGGGGCAGACTTGGGTAGAAATAACTCCGGAAGGGCTGACATATGATAAGGCGGAACTGAAACAGACATTCCCTTGGGAGGAGATAGCAGGTATAGCTCTTTATAAGACCTATTGCTTTCTGTATGATAAAAGAGGCGGTGAATTTTTGATTGTAACTTCGGATGAAAAGGTGAAAGAATCCCTTCTTTACTATTTAAATACGAAAAAATAATGAATTAAAGCTAAGTGTTTTTTATAATAAGGTTGTTCATATTATTATAATGTGTATTTTTGTAACAAAGTAATAATGAAAAACCTCTTAAGTATGAAAACACCTGTTCTCGCGCTATTCATTTCTTTAGTGGCATTTGGAGCCTGTGTGTCCAATAAACAAACCCAGCCGTCAACCGATTATACCCAATTGGTGAATCCGTTTATCGGAACCGATTTTACCGGCAATACTTATCCGGGAGCGCAAGCGCCTTTCGGAATGGTACAACTTAGTCCGGATAACGGTTTGCCCGGATGGGACCGTATTTCCGGTTATTTTTATCCGGACAGTACGATTGCCGGATTCAGTCATACCCATTTGTCGGGAACGGGAGCCGGAGACTTGTATGATATCTCTTTCATGCCTGTAACTTTGCCTTATCAGGAAGCGGAAGCTCCTTTAGGCATCTATTCCAAATTCTCTCATGCGGATGAAGAGGCTTCAGCTGGTTATTATCGCGTGTTGCTGAAAGATTATGATATCAATGTGGAGTTAACTGCTACAGAGCGTTGCGGTATACAGCGTTATACGTTTCCTGAAGGAGAGTCGGCTGTCTTTCTGAATCTGAAGAAAGCGATGAATTGGGACTTTACCAATGATTCTTATATTGAGATAATTGACTCATGCACCATTCAGGGATATCGTTTTTCCGAAGGATGGGCAAGAGGCCAGCATGTGTATTTCCGCACTCGTTTCTCCAAACCGTTTGCCTCGGTAGAGATGGATACTACTGCCATTGCTTTGAAAGGTAAACGTGTAGGTACGGCTTATATCGCCCGTTTTAATTTTGATACGGAAAAAGGAGAGCAGATTGTTCTGAGTACTGCTCTTTCGGGAGTAAGCATGGAAGGTGCTGCTAAAAACATGGCGGCTGAAGCACCTCACAATGATTTCGATAAATATTTGGCTGAAACTAAAGATAATTGGAACCGTCAGTTGGGAAAAATAGAGGTAACAGGTGATAACAAGGACGATAAGGTTAATTTTTATACAGCATTGTATCATACAATGATTGCCCCGACTATTTATAGTGATGTGGACGGGGCTTATTATGGTCCCGATAAGAAAATTCATCAGACGGATGGTTGGGTGAATTATGGAACTTTTTCATTGTGGGATACTTATCGTGCCGCACATCCGTTATTTACTTATACGGAACCTCAGCGTGTCAATGATATGGTGAAATCATTCATTGCTTTTTATGAACAGAACGGACGTTTGCCGGTATGGAATTTTTGGGGAAGTGAAACGGATATGATGATTGGCTACCACGCTGTACCTGTTATTGTCGATGCTTATTTGAAAGGTATTGGTGATTTTGATGCAGAGAAGGCATTGGAGGCTTGTGTGGCTACTGCTAACTTGGATGATTATCGCGGCATTGGTCTGTATAAAAAATTAGGATATATACCTTATAATATAAAGGATGAATATAATGCGGAAAATTGGTCGCTTTCCAAAACATTAGAATATGCTTTTGATGATTATTGCATAGCCGAAATGGCCCGGAAGATGGGGAGGACTCAATTAGCGGACGAATTCTACAAGCGTTCTCAGAATTATCGCAATGTGTTCAATCCGGCGTCAAGCTTCATGCAGCCGATAGATGATAAAGGAGTATTCCAACCTAATTTCAGCCCGGATGACTACACTGCCCACATTTGTGAAAGTAACGGTTGGCAGTACTTTTGGTCTGTACAGCAGGATATTAAGGGGCTAATTGCCTTGACTGGTGGTAAGGATCGTTTTACGGAAAAGTTGGATAGTATGTTTACTTATATCCCGGCTGGTAATGCAGATTTGCCTCTTTTCAGTACAGGTATGATTGGCCAGTATGCTCATGGTAATGAGCCTAGCCATCATGTGATTTATTTGTATAATAAGGTACGTCAGCCTTGGAAAACTCAGAAGTATGCGGCGCAGGTCATGCATGACCTTTATTTCAATGCACCTGCCGGACTGTGTGGAAATGAGGATTGTGGACAGATGTCTGCCTGGTATGTATTCAGTGCTATGGGATTTTATCCTGTCAATCCGGTAAGTGGTGAATATGAGATTGGTACGCCGTTGTTCCCCGAGATACAGATGCATCTGGATAATGGAAAAACGTTCACAGTACTGGCCCCTGGAGTAAGTCGTGAAAATATCTATATCCAGTCGGTGAAAGTAAATGGGCAACCATACGATAAGAGCTATATCACACACCGGCAAATAATGGATGGTGCTACTGTAGAATTTGAAATGGGTCCGGAACCGGGAAATATTTGGTATAGATAGATAATAATTGGTTCAACTTATTAAGAATTGTAATTGTACAGGAGGTGAGTTAAAAGTAATATTTGTTATCGTTTTGCTGTAGAGGCGGTTTGAATCTGCCTGAAAATTGTATGATGAGCGGAAGCTTTTTGCCTCTACAGTGGATGATTGGATCGTTATTTGGAACATTGGCTCTCTCCTTCATACAAAGGTGAATTATATAATATGAACGAGGAACTTGATGACACCTATAAGGCCGTCTTTCGTCAATGCTATCCTAAGCTGTTGTTCTATGCGACACGGCTGGTCGGTACCGAAGAAGCCGAAGATGTAGTGCAGGATGTTTTTGTGGAGTTGTGGAGGCGGAGAGATTCAGTCGTCATAGGAGAGCAGATTTTAGCTTTCCTTTATCGTTCTGTATATACCAAGGCTATAAATTTATTGAAGCATCAGGTTATAGAGAATAACTACAGTGCGGCAATGATAGAAATCTATGAACGAAAATTGCAATATTACCAGCCGGATCATGCCGAAGTCATTAAAAAGATAGAGAATCAGGAATTGCGTCAGGAAATTTTTGGAGCGATTAATGAATTGCCGGATAAATGTAAGGAGGTGTTTAAACTGAGCTATCTTCATGATATGAAAAACAAGGAAATCGCTGATACTCTTGGCATTTCTTTACGTACCGTAGAGGCACATATGTATAAGGCCTTGAAATTTTTGCGCGAACGTCTCAGCCATTTATTATTGTCATTGATTATATTTTCAGCAAAACTGCTAAGTGTTTTTACAAGTTGAATTGTTTACTATATGAATAGGGAAAAAGATGAGTAAACTTAACGAAGATATTATTATCAGGTATTTGGAAAACCGATGCTCGGAGGAGGATTTTGTTCTTATCAATGAATGGATGAAAGAATCTGATGAGAATGCCGGAGAGCTGTTCCGTATGGAGGAGATTTATCAGTTAGGTAAATTCCCCTTTGAGGAGGAAAATCTGGTAGTGAGGGCAGAGCGCAGGTTGGGTAGAAGATTGAAACGGGAAAATCAGAAGAAACAAGAGGTGTTCAAGCTTAGAAGTGTGTTGCGTTATGCAGCTGCTATAGTGGGTGTGATGGTGCTGGCTGCGGGATTGGCCTATTGGTTCCGGAATAAAGCGGAGGAATTGGTGGTAGCATCGGCTGCTCATGGACAAGTGCGTGAGATGTTGTTGCCTGACGGGACAAAAGTATGGTTGAACCAGTCGTCTGTTTTAAAATATCCGCGTGCTTTTGAAGGAAAGGAACGTCATGTATATCTGGATGGAGAAGCTTATTTTGAAGTAGCACGTAATCATGAGAAACCTTTCATGGTAAAAAGCCCGGCAATGGATGTCAGGGTCTTGGGAACCTCTTTCAATATAAAATGTCGTCCGGATAACAGTTTTGCGGAAACAACCTTGATAGAGGGTGAAGTTGAGGTAAAAGATAAATCGGACAAAGGAAGAATTACTTTGTTGCCGGGACAAAAAGCCGTTTTAAACAGGGTAACAGGGCGGATGCAAGTAAAACAGGTCGATCCCAAGATGGAGATAGTCTGGCATAATGACTTGATTCCATTTGAAAAGTCATCTATTTTCCAGATTGCGGCAGCATTGGAACGGTTCTATGGAGTGAAGATAATCCTTTCACCGGATGTAGACAGTACTAATACTTATTCAGGTGTACTGAAAAAGAAAGATAATATAGAGTCTGTGCTGAATTCTTTGCGTAACTCTATTCCTTTCAATTATAAGAAAGTAGATGATAACAATATATTTATCTCATCGGAAACAAAATAATTTTTAAATAAAGATCTATGAAAATCAACATGCTCTTAAGCGGCTGTCTTCTAGGGTTATTGTGTTTCACTGCATGTGATTCTGAGGGCAATGAAATGAATGATTACACCCATTATGTCAATCCTTTTATTGGTACAGGAGGCCATGGGCATACTCATCCGGGTGCTATGGTTCCTCATGGCATGATACAGCCGGGGCCGGATACTCGTATTGACGGTTGGGATTCCTGTTCCGGATATTATTATGAAGATACTACGATCAATGGTTTTGCCCATACACGTCTTAGTGGTACAGGGTGTGCGGATTTCGGAGATTTCCTGTTGATGCCGACTGTAGGTGTGCAGCGTACTGATTTCTTGGGAACAGAAAGCCAGAAGCGTCCTTTCGCATCGGCTTTTTCTCATGAAAAGGAATATGCCGAACCGGGATATTATTCTGTTTTTCTGGATACATACGGGGTAAAAGCCGAACTGACTTCGACAGAGCGTGCGGCAATGCATCGGTATACTTTTCCGGAAAGTAAGGAGTCTGGATTTATCTTGGATATGGACTATAATATTCAGCAACAAATCAATCAGGTAATGGAAGTGGAGGCAGTGAATGATACTGTGTTGCGGGGGCGCAAACGCAGTGCCTATTGGGCATACCGACAGGATCTTTATTTTTATGCCGTATTTTCCAAACCCTTTACGTATACCTTGTACACGGATACTGTTCAGGAAAATGACAAACAGATTCCTGTATGTAAAATGCTTTTGCATTTTGAAACGGCGAAAGATGAACAAGTGCTGGCTAAGTTCTCTATCTCTTCTGTTGATGCGGAAGGTGCTTATAAGAACCTCCAGGCTGAGATGCCCGGTTGGAATTTTGATGGAGTGCGTGCCGATGCTAAGAAGAAATGGAATGAATGCTTGTCAAAGATTGCAGTCAAAACCAATGATGAAGACCAGCGTGCCATTTTCTATACGGCTATGTATCATGCTTTCCTAAGTCCCAATCTGTTTACAGATGTAGACGGGCGTTACTTGGGAATGGATTTGAAAGTGCATACCACCGACATGAAACATCCGGTTTATACCATTTTCTCTTTGTGGGATACTTTCCGTGCGTTACATCCGTTACTGACTATTGTCGATCCTCAGTTGAATACGGA
>OGRC01002085.1_pt1 | contig 11600 bp, 7 predicted proteins | sample 1553431 | NCBI WGS metagenome assembly OGRC01 (sample SAMEA2580064, study PRJEB22360) | human gut metagenome | biome: human gut; feature: human-associated habitat; material: faeces | place: Denmark | collected 2008/2010
CGCCCCCTAACGTCACCGGTGTGCTCCACATGGGACACATGCTTAATAATACCATTCAAGATATTCTGGTACGCCGTGCCCGTATGGAAGGTAAAAATGCCTGCTGGGTACCGGGTACTGACCACGCTTCTATCGCTACGGAAGCGAAGGTAGTAAATAAGCTGGCTGCACAAGGTATCAAGAAAACGGATCTTACCCGTGACGAATTCCTGAAGCATGCCTGGGAGTGGACAGATGAACATGGTGGTATCATCTTGAAGCAGCTGCGCAAACTTGGTGCTTCCTGTGATTGGGACCGCACCGCTTTCACTATGGATGAAAAGCGTAGCGAAAGTGTATTGAAAGTATTTGTAGACCTCTACAATAAGGGACTGATTTACCGTGGTGTACGTATGGTAAACTGGGATCCGAAGGCTTTGACTGCCCTTTCTGATGAAGAAGTTATCTACAAGGAAGAGCATGGTAAACTGTATTATCTGCGCTATAAAGTGGAAGGTGATGCGGAAGGACGTTATGCTGTGGTAGCTACTACCCGTCCTGAAACGATCATGGGTGATACCGCTATGTGTATCAATCCGAACGACCCGAAGAACGAATGGCTGAAAGGTAAGAAAGTAATCGTTCCTTTGGTAAATCGTGTGATCCCGGTAATCGAAGATGATTATGTAGATATTGAGTTCGGTACAGGTTGCCTGAAAGTAACCCCTGCGCATGATGTGAACGACTATATGCTGGGTGAAAAGTATAACTTGCCAAGCATCGATATCTTCAACGATAATGGTACATTGAGCGAGGCTGCCGGTCTTTATATCGGTATGGATCGCTTTGATGTTCGTAAACAGATTGAGAAAGACCTGGATGCTGCCGGCCTGTTGGATAAGGTGGAAGCTTATACCAATAAGGTAGGTTATTCCGAGCGTACCAACGTAGTTATAGAGCCGAAGCTTTCTATGCAGTGGTTCCTCAAGATGCAGCATTTTGCAGATATGGCATTGCCTCCTGTAATGAATGACGAACTGAAATTCTACCCTGCCAAGTATAAGAATACCTATCGCTACTGGATGGAGAACATCAAGGACTGGTGTATCAGCCGTCAGTTGTGGTGGGGACATCGCATTCCGGCATACTTCCTTCCGGAAGGTGGATATGTGGTAGCAGCTACTGAAGAAGAAGCTCTGAAACTGGCAAAAGAGAAGACCGGCAATCCGGCCCTGACTATGGAAGACCTTCGTCAGGATGAAGACTGTCTGGATACTTGGTTCTCTTCCTGGTTGTGGCCCATCTCTTTGTTTGATGGTATCAACAATCCGGGTAATGAGGAAATCGATTATTACTATCCGACAAGTGACCTGGTAACCGGTCCGGATATCATTTTCTTCTGGGTAGCCCGCATGATTATGGCAGGTTATGAATATGAAGGAAAGATGCCGTTCAAGAATGTGTACTTTACGGGTATCGTTCGCGATAAGTTGGGACGTAAGATGTCCAAGTCCCTGGGTAATTCTCCCGACCCGTTGGAACTGATTGAGAAGTTTGGTGCCGATGGTGTGCGTATGGGTATGATGCTTGCAGCTCCTGCCGGAAATGACATCTTGTTCGATGACGCTCTTTGCGAACAGGGACGTAACTTCTGTAACAAGATATGGAATGCTTACCGCTTGGTAAGTGGCTGGACAATTGATGATAACCAGCCTATTCCCGAAGCGGCTAAGCTGGCGATATCCTGGTTTGAATCCAAACAGAATGAAGTTACAGCCGAGGTAGCGGATTTATTCAGTAAATATCGCCTGAGTGAAGCTCTTATGGCTGTCTATAAATTGTTCTGGGATGAATTCTCTTCTTGGTTCCTTGAAATTATTAAGCCGGCTTACGGACAAGGCATTCACAGTACGGTTCGTAATGCTGCGATTTGCTATTTTGATAATTTGCTTCGTCTGCTTCACCCGTTCATGCCATTCATTACCGAAGAGCTCTGGCAACAGATGTATGAGCGTGAGGAGGGTGAGAGCATCATGGTATGTCCTTTAAGTATGGATACTCATGTAGACAGCGAGATGATTCAGCAATTCGAAGTGGTGAAGGAAGTTATCAGTAACGTTCGTTCCATTCGTTTGCAGAAAAACATAGCTCAGAAGGAAACACTGGAATTGCAGGTGGTTGGTGAGAATCCGGTTGATGCATTCAACTTGGTTATCATGAAGATGTGTAATCTCTCGGCAATTGATGTGGTAGATACTAAAACCGAAGGTGCTGCTTCATTCATGGTAGGAACTACGGAATATGCCGTACCTCTGGGGAATATGATTGATGTAGAAGCTGAAATAGCCCGTATGGAAGCAGAATTGAAGCACAAAGAAGGTTTCCTGCAAGGCGTCATGAAGAAGCTGAGCAATGAGAAGTTTGTGAATAATGCTCCTGCCGCTGTCCTTGAACTGGAACGTAAGAAACAGGCGGATGCGGAAAGTATTATCAACTCTCTGAAAGAGAGCATTGCTGCGCTGAAGAAATGATTTATTTAAGTAGGTGAGCATAATTAGTTTATATGATGGTAAATGATAATTTAGCGGCGAGGGAATGGGTACGCGGACTACGCGGATAAGGCGGACGAACGCGGACTTTAATCTTTTAGACGCGGATGACACGGATGACGCGGATTTTTAAAGCTGCGCTATACATACCGGCATATCACACCGAAGGAAAAAAGAATCCGCGTCATCCGTGTCATCCGTGTCTGAAAGATTACTTGCACGCCGAAGGAGAACCTTGCTCCAGCGCTACGCTGGTAAATTATCATTTACAGAACAAGTTAATTTTGCATGAGTACTTATCCCTAATTACTTATCCCTAAAAAATAGCCCTTGCAATATCCGATTACTGCAAGGGCTAATTTATTTTTTATAAATCAAATGCTATTACTTTTCCAGCAGTTCTTTCAGAAAAGAATCCAACTCTTCATCCAGACCTTTCAGCAATTCTTCGTTCACAAGCAACGTATCATCATCCATCAGCAGTAACTCTGCAATTGTCTCCTTTTCATCATCCACTAATACGAAAGAGTAAGGTTTCAGAATCGTCAGTTTTTCAAAGTCACCTCCGTTCTTCATGTTGTGGAGTAAGGTAGAAAGAATACGTTCTACATTTTCGTAGAAATCATCTCCGTCATAAGTCATCCATTCCTCGATAGAGACACAAGCCAGATATTCGTCTTCGTCATCAAAGATGGACAATTCGCCGGAATTCTGGTTGGCTTGCAGATGGATGTCGGTCACAATGGTTTGCTCACAGCCGCAAGTGTATTTGGCGACTGCCTGTTTAATGGCCTTTTCAAGGAGTGATAATGATGCTTGGCTCAGTTTCATAATAGATATTCTTTCTTAATGGACGTTCAAAGGTATAAAAAAAATAATTACCTCTGCATCATTTCTCTAAAAATCATTTTTAAATCTTTCCATTTGGGCGTTCAGTCGGGTCATTCCCTCCTTTCGCTCCTGCAATTCGTTCAGGTAGCGGGTTATTGCGAAGTAATTGGGGATATCCATGAGGTCTACGCCTTCCTGAGTTTTCTTCTCGTCTATTTTGTCTACATCGTATGCTACTTTCTGCGCTTTCAAGGCCCATTCTTCTGCTGTATGAATACTGTCCTGCATTTCGTATCCTAAGGCAATGTTATAGGCGGCATACATTTTCTGCTTTCCTTTTTTCTTTTTCTCATAGGTTTGCTTCCAGAGTTCAATGGCCTTGTCCCAGTTATCTTCGCGGACAAAGACCGCGGCATCACGCATGTTTACGGAACCGCCTGTAAAGAGATAGCGGGAAGCTGTTTTCCAATGTGGCAGCATATGGCTCACGGGGATAGTGCCGGCAAATTCGGAAGCCTCTCTCAGCATCTCTTTTTCACTGATGAGTCCTGCGCCTGCCTGTGCCATACTGGGAGCTGCATGATCCCAGAAGATGCTGTCGCTGGCATTGACTGTCACCATCGGACCGTTGCGTTGGGGCAGATACACCTTTACGGTAGGATATACTTTCAGGTCAAGCGTACCTGCATATACTCCCCATTCCGGTAAATATTCGATTTTACGGATGGAGCGCATCTGTACGTTCTCCAAGGCTATCAGGAAGTCCGCATCCAGACTTTGGGTGAGCTTTTCCACTTCCTCTTTGCTAAGGGTGCTTTCGCGCGGAATCATATCATGGGCACGCAAGGCAGAGTCGCAAATAATCACTTCATCGAAATAATTCTCGTTGGCAAGTGCCTCCGCCAGTGATTCCGTGGCTATTTTGCCATCCCCATTGAAATACTTTGTCTTGCGTGCTATTTCTGTCTCATCTTTTTTCTTCTCATCGTTTTCCTCCAGAATCAGCTTGTTATCCGGGATAGGAGGCATATTATTTACCACAGCTACGCGCCTGAGGGCGGACGGAAAGCTGACTTCCGCCGGCAACATATAGTCGATGGAGAGTTGCTCTATGCTTTGGCAACCGCTGAACAGCAGAACACAGCACACCAATAGTGAGTACGAATATTTAGTCATAAGCTTATTCTTTATCTAGGAATAACAAAAATACACTTTTGTATGGATATAGAAAAGCCTCCAACAGTTTTTAACCGTTGAAGGCTTTTATTAGTGATTAGTGATTAGCGATAAGTGGTTAGCATACTAATCACTAATTACTTATCACTAACCACTTATTACATATTCTTCCCGTGGCAATTCTTGTACTTCTTGCCACTTCCGCAAGGACAAGGATCATTACGTCCTACCGTCTTTTCCGCACGAATCGGTTCACGCTTCACTTGTTCGCGCGTGTCCTGTTGGGCGGCGGCCTGTTGGTTCGGATCGCTCAGATCTTGTTTCTGTTCGCGGTATTTGCTCATATCCTGTTTCTGTTCGGGAGCGGCCTGCTGAATTTCCTGCGGTTCCTGTACCGGGATTTGTCCGCGCATCAGGATAGAAACGGTCTGGTTATTGATCTTATCCACCATTGTATCGAACAGGTTTACAGACTCCAGCTTATAAATCAATAACGGGTCTTTCTGTTCGTAGCTTGCGTTCTGTACAGAGTGCTTCAGTTCATCCAGTTCACGGAGGTTCTCTTTCCATGCTTCGTCGATAACGTGCAGCAGGATAGACTTTTCAAACGCTTTTACCACTTCCTTACATTCGCTGTCGTAAGCGGCTTTCAGGCTGCAAGAGATGTTGTACATGCGTTTACCGTCCGTGATGGGGATCAGGATATTCTCGTACATGTGTCCCTGGGTTTCGTATACCTGCTTGATTACCGGATAAGCAACCTGTGCCATGCGGTCCGTCTTGCGCTTGAACTGTTCCATTGCCACATTGAAGGCTGCTTCAGCAAGCTTTTCCTTCTTTTCGTTACGGAACTGTTCTTCGTTGAAAGGCACTTCCATGGCAAGAGTCTGCAAGAAGTCCATTTTGCAGTTTTCGTAATCGGGAGCTTCAACGGCTGCGGCAACACGGTCCCAGATCATATTTACGATATCCATTCCGATACGTTCACCCATCAGGGCGTGGCGACGCTTGGTATAGACCACCGTACGTTGCTTATTCATCACGTCATCGTATTCCAGCAAACGCTTACGGATACCGAAGTTGTTTTCTTCCACCTTCTTCTGTGCACGCTCAATGGAGTTGGAGATCATCTTGTGCTCAATCATTTCACCTTCCTTGAAGCCGAGACGGTCCATTACACCGGCGATGCGGTCGGAAGAGAACAGACGCATCAGATCGTCTTCCAGTGACACGAAGAATACGGAAGAACCCGGGTCACCCTGACGTCCGGCACGTCCGCGCAACTGGCGGTCTACACGACGGGATTCATGGCGTTCGGTACCGATGATGGCCAAACCGCCCGCAGCTTTTACTTCCGGGCTCAGCTTGATGTCCGTACCACGACCGGCCATGTTGGTAGCGATGGTCACTGTTCCTTTCAAACCGGCTTTGGCTACGATGTCTGCTTCCTTCTGGTGCAACTTGGCATTCAATACGCTGTGCTCGATCTTGCGCATGGTCAACATCTTGCTCAGCATTTCGGAGATTTCTACGGATGTGGTACCCACCAGGACAGGGCGTCCGGCTTGTACCAACTGTTCGATTTCTTCGATGACTGCTTTATATTTCTCGCGTTTCGTCTTGTAAACGCGGTCGTTCATGTCTTTACGGGCGATGGGGCGGTTGGTGGGGATCACCACTACATCCAGTTTGTAGATGTCCCAGAGTTCGCCTGCTTCCGTTTCGGCAGTACCGGTCATACCGGACAGCTTGTGATACATACGGAAGTAGTTCTGCAAAGTGATCGTGGCGAAAGTCTGTGTGGCAGCTTCTACTTTCACACGTTCTTTTGCTTCGATTGCCTGGTGCAATCCGTCGGAGTAGCGGCGACCTTCCATGATACGTCCGGTCTGTTCGTCTACAATTTTCACCTGTCCGTCGATAACAACGTATTCGTCATCTTTTTCGAACATCGTGTAAGCCTTCAGCAACTGGTTGATGGTATGTACGCGTTCCGATTTGATAGCGTAGTTGGTCAGCAGCTCATCTTTCTTTTCCAACAGTTGTTCGTTGGTCAGATTTTGATTTTCCAGTTCGGAAAGTTGTGCGGCAATATCCGGAAGAACAAACAGCGTCGGGTCTTCAGAGTTACCGGTGATCAGGTCGATACCTTTATCTGTCAGGTCTACACTGTTCAGTTTTTCTTCGATGACGAAGTACAACGGCTCAGTCACTTCGTGCATACGCTTGTTGTTCTGCTCCATGTAGATCTCTTCGGTCTTCAGCATACCTGCCTTGATACCTTGCTCACTCAGATATTTAATCAATGCCTTGTTCTTGGGCAGTGCCTTGTGGCTGCGGAACAAAGCAAGGAAACCTTCTTCCTGATCTTTCTTGTCGCTGGAAGCAATCAGGCGCTTGGCATCGGCAAGATACTGGGTAGCCAGTTTCTTCTGTGCTTCCACCAGACGTTCTACGAGCGGACGCAATTGCTCGAACAACTGGTCCTCACCTTTGGGGACGGGACCGGAAATAATCAACGGAGTACGGGCATCGTCAATCAATACGGAGTCCACCTCATCGACGATGGCATAGTTGTGCTGGCGTTGTACGAGGTCTTTGGGGCTGATAGCCATATTATCACGCAAGTAGTCGAAACCGAATTCGTTGTTCGTACCGAAGGTGATGTCTGCCAGATAAGCCTGACGGCGTGCGTCGGAGTTGGGCTGATGTCTGTCGATGCAGTCCACACTTAAACCGTGGAACATATAGAGCGGGCCCATCCATTCGGAGTCACGTTTGGCCAGATAGTCGTTTACGGTTACCACATGTACACCGTTTCCGGTCAGTGCGTTGAGGAATACGGGGAGGGTAGCCACCAATGTCTTACCTTCACCCGTTGCCATTTCGGCGATCTTACCTTTATGCAATACGACGCCACCGAACAACTGTACATCGTAGTGTACCATGTTCCAGACAATTTCCGTACCGCCGGCTTGCCAGTGGTTTTGCCAGATGGCTTTGTCGCCTTCAATGCGTACGAAGTCTTTCGTGGCAGCCAGGTGACGGTCGAATTCGGTAGCCGTCACTACGATTTCTTCATTTTCGGATAAGCGTTTGGCAGTTTCTTTCACAATAGAGAAAGCTACCGGCAGTACTTCTTCAAGAGCTTTTTCGTAAGTTTCCAGTATATCCTTTTCTATCTTATCTATCTGTGCGAAAACTTCTTCACGGTTTTCCAGTTCGATTTCTTCGATACCAGCTTTGAGTTCTTCCACCTTGGCGCGTTGGTCGGCGGCAGAATTGCGGATATATTCTTTCAGTTCTTCTGTCTTGGCGCGTAAGGCGTCGTTATCGAGTTTGGCAACTTCCGGGTAAGCGGCTTTGATCTTGTCCACCCACGGCTGAATTTCTTTCATGTCGCGTGTGGATTTGTTGCCGAAAATCGAGCTTAAAAATTCATTAAATCCCATTTTATATCTATTTTTATTATTATTTACTAAGTTGATTGAGTGCGCAAAGTTACTGATTTTTATACAGATTACACATTTTTGCGCTGTTTATTTGATGTAGACTTTCACCACAGAGGGCACAGAGTTTCACTGAGTTTTCTTTCTTCAATTAATGAAGGAAGTCTATTGGTCATTAGAGGTATAAAAACTCTGTGAAACTCTGTGTGCTCTGTGGTGAGTAAACCTCAGAAATTCAGTGGAGTCTCTGTGCAAGCATTCGGAGCGCGGATGCGCATCACACTTGACAGGGTGGGGGCTACGCGGGTAATATTGACGGGAACCCGGATCGTTTCGGGCTTCACTCCACCGCCCAGGAAGATGAGCGGAGCAGGAACATTGGCATGACGTACCACGCGGTTATCGGTGGCATTTTCTTCCACGATAGTCCAGCCGGGCAATACGTCTATCAGTAAGTCGCCCGAACGTTTGCGATGAAAGCTGTTCCGGGCAAGTTCTATCTGGGGCGACCAGGGACCCAACAGCAGGCGGTGGGCTGAATACGCCTCGTTCACTCCGCTGAATTGTATCAGGAAGTCGGCGGACTTGTCTTGAATTTCCGCCAGATTCAGCTGCTTGTTCTCTATTAATTTATGGTTGAGATAAATTTGCTGGTTATGATAAGTCTCTACGTACTGTCCTTCGCCATACGTGGCCATGAGATACATGTTCAGCAGGGTGGCGCAGCGGTTCAGGTAGAATTCCCCGCCGGGGATGCGGTACAGGCCGAGATCGGGAGCTTCCGGATCGGCATAGCCCGTAGAGGTGATGCAGAAGACGACGTTGTGCAGACCTACTTTGCGGTCGATGAGGTCGAGCAATGCGGCAATGCTGCGGTCGAGGCGTACATACGTGTCCTGCATTTCCATGGCACATTCCTGCGTACTCTTATGGTTGTAGTTTCCGGCGTAATAGGTCAGTGCCAGCAGGTCGGGTATCTCATCTTTGGCGATGGTGCTCTTTTCCAGAAGTTCTTCTGTCAGCAGGTTCACTTCGTCGTTGATGAACGGGCTGGTGAGCAGTCGGCGGAATTTATTGCGTCGTTCGCTGTCGAACTTATATTTGAAGGGCTGGTCCCGCCATTCGGGCAGGAATGTATATTTGTTGATGGGGTGTGCCGGTTCCCATACCATGTCGCGGATGCGGAAGTCGGGTGATTTCCGTTCGTTGTACTGGCTTACCCACCACGGGAACTCGCTGTAATATGTAGTGCTGCACCATTTGCCTGTGTTCTCGTTCAGCCAGAAAGCACCGTTTCCGGTATGTCCGGCAGCCAGTACGGCCGCGTCGCGCGAGGGGGCGATGGCATACACCAGGCCTTTGTTGCGGGTGGCTACTTTCAGTTCGTCGGCAATGGTAGAGGTCAGTAATTGGGAGGGAGAAGAGTTTTCGTCGGTGAAGTTACCCATAAATGCGCCGTCGTCCACGCAATTCACGGGGCGCAGGGTGCTTGCATCCATCCAGTACTGGGATATGATGCCGTTCATCGAAGGCGTCGTGCCGCTGTAGATGGCAGCGATGGCAGAAGCGCGGTCTGTTCCGTTGAAAGGGAATTCGGTCTGGTAGAACACTTTCCCTTCGCGCATCAGTCTTTTGAAACCTTTCTCTCCGTAGAGGGTTGAGAATGCTTCCATATAGTCGGTGCGCAGTTGGTCAATCGTCAGCGTAACCACTAATTTAGGTGTGGCAGGCAACGGTTGTGCTTGCAGACCGGTGAAAGTAAGTGCGAGTATGGAAGTAATCAGTCCCTTTTTCATTTATCTCTTTTTCAATGTCAAAATAAGATTGCTTGCTGAACGTACCAGCAAACAAAGTGCCAAAGGTAATACAGCTAAGTCAATTCTTTGCGGTATTATCGCCCAAAGCAGTATAAAAAGTGTTAAAACAGCGCAATTCGTCCTCATGTACCAGCTTTTCTGCCGTTTTCTCACCTTATTTATCATCCACGGGAGGCAAAATAAGTGCAGGGGATGGAATACGAACAGCAGGTAATTGGGGCTTACTGCGGGGTGTTGGGAGAAGAGGGCGAGGAAGGCGAGGATGCACCCGGCTATTCCGGCACAGAAGAACAGGATTAGGTCGAGTCCCCAGAGGGTTTTCCCGCGGCGGATGCCGTAGATGGTAGCGGCTGCCACCAGCACAAACAGCAGCAGGGCCGATTGCATCGGGGTGATTCCTCCGGAGCGGTGGTCGGCATCAGTCAGTCCGGTTACCACTATTTTCTCTTCGGAGGATACGAGGGGACGTGCCTGGCCTTCGTTGTCTACAATCCGGGCTGTGTTGAAGAAGTCCTGCACATAGAAGGGGACGAACATCATCAGCCGTCGGTTGATGGGTTGGTCGGCTTTGCTGCCCATGCACAGGTCCATGCCGAAGCGTGACCACGGATGGCCTTCACTATATTTATGCAGCAAATCGCGGAAAGTGACTCCCGTGTCGGTATCGGTCATATTGTCAGCATACTGCAAGGTGCCGTCGATGGCGGCCTCTATCTGGTCGCGCGGACGGGTGGCGCAGTTGTCGTAGAAGAAGTTATAGCGATATATGCGATTTTCGGGCCGGTAGTTTTCCTGAAGCAGGTTGAAGAGGTGTTCTTTTTCTGCTTGGGTGAGGTTCAGGGTTTGTTGCCAGACGTCCCGTCCCAGGTAGTTGTACTCGGAGGCGAAGTGTTCGTAATTGGTTACGCCTAGTTGATAGTCCGTCTCTCCCAGGGCGAAGCGGAAGATGAAGTTGGGGGCGTTGAAATTGAACATGCCGTAGTTGAAGACGGCGTCAATGCCCCGTGTGAAGTTTTCGTAACGGATGGCGGTGTGGCCGAACAGGGAATAGATTTCCCCACCCGAGGCGCAGGTCAGCAGGCTGATGCGGATGGAGTCGGGGGTAGCTTCTTGCGGCGTTTGCGGCTGGGCGGAGGCCGTGGACGGGCAGAGGAGGCGGAGGAGGAAATATATGAGAATGAGTAAGTTTCTTTTCATGCTGCAAAGTTATAAACTGGAAAATTCTGAATAGGTGAGAATACGAGTCTGTAAATGAGCCTTTAAAACTAATAAGTCTTTGTCTCCGGTCAGAATATAGTCAGCGTGTACTGTTTCGGCTAAAGATAGTAAGTATAAATCTTTTGCATTTACGTATTTTCCCTCTCTGAGATACATCTTTAAATTCTTGTATCAATTCATCACACACATATACTGTAATATCAGGATTAGTCAGTAATTTTTTTAATAAGGGTATCTTACAGCATTTATCTCTTCCATAATATCTTCATCAGACAATTCGACTTTAGTGGGACGTTTTGATATGTAGTTTTTCAATAAACTTTCTTTGGTTTCAATAGACCATCCCATTTTTTTTGCCAATTCCTTAAAGAATTTCATGTCGGCTTTCGGAATGTTAAGATAAACGCTTTGTATTGTAGTTTCCATATTCTTCTGCTTTTTAGTTTTCACAAAAGTACATTTTTTTAAGTTAGGGCGCAATGAAAAGATAGTTAATTATGCGAATCAGGGGGTGAGTTTGATTTATAACGGAAAAGAAAAGAACAAAAGTGATTAGTGTTTGGTGATAAGTGATTAGCGCC
>OGRC01002088.1_pt1 | contig 11586 bp, 10 predicted proteins | sample 1553431 | NCBI WGS metagenome assembly OGRC01 (sample SAMEA2580064, study PRJEB22360) | human gut metagenome | biome: human gut; feature: human-associated habitat; material: faeces | place: Denmark | collected 2008/2010
AAAGAAAAAGAAAAGCAGATTCTGGCACTCCTGTTTTAAACACATAAACCAAATCCGCTTCTTCTCTTTCGTTATACTATTCCTAGAACTCCTCTTCCCACGCTGCTTCTGCCTCACTTTTGCCAGCGTAAGCCCCCTTTGTATATTTGTATCATACTTCAATTCTAAATATTCAATCGTTCTATCATCCTTTTTCTTCTCCAAATTCTTCTGGCTCCTGTCCATATTCATAGCAACCCTCCCGTTTTCTCTGTATACCGAGTGATATCCCCTTAAATGGGGAATCTTCTTGCTAGAAGAAGATAAAAATCTCCCTGTTTATAAAAAAACGTAACACACTATCTCAGATTGTCTTATTAAATATATGTTAGTTTACAAGAGAAATATGCCCTTCTATGGATTCTCTTTTTGGAGTTCGTCTCCTTTTATTCTTTTTCCAAAATCTGTCCCGTCCGATAAGCATGCAGCAGCTTCTCAAGGTCACTGATCTGCTCTTTTAACTGGCGGCCAGTTTCGGTATCTATCACTCTCTCACGCTGAGCAGAAACCTCACGGATAACGGTATCAGAATGTACGTCTATCTCTTTTTCGATAACGTCTTCTGTCGAAGTAAATGTCTCATGAGACACAAGACGCAAACCTCTTGAATTATAGATAAGGGTGTAACCGGCAATTCCTGTCGTTCCGCGGTATGCTTTCGAAAAGCCACCATCAATGATCATGACTTTACCGTTACATTTGACAGGGGATTCACCCTCTTTTACGTGAACAGGCATATGCCCATTGATAATATGACCTTTTTCGATATCTACGCCAAATTCTTTGAGGATATTATTTACAACATCTTCTCTCTCTATCAGGCGGTAATAATGGTCTTTTCTCTCAATCTGCACTTCTTTATCGGCAATGAAATACCGCTCAAATGTCGCCATCTTTTCCTTGCCATAGACTGGGGAGTTCTCATTAGACCAGATATACCACATGATATCCTTTCCATATTCATGTTCTTCTCTGTTATCCTGCTCGTAATATCCCTTTCTTGCGTAGTACTCAAGCACATCATAAAGTTCTTTGCCAGAATACTGTTTGCTGCCAATCTTAACTTTACGGAAGTTTCCCTTCTCATCAAGCGGCACACAGCCATGATAGAGAAGATTGGAATTATAACAAAGATACAGACCGCCTTTATTAAATAGGAAACGGATATGTTCCTGTAACTTATCGCAGTTTAAAAAGTTCATGCAAAGGCGGTTCATCAAGGCTTCTTCTGCTTCGGAAAGTTCATATGGATTATTCGGGTCAATAGTAGGGAAGGATTTATCAAGAAGTTCATACTTCTTACCTTCTATCATAATGGTTCCTTCCTCGTAATCAATCTTATCAAGAAGGAGTCTTTTGTCCATATTAAACTCTGGCCTTCTCTTGATCACCTGTCCCTCTAACTTAAACTGAATAATAGCAATGGCTTTATGCATCTTCATATTGAGAGATACTTCTCTTAAATCAGAGTCTTCCTGTGCATGAACCCGGAAGCACTGACAAGGATCATTCGCATATGTTTCAATCGCAAAACTTGCGAGTGGGACAAGATTAATTCCATATCCGTCTTCTAATACATTAAGATTATTATATCTTGCTGAAAGGCGAATGACATTGGCAATACAGGCTTTTTGACCAGAAGCCGCTCCCATCCATACCACATCATGGTTTCCCCACTGGAAGTCCACATTACTGTGTTCCATCAGGTGATCCATAATGATATGCGGGCCTGGGCCTCGGTCAAAAATATCTCCGATAACATGAAGCCGTGTGACAACTAACTTCTGAATAACCCCGGCAATGGCAACAATAAATTCTTTCGCTCTGTTTAAGCGGATAATCGTATCAAAGATTTCATTATAATATTCTTCTTTTTCTACAACACGGTTATTTTCACTCAAAAGCTCTTCAAGAATATAAGAAAAATCAGCCGGCAGACTCTTTCTAAGTTTTGATCTTGTATACTTGGCAGAGCTTTCCTTACATACCGCAATCAGGCGATGCAGGGATACCTTATACCAATCCTGAAAATCTTCTTCAGATAACTCTAACCGCATCCGCTCTACTTTCTGCTCTGGATAATAAATCAGAGCTGCCAAACTCTTTTTATCTCTGGCGCAGAGTGTATTACCAAAAACATCTTCTATCTTATTGCGAATGGCTCCTGAGCCAGTTTTTAAGATATGTAGAAATTGCTCGTACTCCCCATGTACATCAGAAACAAAATGTTCTGTCTCCTTTGGCAGATTTAGAATTGCCTGCAGATTGATAATCTCTGTACAGGCCTTTGCCACGCTTGGATACTGTGTTGCCAGACTCTGCAAAAACTTCAGGTTTAACTTTTCCATAATTAACCCCCTCTATGGAATTTTAACATTATATCGTTATTAAATATTTTTGCCTTATACTTTGTCTTTTGTATCTGTACTTCTTTACCGCATCTACCGTAAGTTGGACATACAGCTTGCAGGAATAATTTTCAAACTCACTCTAGTTTCTACTTAATTCTCTTTCTGCTCTTCCGCAGCCGCTATCTCTCTCTTCTTCTGCTCAAGCTGAAGATAAGGACGCATCTCAATAAGCGGAGCTCCATTGTTACGGATATAGTCTTCTGTGATTGTAACTCGTCCGATATTATCATCCTTTGGAATTTCATACATAATATCAAGCATGAATTTCTCGATGATCGCGCGAAGTGCTCTCGCTCCAGTATCTTTTTCCATAGCCTTCTCCGCAATGGCTGTCAAAGCTCCCTCTTCAAACTGCAAATCCACTTCATCTAATGCCAGAAGTTTCTGATACTGTTTCAATATTGCATTCTTGGGCTCTTTCAGAATATCAACCAGCATTTCCTTTGTCAAGGCATTTAATGTAAATATTATTGGTAATCTTCCAATAAATTCTGGAATCATTCCAAATTTACGGATATCTTCTACTGTAACATACTGTAACATGTTCTTTTCATGATCGTATTTGTCCTTAAGTTCTGCATGGAATCCGATAGAGGAATGCTGTGTCATTCTCTCTTTGATAATATCCTCTAATCCAGGGAATGCACCACCGCAGATAAAGAGAATATTTCTTGTATTCATTACAGCAGTCGGAACCATCGCATTTTTAGAGCTTGCACCTACCGGCACTTCTACCTCGCTGCCTTCTAACAGTTTTAAGAGTGCCTGCTGTACAGATTCTCCGCTTACATCACGGCTTGTCGTATTTTTCTTCTTTGCGATTTTATCAATCTCATCGATGAAAATAATTCCAGTCTCTGCTTTTTCTACATCATTATCGGCATTGGCAAGTAATTTAGAAAGCACACTTTCTACGTCATCACCGATATAACCTGCCTCTGTAAGAGAAGTTGCATCACAGATTGCCAGAGGTACATTTAACAGTCTTGCTAATGTTTTTACAAGATGGGTCTTACCAGAACCTGTCGGTCCGATCATAAGCATATTAGACTTATCAATCTCGATTTCATCCATCGTATTTGTAATGACACGTTTATAATGGTTATATACGGCAACGGACATTACCTTTTTCGCATAATCCTGTCCGATAACATACTCGTCAAGCTGTGCCTTAATCTGATGTGGCGCAGGAATATTCTTTAAAGTAAGCTTTGGTTCTTCCTTCTTATTTTTCTTCTTTTTCTTTTTTGCCTTTTTTGTCTTTGGCTTCTGGTTAGACATCGTTCCTGATAACAGATCTCCAAGATTCATATCTTTTAAATTGTTAAAGTCCATGTTGGACAGGTCAAGGAACTGGATGCCATTTCCACCACCAAATCCAGAATTAAAGGAATCAAAAGACTTCTGCATACAGTCAGAACAGATGCTTAAACCTGTCGGCATATGGATGAGCTTTGCACCTTGTTCTTCTGTACGATGGCAGACACAGCAGGACTCAAACTTGTTTTTCGGAGTATCGTCTTCCTCGTCTCCGTCATCTTCAATCTCATAATCCTCTTCGTCAATTTCTTCTGCATCGTCTTCTACAATATCGTCCGGCTCCTTTTTTTCATTAAAAATAACCTGTGCAGGAGGTTCTGCAAATACCATTTCTTCCTGTTCCTGATTTATCGTATTTTCCTTTTTCATGTTTGTATCTCCTGTCATTACCTCTCCGTACTCCTGCCTTTTAAGATTGCCTCGCCAAGCAGCATATCTTCCGGAGTTGTAATTTTCATGTTTTCGTAACTTCCCTTTATCATGCGGACGCCACGGATTCCGTAAGTTTCCATCACCATTCCGTCATCGGTTACAGAATCATCACCCGCTTCCATCATTTTCTGGTAAGCTTCTCTGATTTCTGCTGTCACAAAACACTGTGGTGTCTGAATCTGCCACATGGTGCTTCTCGGTGGGGTAGAAACTGCATAGCGATCCTCATCAACAATTTTTATCGTATCTTTTACCGGCATTCCCATAACACAGGACTTGTCTTTTTTCACCTGCTCAATGCAAAATTCAATCAATTCCGGCGTGATAAAAGCTCTAGCGCCATCATGAATTAAAACATATCCCTCTTCTGGCATGGAACACAATGCCTTATATACAGAGTCATAGCGTTCTGCACCCCCGGTAATGATGCCGCTGACTTTTTTATAATCATACCTATCTAAAATGTTTTCCTGCGCATATTCTATTTCTCCCGGAGCAACTACAAGAATAATCTCATCTACAGAACTTTTCTCAAATGCTTCTAAAGCGTAGGTGATAACCGGCCGGTCTAAGAGAGTCATATATTGCTTTTGTATTTCTGAATGCATTCGGCTTCCTTTTCCTGCCGCAAGAACAATCGCTGTTACTTTTTCTTTCATGTACTCCCTCCTGTTTTTCAAATCTTTACCGTTACCGTTCTCCAATTTTTAAATTCGGCTTTGCATTTAAGTCCCAGCCATCACGAATACCTTTGATATACTCATAATATCCTGCCACACCGATCATCGCCGCATTATCTGTACAAAAAATTGGTGATGGATGATAGAATTCTATTCCATTTTTACGGCAGGCTTCTTCCATCTGCGCGCGAAGAGAAGAGTTTGAAGCAACGCCGCCTGCGATTGCTACCTTATTAATGCCAAGACGCTTTGCCGCTCCTACTGTATGTTCAGTAAGCACATCGGTAACGGACTGCTGGAAAGAAGCTGCCACATCGGCACGATTGACTTCCTCACCTTTCATCTGGCACTGATTTAAGTAATTTAATACGGCGGACTTTAAGCCACTGAAACTGAAATCATCCGGTGCATCAGTAATCTTTGCTCTTGGGAATGCAATTGCTTTTTTATTGCCTTCTTTGGCAAGCTTATCAATCTTTGGACCACCTGGATAACCAAGCCCGATTGCTCTTGCGACCTTATCAAATGCCTCTCCTGCCGCATCGTCTCTTGTTCTTCCGATAATCTCATATTCCCCGTAGCCTTTTACAAGTACAAGGTGAGAATGCCCGCCGGAAGCAACCATACATAAAAATGGCGGCTCTAATTCTTTATGTTCAATGTAGTTCGCACTGATATGTCCCTCGATATGATGCACACCAACTAACGGCTTCTTCGCTGCATAAGCAAGTGCTTTGGCTTCTGCAACGCCGACAAGTAAGGCACCAACTAATCCCGGACCATAAGTGACCGCGATAGCATCAATGTCTTCTAATGTGACATCTGCTTCTTTTAATGCCGTCTCAATTACAATATTTATTTTTTCTATATGTTTTCTTGATGCAATTTCCGGCACAACACCACCAAACATCGTATGCAGTTTAATCTGTGTGTAAATCGTATTTGATAAAACTTCCCTGCCGTTTTTTACAACGGCTGCTGCTGTCTCATCACAGGAAGTTTCAATTGCCAGAATCAATACATCTTTTTTCTGTTCTTCCATGTTTCCTATTCCTCCTCAAATAACAGAGTCGTACTTTTTCCGTCTTTTCCGGCACTGGCAGCGGCAAATATCTTTCTTACTTCTTCCATATATGGCTCCGGTCTTACTAAAGACGGGCTGTAATGCGTAAGCCACATTTCCCTCACACAAGCTTTCTTTGCCATTTCTGCTGCCTCATAAAATGTCATATGTTTATATTCGACTGCTTTCGCCTTCTTTTCCGGCTCGCCATACATTCCTTCGCAGATAAATAAATCGGCATCTTTTGCATGTTCCACAATGGAATCCGTTGGTCTGGTATCGGTTGTATAGGTGCATTTGATACCTTTTCTTGACGGTCCGAGAACCAGATCGCTTGTAAGTGTTCTGTCAGGCAGCTCGATTGTCTCTCCCTTTTGCAGGCGATTCCAGTACTGCATCTCTACGTTATTTTCTTTTGCCTTGTTCACATCAAACTTTCCGGCACGGTCAATCTCAATCGTATAGCCGTAGCAGGTGATATTGTGATTCACACGAAATGCAGTAATACGGCAGGCGCATACATCAAGCACTTCCTCTTTTTCCTTTAATTCATGAAAAACAATCGGAAACGGTAAGTCTGGTGCGATGACTCTTAATGAGTTTACTACACGCTCTAATCCTCTTGGTCCTACCATTAACAGCGGCTCGGTTCTCTGTGCATTTCCCAGTGTTAAAAGAAGCCCTGGCAGGCCACTGATATGATCGGCGTGATAATGGGTAAAGCAGATGACTTCAATCGGCTTAAAACTCCAGCCTTTTTCCTTGATCGCCACCTGTGTTCCCTCGCCACAATCTATTAAAATACTGTTTCCATTGTATCTTGCCATCAATGATGTCAGTTTGCGGTATGGCAGCGGCATCATTCCTCCACAGCCAAGCAAACACAATTCCAGCATAACATCCCTCACTTTTCTATAGCAGTTCTGTCTGTTTCTCCACTTTTACAGGAAGTTTAAACTGCTTCGTCCATATATCATAACAGGATTCACACAGAAAAATACTGTGTATTTCCCCGTCTTTTTTTGAGAAGTATCCCCATTCCTTTTTGATGGAAAGGTAATCTTCTCTCTTAATATTGTCTGTTGTCTCTATCTTTTTTCCACAGGAATTACAGTAAATTTCATGTACTTTTTTATCCATTGTATCCTCCATTTTCAAAAATGTTTCAAAAACTTTTCTTCTAATTTTAATATCGTATCTCACCATAAATCTCATAGGCCATTTAACTATAGAAAGAATCGTTCTTAAAATAAAACTATTTTTGTAATTCTTCCGATACCATTATACAAAAAAATACGACAAAAAGTACTGGTAACTACTGGCATCCTTATGCCTCCCAGAGCATAAGTCTTGCATCTTCCCGCGGATTATCGTAATAATTCTTTCTCTGTCCGACTTCTTTAAATCCAGCGTGTTCATACAAGGTAACCGCCGCTATATTGGAAGCACGGACTTCGAGATAAATGCTGTGCAGATTCTGCTTTTTTGCCTCTTCTAATAACTGTTTTAACAGCTTTCCGGCAATTCCCTTTTTTCGGTGAGAAGGCAGTACCGCCACATTTGTAATGTCTGCTTCATCAAGCACCATTTTCATACCAACATAGCCGATTACCTCTTCTTCTTCTTTTGCAAGGAAAGAACAATAGCCTTCGGTATGAAACATCTCTTTTAAACCTTCTACAGACCACGGAACAGAAAAACATTCTTTCATCAGAAGTCCTGTCTTTTCACAGTCTGCTTCGGTCATTGGGCAAATTTTCATTCTTCTAACTTCTTTCCCTTTGCTTCAAGCTCCCGTTCTGCCTGTGACTTTCTTAAATAAATCGGCGCATGGTAGCTCGCTGGCTCTGCTTTGCCTTCTTCGTATAACTTCATGGCACGAATGGCAACCGCTCCGGCTCTCTGGCGACTTAAATGTGCCGGTGCGTAAGAATGCTCTACGTTACAAAGTTCCTCAATAATATCTTTATATACTGGAACGCCATCTCCTAAAAAAATAACTGGCTTACCAAGTTTTTGTCCAAGCTCGTTGCACTTTTTAATAATATCTTCAACCGGGCCTGCCTCCTGTGCGACAAGTTCTTCAAACTCTGTTCCACCTGCAAAATGATAGATTCCAGTATATACCTGCTGTCTTCTCGCATCCATCATCGGACAGATAATGGCATCTGTACCATAAAAGTTGCAGGCGATTCCTTCTAAAGTTGGAACGGAAATGATTGGCTTATTCAGTGCCAGTCCAAGTCCCTTTGCTGTTGCAGAACCAATACGAAGCCCTGTAAAAGAACCTGGTCCTGCCGCCACCGCAATGGCATCCATCTCAGAAAGTTCTGTCTGTGTCATTTTCACAATCTCATCAAGCATCGGTAAAAGTGTCTGTGAATGTGTTTTTTTATAATTTAATGTATACTCTGCAACAAGAGTCTCCCCGTCTAAAATGGCAACGGAGGCCACTAATCCAGAGCTGTCTAATGCAAGAAGTTTCATCTATCTTTGCACCTCCTCAACGGTAATCAGACGATAATCAAATCCCTTGGATAAGTCTTTATCGATATGAATTTCTGTATACTGTGCCGGGAGAAGTTCCTCTATCAGGTTCGCCCACTCGATAAAGCAGACGCCTTCTCCCTCGATATATTCTTCAAAACCAATTTCGTACATTTCTTCCGGGTCACTGATGCGGTACACATCAAAGTGATAAAATGGAAGTCTTCCCTCATCGTATACCTGTAAAATAGTAAAGGTCGGACTGCTGACTGGTTCTTTGATTCCAAGTCCTGCCGCAAATCCTTTTGTAAATACGGTTTTTCCGACTCCCAAATCACCGTAAAGGCAGTAAACCTGACCTGCTGCTGCCTTTTCTCCGCATTGTTTTCCCAGTGCAAATGTCTCTTCTGCGCTGTTACTTTCTATTTTCATGTTTACCTCTTTTTATCTATCTTGTCCTCACAGAGTTTTCTTTCTCTCATATTTGCAATTGTTCTTTCATCATCTCATAAAACCAATCACAGAAAGCCTTCGAAAGGACATGATTCTTTATTTGTCTTTGACTTTTTTGCTTATCTATTTTATTTGTCTCTTATCTGTTTTTCATTTTTTCAATGAAGTTTAAAATATCTTCCCGCTGTGCTCCCATTGCCTCTGTAGGAATCAGGAAAGCATTATTCTTTCCGGTATAAATAACCGCAACGGATTTATAGAAAATTATCTTTGTTACTTTCTTCCACTCCACATCAATCGCATTTTCTGATAATTCCAGATGTAAGCCCCACTCGTCAAGCATGTAATGGAATGTCTGCTCATAGATCGGATTTAACTTCCTTGCATTCTTGGCACGAAGATATGTCGTAAATGGAATCCATATCAGAATAAATAAGGAACAGATTAATGGCATAGCAATATTACCCTGTTTTTTAACGATAACGGCAATCGGCCATGCAATTGCTAAAACAGTGACAAGAATCATCAAAGGCTGACGATACGTATGCCCAAAAAGGAAGGTATTCAGTGCCGACTGTGTAATGTCTGCATCAATGCGATAATGCTTCCCCTGTGGCTCCATCATCACTTTTTTTTCTAATTCCTCTGGCTGCTTTTCTTCTTCATTATCGGAAACTGCCGCTGACATATTTATAGAAGTTTCTAAGTCATCTGCACCGGGTGTTCCTGCCTTTTCCGCATCACTGACACTGTGATTTCCAGCCGCTCCGGTAGTTTCTGTTTCTAATTCTTCCTCTCCGGCCCCAGCTGGTCTGTCGAGTTCTGCAAGATTCATCTTGCTTATTTCTTCAAAACTCTTCACGTTTTGTCCCTCCTATTGTGACCACAGCCTTACTTGTTGTGGTCAATCTTCATCGTAAGCTGGATTCTCTTTTTGTTTAAATCCACGCTCATTACCTGCACATCTATAATATCTCCCACACTGACTACTTCAAGCGGATGCTTAATGTAACGATCTGTCATCTGGGAAATGTGTACTAAACCATCCTGATGCACGCCAATATCTACAAAGGCACCGAAATCAATAACATTGCGGACCGTTCCTTTTAAGACCATGCCTTCTTTTAAGTCTTTCATCTCAAGGACATCTGTTCTAAGTACCGGCTTTGGCATTTCACTACGTGGATCTCTTCCTGGCTTTTCTAATTCTTCTATAATATCGTGAAGTGTCATCTCACCAATGCCAAGATTTTCTGCCAATTCTTTTTCATCTTTAATCTGAGAATTAAGAGAGCTAAGACCGCCGCCACGGATGCTTTCTGATGTGTAGCCTAAATCATTTAATAACTTTGTCGCTGCCCCGTAGGACTCTGGATGTACGCTTGTATTATCAAGTGGTTCTTCTCCACCAGGGATTCTTAAGAAACCTGCACATTGTAAAAATGCTTTTGGTCCAAGCTTTGGCACTTTTAAGAGTTCTTTTCTGGTGTGGAAACGCCCATTTTCCTCACGGTAAGCAACAATATTTTTCGCAACTGCCTTGCTAATTCCGGCAATGTAAGAAAGCAATGGGGCGGAAGCAGTATTTAAGTCAACACCGACTTTATTTACACAGTCCTCAACAACACCATTTAACGCTTCTTCTAATCGCTTCTGGTTCATATCATGCTGATACTGTCCAACACCAATTGCTTTTGGCTCAATCTTTACAAGCTCTGCCAGCGGGTCCTGCAATCTTCGGGCGATAGAGGCCGCACTTCTTTGTCCTACATCAAATTCCGGGAACTCTTCGGTTGCGAGCTTACTTGCAGAATAAACAGATGCGCCTGCTTCATTTACAATAACGTAAGCAACCTTTTCTGGTATTTCCCTGATCAGTTCTGTGATAACCTGTTCTGATTCACGGCAGGCAGTACCATTTCCCACACTGATTACAGAAACATTGTATTTCTTAATCATATCATGTACCGTTTTCTTGGCCTGTTCTACCTTACACTGTGGTGCAGTTGGGTATACAACAACGGTATCTAACACCTTACCCGTAGGATCTACCACAGCAAGTTTACATCCAGTACGGAATGCAGGGTCCCATCCTAAAACTGTTCTTCCTTCCATTGGCGGCTGCATGAGAAGCTGTGTTAAATTCTTTCCAAAGACAGTAATGGCACCTTCCTGTGCTTTTTCTGTAATTTCACTTCGAATATCTCTTTCGATGGATGGGGCAATGAGTCGATTGTATGCATCAAGTATCGCTTCTTCCATGAGTGCTTTTGTATTTAGATTATCCTTCACCATTGTTTTATTTAATGCATTGACAATCTGCACATCTGGTGCCTCTACCTTAACAGTAAGGAACTTTTCTTTTTCTCCACGGTTAATCGCAAGAACCCGATATCCCGTAACTTTAGAAAGTGGCTCTCTGAAATCGTAATACATTTCGTATACAGATTCTGCTTTCTCATCTTTTGCTTTTACAACAAGACTTCCCTGTTTCATCGTACAGTTACGGATGCTTTTACGATAATCTGCCATATCTGCAATCATTTCCGCAATGATATCCTTGGCTCCGGCAATCGCTTCTTTTGCGTTTGCCACACCTTTTTCTGCGTTCACAAAGGCTGCTGCTTCTTCTTCCATGCTTTTTGTTGTCTTCTGTAAAAGAAGAATATTAGCCAATGGCTCTAAGCCCTTTTCCTTCGCT
>OGRC01002097.1_pt1 | contig 11562 bp, 10 predicted proteins | sample 1553431 | NCBI WGS metagenome assembly OGRC01 (sample SAMEA2580064, study PRJEB22360) | human gut metagenome | biome: human gut; feature: human-associated habitat; material: faeces | place: Denmark | collected 2008/2010
AAAGAACTGACAGAGTTGTCCGAGAAATTTGAAACGAATTGAACCAGTAAGTGAAGTTTAATGATTCTCTCACTGGTTCTTTTCATTTTAAAAAAGAGATTTACTTTTATAAATATCTCCGCTATTATTCCAAACAACATTTTTCTCTAATATGCCGGAACACCATATCCATAAATATTACTACTTCCGATACTGTAACTCCGTCTTGCCACTTTATCTCCACTGTTACCTTCTATGGTATTGACGGTTCCACCACTGACACTCTCTACAATTCCAACATGGTCAATCGTTCCATTATTTCCCCAGTCAAAGAAAATAATATCTCCTGCCGCCGGAGTATAACTGGCATCCCGGAACCTTCCTTTACTTTCAAACCATTTCACACCGTCCGAACAAAGAGAAAATTTCGGAATGACTCCACTCTGAATATAACCGCTCTGGTCTGCACACCAGGACACAAAGCAGGCACACCACTCTACTCGGCTTCCAAATCCATACCAACTCCAGTAGGTTGTTCCGCCTTTTCCTTCCTGAGATGCTGCTACCTGAACGATTGCCTGATTACCGATGCCTGTCGGGATTCTTCCAAATGCATAATACTGAAGCACATGCGGTACATACTGCTTGTCCCCATAACTGCTCCACCCCATTCTCTGTGCCATCATATCAGAAAATTCTGCTGCATTTGCAAGGGTATATCCACCTCTGGCTTTCGCCCATTCCAGATATCCATTTCCATAGTTGTAACTTTGCAATGCCAGTTTAATATTTTCCATATCCAGAGGATTTTTTACCCCTGCACGTTCCAGACAGCTTTTTATTTCCTGCACACCACAAGAAATCGAATACTCTGGATCAGTGATTCCATTCGGCTGTCTGGGATATTTTGTATTAAAGCTCCCTTCTGAACACTGCATCGGGTCAAGTCCTCTCCCGCCTGATTCCTGCATCATAATGGCTTTGATTAGTTCCACATACTCTCCAATGCCATATTGATTTGCATACTGTCGGATTAGTGGTTCGTATGCTTCTACTTCTGCACTGACGGAAGAAACCGTACTGGAATTATCCCCACCTGTCATGCATAGAAAACCACCAAATAAAATGACGATAATCAAAATCATAACCGCAATCCAACCACCTGCAGTCAATGCACTCAGTAATGCTTTTGTAGCTTCAATCAACGCTTTTATTGCATGTGTTACCGCTTTTGCTGTCTTTTTCACTGCAATCGTGGTATCCCGTGCTGTCTGTCTTGCTGTCTGCATTGCTTTTTCTGCCTTTTTCATGGAATAATGCATTGCCCGGACAGAAGCATTTGCTGTCTGCTCCGATGTTTTGATACTGGTCCTTGCTGTTTGTTCTGCAGTCTTGACCGCTTTCCCAGAAGTCTTGATGGTACCTTTTCCGGTATTCTTTACTACCTGTTCCGATGCTCTCCCGGTCTTGATGGTTCTTTTATCTCGCTCAATGGTCTTGATTTTTTTGACAGCAAGTTCTTTCCCCTGCTCCTGTGCCTTTTCTTCGCCTGAAGACGGTACTGGTCGTATTTGTTCTTTCGGCTGGTAAACTGTTTCTTCGCCTGTCGAAGAAACAGAAGCTTTCTCTTTCTTCCGTTCAATAATCTTTCCTGCCTGTCTACGTACCTGATGCCCTGTTTCGTGAAAGATGCGGTCAGCATACTCGCTGGCCGCATCTTCTGCATAACCTACCGGATTATTCTCTCTATCACTGGATTTCTCCGTCGATTGCATGACAGTTTCTTTTGTTCTGACATAGGAATGTTTGACATGGTCTGTCACCGTAACCGTCTTATCTAATATTTTAATATCCTTATGGACTTGGCGTGTTTTTATCTTACGATCCATCGCTTTCCTCCATTTGAATCTTTATCTAGCGTTCATGATTAGTTTCTTTTTTGCTCACCTGTGGCAGTTCCCGGCAGTATTCTGGATACTTTATGCGGATTGCTTCATAAAAATATGGTGCATGACCGCAATCAAACATCTCGTATGGGGTAGACAGACTTTCTTCTCCTTTCTCCACATATCCATTCCACAAGTTAAATGCCAGTCTCGTCAATCGTGCCGAACCGCCTGTCTGCCACCCTTCATGCAGTGCTTCCGGTTTAATCAAACGCTCCTTAAAATCAAACATGCGGTCAACATGGTTTCTGGTATCTTCAGAAATTCCCACACAATAGAAAAATGAACTGTAATAACTGTCGTGCTTTCCGCATTTTGCTAACATCTGATAAAAAAACCTTTCGTGTTCCTTTGATGAAAATCTGATTTCTGACATATTTTTCTCCTTTTCCGGCACTAAAAAAACGCCACAAATTGTGACGATTTCCGGTGCCATTCTCTTAAATTGATTATTGAAGTTACATTCTTCCTCGGTTGATACTGTCCTCTCCCGGCTTTGTGGTCATCAATTTATACAACCTTGTATTGGTCGGGAATCTATTGACGAACGGTACAAGGGAACTTCCGTATTTCACCAGACCACAACCGGCATCTGCATTTGTGATATATCCCATTTGCTCTGTAGAAATATTCAAAAGTGTCGCCAACTTTGCTCTGTCCGGCTCTGCCTGATTAAGCATCACGATATACTCACTGTTGGAAATCATCGTACTTGCAAGAACAGAATCTAACAGATATTCCACGTTCTGGGTAATTGCTGTCGGAAATGCATTACGCTTACGAAATCTTCGCCATGCAGAGTTAAAAAATGCTCCGGAATACTCATTTTCAAATACTACATGAAACTCGTCTAAGAAAATATGGGTTCGCTTTCCCTGTTTCCAGTTCTCTGTTACCCGGTTCAGCATTGCATCAGTGATAACCAGAAGTCCCATGGTCTTTAGCTGCTTTCCTAAATCCAGAATGTCGTATACCATGATACGGTTATTCACATCAACATTACTTTCATGTGCAAATGCGTCCAGACTTCCATTTGTAAATAATTCTGATACCAGTGCCAAATCCTGTGCTTCCGGTTCTTCCTGTTCCAGAAACTTTTCACGCAACACCCGTAAAGTCGGCACTGCTCCGCCATACTGATATTCCTCATAGACTTCCCCTACACATCGGTCAATAATGGAACGTTCCTTCGCATTGATCCCTTTTTTATCCAACTGCTCAAACAGAGATAAGATAAACTGTGACTTCTCAATTACTGGATCACCGCCATCTCCATATCCGTCTACCATATCCATTGCATTGATGTGGTCCCTGCTTCCTGCAGCAATACGAACCACTTCTCCGCCCATTGCTTCAACTAATGATGCATACTCTCGCTCTGGATCACAAATCAGGATATCGTCCTGCGTTGCCAGTGCCAGAAATACAATCTGCATTTTTGCATTAAAGGATTTTCCACTTCCCGGCACACCTAAAAGGAATGAATTCGGGTTCAGAAGTTTTTCTTTATTGCACATGATTAAGTTATGAGAGATTGCATTTTCTCCACAATAGATGCCGCCTGCGTCCATAATCTCCTGCACCCGGAATGGCATCAACACCGCTACACTCTCCGAAGTCAGTGTGCGGACTGCCGGAATCTTCCGGTGTCCGATGGGTAGTGCTGTATTTAGTCCGTCCATCTGCTGAAATTTCAGAACCGAAAACTGGCATAACTTTTTCCGTCCGATTGTCAGAAGTGTTTCCGTATCTGCGTCAAGCTGTTTCTTCGATTCTGCCGTATGCACCATAGTCAGTATTCCAAACATCATACGTTGATCTCTCGTGGTCAGATCATCCATAAACTCTTTACTCTCTTTTCTCTGCTGTTCCAAATCATAAGGAATCACTGCGGAAAAGTTATTGTTGGCATTCTGCCGTCTCTGCCAGTTTGTGATATTTGTCTCCACGCCAAGCAGACGTTTTTCCACTTCCTGTACTGCTTCATCAGTCGGGACCGGAATCACATCAATGCTCAACATCAGATTCCGATTCATATCGGTCAGTTCTGCTATCATATCGTCTTTGATGTAAGAAGCATACTCACGAAGAAAAAGTACCCTTCCATAACGATCTCCCATGCGGAAATAATCTTTTTCAAATTCAAAAGTATCCGGACAGATATAATCTTTGAAGCTGTGTCCTTTTCTCATATTCTCCTGAATATCAAAATGGAAACCTGATTCTTCTCCAGTACGGTAAAAATCATGCAGAATCCGTAACTTATCTTCTCCATTTACCTCTGCACATTTGGAACCTAATCTTGCAAAATGACTGTTCAGCTCTGTTGTCACTCGTGCAAAATACGTTCTGGCTTCTTCGATTGTTTTCTTATAGCAGGATACTGTCACATATTTTTCCTGCACCATGCTGTTGGAACTGGTTGCCTTATCTAAAAGCATGTTGTTATACTCTTTCCGATATAAATCCAGTCCGTCCTCCTGCATCGGAATCAGAATTGCTTTTTCAAAATCCACCTTATTCAAGCGGCGATTATTGATCGTTATTTTTGTTGTTCCACCGCAATCGAAAGAATTTAATAAATCCATATATTCCAGGAACATTGTTTCCTTATCAACTTTGCTCGCCACTGCATAGTTAATATCGGTAAATTTATAAGTACGTGCAAATTTATTTCTCCCGATTTTAAAAATCCCCTCTGACCAGATGGTCTCGATGGGAATTACCTGCTGTACGCTTCTTGGAATTACAAATTTTTCTTTATCCTGCTTGAAGATATTACTCAGCGTTTTTATCATTTTTCTCGCGTACCTCCTTTTTCAGACTTTCTTTCTCACATTTTTTGATGATTGGTTCTACCGCATCAAAATAAAGATTTTCTGACCGGAACACCAGTTTTTTCGGCATCAGGATTTCTGATTTAATCCATGCCCAGATAAACTGCTCTGCTGTCATTCCATGGTATTTTACAAATCCAAACACCACACAAGGGGCAGCTTCCAATACACAAATCCAGCTCACTGTTTCCATACTCATGTATGGATGAAGCAAAAAATAAAGCCCGACGGCAATCCCGCAGGCTAATACTGAAAAGATAAACTGTCTCAGGGACAACCCGAAAAAGATTGCCTCTGTGTAATTCCTGATTTCCTTGTTAATTTTTACTTCCAAAACGATACACCTCCAAATCGCACATTTGTTATATTTTTCCTGTTCTGTTACACTTTGGGTAAATGAAAGGGGGACTAACCTATGCCAATCACTGTTATGATTTCACTTGTTGTTACCGTTGCTCTATTCCTGATTTCTCTGCTGTTTCGGATTGCTGCCAGATTAAATCTGACCTTACCGCTGTTATACTTCCTTGCTGTTTCCACGATTCTGAATCCATGGGCAGCAACTCATGAGAAACTTGCATTTGCAATCCTCTATCTGCTGACTGCCTTTTCTGTTCTCAGCTGGATTTTTGCTCTGCGACGCAAATGGCAGGAACATCAATACTACAAAGCTATGAAAGATGATATGTCCTTCCAAATTTCTCGTGCCAGACAGAGAGGGATTCCTTTAGATTCTGTTCATTTTGATTCTCAGGGGAATATGCGGTATAACAACAGCAACAACATTGTAGAATAAATTTTAAGGATGCTTTCGGGCGTCCTTTTTACAATCCCATCATTTCCCTCACTACCCTGTCTGACATCTTCACCGCACCGACCAGTACAAGCATATTGAAAATCAATTCTCCAATATAACTCCACACCATAGTGACTGCAGCCGCGTCCGGATCGACTACTGGCGGTGATGATGCAAACAATGAAAATATAATGCAGGCAAGTACCACGATTGCTCCCTCCAGACACACTGCTGCGTATGACTTCAAAAAACTTCTTCCGATATTCTGACTCGGCTCTCCTGCAAATGAAGATAATGGAATCGGTGCAATCGCTGTGTAAAGATACAATCGAAAAAATCTTCCATATACACTCATAATCATAATGAAGCTCAGAACTGTAATAAAAAGTCCACCGATCAACGTCACCGCCCATAGAGGAATACTTTCAAAAAATCCACAATCTTCTACCGCTTCTATGATTTCGTCCGGTAAAACGGTATCTTCCGTACTTCCAAATCCTGCGGTCTGCATAATCGTACTGGTCACTCCTTGTATGATATTGAATAATGCCATCATCAGCTCCAGTCCATACGTGACTACGCCTTTTGTAATCGCAAAACGGATAAAAATTTTCAATGCATGTTCCGGTCTTTTTACCTCTGTAAAACTTCCACAAGTCTTGACCACTCCAACTACAAAGAAAAGCACTAACAAAGCATAGCCGATTGCCTGCAACGCTCCATGAATCTGCACAATCACCTGCCAGATACCGCCACCCTTAAAGTTTTCCGGTGACTGTGTGAGTATCTGCCAGATTTCCGCAAGTTTACTGTTCCAGGTATCCAAGGCATTTTGCAAGTTCTGTACTACCCAGTTATCTGACACGTTCTAAACACCTCCTGTCTTAGTCGGAACGGTGCGGCTCCATGTGAGCCTGCACCGTCCCATTTCTTTTATTTTTCTATTCTTCTTAACCCGTAATCAAATTCAAGATTTCTTTTGCAAATGTAATGATTACACCACCTGCTAATGTTAAGAATCCATTGGCTCGCTGACTTGGATCGTGAGATTTCAGTGATAAACCAACCTGCACAATTCCAAATCCCAGTAAAATCATTCCGATAGCGCGAATCAGTCCAAAGATAAATGTGGACAGATTATTGATAACGGTCAGTGGATCATCTGCCGCAAATACGGTACTTGCTCCTGCTGTCATAAACAGTACCATTGCAATATACACTGCAATGGCACGTTTCATTTTTGCTGTCATTGGTAGCTTCTTCGTTGATTTTGTTGTTTCTTTCTTCTCCTGCTTCTTTCGCATATCTAACTTCATTTTTTAATAGCCTCCTATATATTTTTCTTGGATTTACACATATTTCTGGATAATTTCCTCCAGATCTTCATCGGATAATAATTCGTAATCTTCCGATTCCAGTGAATCGTCTGTGAGTTCACCTTCTAAGCTGTCTCCCAGTGAGATACTTGCCACTGCCCGGTCAACTGCTCCATGCAGATACGGCTTTCCATTCCCGTCAGTTGTAAGTCCCACATTGGGGTGTTTTAAAATATCGAATTTCTCGTCTAAAATTGGTCTTTCTCCACGAATAAAAAGAATCGCATATCGGTTATCCAACATGCGAACTTCATCGGGTGTCATCAGCTCCCGCCCTGTATTCTGATAATTGGTGGAATAGTTCCCGGAATGTCCCGTTGACTTTCCATAGGTATTCGTGTCAATCGTTGCCTTTCCCAGAAGTTCGCTGACATATTTATGTGTTCCCTGCTCATTGCCGCCCAAATATAAAAATTCGTCACAGTTTCCCATAATGCTTTCCCATTGCTTTTCAAACAGTGCTTTTAACTGTGCCAGATTCTGCAAAATAATACTGACTGACACTTCTCTGGAACGCATAACGGACAGAATCTTATCAAAGTCATCAGGCAGTGAAACATTTGCAAATTCGTCCATGAGGAAATGCACATGAACCGGAAGTCTTCCACCATATTTATGGTCTGCCAGATAGAACAACTGCTGAAATAACTGGGTATACAAAATCGACACCAGAAAGTTATAACTGGTGTCGTTGTCCGGGATTAACGCAAATAAAGCCACTTTTCGCTCTCCCAGTGATGGAAGGTCTAAATCGTCCGTTGCGGTCAGTGCTGCCAGACTGGATAAGTTGAATTTTTCAAGTCTTGCTGCAAGTGTAATCTGAATAGACTTTAATGTTTTTGCACTACCGGAATGATAGTCTTTGTAATACTTCACTGCGATGTGTTCCGGGTTCTTCATTTCCAACCGTTCAAACAATTCATCAAGTGGGGACTGGTACTGGTCATCGTCCTCTCTGACTTCTCCGGCACGAAGCATTTCCATTACCATCGGGAAATTCTGTTCTTCTTCCGGTGCTTCATATCTCAGAAAGAAAATCAGTGCCAGCAACAGCATAGAAGCTGCTGTATCCCAGAATGGATCGTTAGACTGACTGCCTTTTGGTGTAGTCGCTTTGAACAGGTTCGTCACCAGTCTCTGCACATCGTTATCATCCTTCAGATATACAAACGGGTTATAGCAATGGCTCTTTTCCATATTTATCAGGTCAAGCACTCTTACTTCATAACCTTTTTCTTCCAGAAGATACCCGGTATCTCTCAAATTTTCCCCTTTTGGATCAAGCACCACAAAAGAGGTATTTGTCTGCATCAGATTCGGCTTTGCAAAAAATCTGGTCTTTCCTGAACCGGAACCACCAATCACAACCGTCAATACATTTCGCAAATGTTTCCGCATATTGTAGCTGATTCGTACATGCATGGTCAGCAACTTATTTTTTGTAAATTGCTTCTCCCTGTATCTGCGATTGATTTTCTTCACATTTCCCCATTTGGCAGAGCCATGTTCTTCACCTCGTCGGTAATGTTTCTTGGTAGAAAGATAAATCCCAATTCCCATACCGTAAGACAGCAAAAAAATAAGGACAGTTTTTTCACTGTCCCCACATAACTGAACGGAAAACGGATGGTTCATCGCTTCCGGGACTCCATCCAGAATCCCCATAAGACCAGACGAAAGATAAGGTGCGACAAGTAACGCAAACCAGATAACCGGGATAATTCCAATTACCGCCAACATCAGACTGCTCTGCTCATCATCGTTCTTCATGGCTTCTGCGTCCTCTCTTGACCTTATCCGACGGTACTTCGATTTTCTCTATGACTTTCATTAAGACGTCATCGACAAGCTCCGTATCTTTTCCCTCTTTCAGCATCTGATTCCGCTTGTCCTTTAGGGAATGGAACACTACGCCACTCTCATATTTATCCAGTTCTAACGTAATCGTATCACTGCTCATTTTGCATTCTCCTTTCCCGAATTTTTCTAGCGTGCTTCTTTTCTATGTTGTCCTCTGGATTTCTGTTCTTTCTTTTCAGGCTCTGGATTTTCTTTCTTATCTTTCACATTTTCAGAACTGTCTTGCCCGGTTTTTTCAGTCTCTGACTGTCGGTAAGTTGCATTCCGATTCTGATCCAGTACCTTTGCCATTCTTGCAGAAATTGCATTCGCTGCATCTCTGGCCCTGGAAAGTTCCGCCCGCACTTCCTGAGTCTCCATTTTTTCAAAAAACTCTGGTGCATGTGAAAAATCATATCGACTGGTATCTATTCCATATTTTTTACACAACATATAAGACGCACACGATACATGAAATGCATCTTCATTTTTATCATAGTGTGGATTTCCATCCGCATATCCGGCAAATAACAATTCCGGCACAAGATTCTGAAAGATTTCCTGTGCACTCATCCCTTTTCTTACATAAATACAACCTTCTTCCGGTTTAAAAAATGCTCCTTTTTCATCCGGCATCTGTTCTGGTTCTGCTGCAACAATATTTACCGGAGGGGTACTGACTAACGCCCGGATTAAATCATGTTCTTCATATTCTGACTTTTGAATTGTAGTATCGGACATTGTTGTCTGAGAAATATCATATAGCTTTTTCGCATTATAATAATTTCCAACTGTACCATCTTCACGCTTATATGTTTTTCCCGGCTCTAAAATCAGAACTGGCTTCTGTCGTTCCATACGTTTTAAATAAAATCCATGATCTCTCCAGTATCCATAGTCACCTAATTTCTGTGCATCTGGTCTTTGTGCCAGAATCAGAAGTGCATTATTGGTAGTATATCGATCAAAGGTACTCTGTACATCCAGATACTTCTGCAGCATTTCCCCATCCGTTGCCACTTGTGCGGTTACCTGCTCTGACAACTCATAGCAGCGATTCCTGTTATTTCTGCTTTCCGCAATAAATGCCTGTACCTTTTCATCCTGTGGTACAGCCGATGCATTTAATAAAGAATCAAAACTATTATCCATAAAATTTACCTCTCTTTCCCTTTCCTTGGTTTTCGTTTCTGTTGTGGCTGCTGGTGGCGAATCTGATTCCGGTCTTTATTTCCCTGATTTCTCACCGGATCATTTCTATTCTCACGCCGCTCCGCTTCTTTCTTCCTTGCATTCTGTATTTCCCGAAGTTCCTTTCTGACCGATGGTTTCTCTGGTTTTTCCGGGGTAAATAACTTAGAAGTACCCTCTGCGGTTTTCTCTTGCTTCTTTGAGGTAGGCTCGGACAGACGGGATTTGGTCGTCTTTGCCAAAGAGGGGTTTTGCTCCTTACCCTCTTTCTTCACCGACTCTCCAAACAACTCGTCCATAAGCTGATCCTCCTTGGATTTCTGCGGATAATCTTTCTCCGGTTCTGCCTGTCCCTGTTTTTCCTGCTGAACCTGTACTTTTTCCGGCTTCTTTTCCTGCTTCTCTGATTTTCCGGCTTTTGCTTTTTCTGCACGTGTCCGCTCAATTTCCGTCTTAATCTTCGCTGCTTCTGTTACAGATGCAAACTGGAATCTATCTACGATACGGTTGATTCTTGGTGCATCTTCTTCCTTTACAATCACATCTACCAGTCCGTCACTGCTTCCTTTGGGATTTCGGACTGCACAATATAACACGCCATATCGCTTTGCTTCCTGCACGAATTGTTTCAGATCACTTTCTTTCACCGAAAATACCGTCAGTGGTCTACCTGATTTAACCAATGTTTCAAGTCTTACTCTGCCTTTTGTCTTTTTCTTCTCTTTTAAGACTGCATACAGCATCACTGCCAGATGCTTCGCTCCTGTGCCACTGATCTTCAATGCTGCTTCACCGACTTCCAACGACATTCGTACCACCTGATCAGCGGCTTCGCCTGATGTGTTCATGGCTTTGTTCCTCCTTCTTCTCTTTTTCTTCCCGCACCATCTTAAATTTTTCTTCGATTACCTTGGAACGTGCGGCGATTCCATCGCAAAGTGCTGCCTCCTTTCTGAGCGTTCCAATTTTCTCTGTCAGAACTTTTATCTGCTCCTTCATTTCCTGTATTTCTTCTTCCGGTCTGTCTGCCCGGATCTTATAACGCAGGTGCTTCCGCTCCTCCACACACTGCTCCATTTTCTTCTGCAAACTTTCTTTCAACAAAAAAAGCTGCTCCGCAGTATCAATGTGATAATGGCAAAGCAGCTTCGTTTCTTTAGAAACGGTATTCAGTTTTAATAAATCCTCCCGGAACAATACATGCACCTGTTTGGCAGATATTGACAGGCGATTCTTCGGTAGGATTCCTAAAAGATAACAGTAATGCAGATACAATCCCCGAAGTCCTCCGATTTTTCTTGTCTGCTTGAAGTTGCCGGATACCCGAATCCAGTAATGTCTCTGAACCGGAAATTTCTTCTCGGCAGGTAATTCATTTTCTTCCAGAATCCGAACCCGGATTGCTTCCAGCGAATAATTCTCTCCAAAGTTCCGCTTTAGCTTCAGACCTCGCTCTCGCCCTTCCGGACGAATAGTGATGTCTTTTCCAAACTTAAACGAGTATCCTTTTTCCCGCAAATAAAAAAAGAACTGTTTTTCAGTCCTCGCTTTTCGGATTGCTTCATCAACATCTGCTTTTACCATACTATGATAACTTG
>OGRC01002102.1_pt1 | contig 11513 bp, 10 predicted proteins | sample 1553431 | NCBI WGS metagenome assembly OGRC01 (sample SAMEA2580064, study PRJEB22360) | human gut metagenome | biome: human gut; feature: human-associated habitat; material: faeces | place: Denmark | collected 2008/2010
AACTCACAATCGAAAAAACGATTGTGAGTTTTTTTATGAGAAAAATCATTTAATTAACTCGTAAAAGTATCGGCTATAAGGTATAATGATTACTATACAAAATCAGGAGAGCATTTAAAATATGATAAGAGATGATAAGAGGAGATAAAGGCTAATGGAATACGAGCACATAACCCACTCCTTTAAGCCTGTCTATGACGAAAACAGCCGAATCCTCATCCTCGGAACGCTTCCATCCGTAAAATCCAGGGAAAACAATTTCTATTACGGACACAAGCAGAACCGTTTCTGGAAGCTGCTTGCGTATCTACTGGATGAACCGGTGCCGGAGACGATAGATGAGAAAAAATATATGCTGTTTAAAAACCACATAGCCATATGGGATGTGATACAAAGCTGTGACATCAAGGGCTCGAGCGACAGCAGCATCAGAAATGTAACACCAACGGATATAAGAAAAATCCTTGAAACAGCCGATATAAAACAGGTATATGCAAACGGAAATAAAGCAGGGGCGCTTTATAAGAAATATCAGCTTCCTCTGACAGGCATGGAGGCAGTCACACTGCCGTCCACAAGCCCTGCAAATGCGGCATGGACATTTGAAAGGCTATGCGAAGCATGGACACAGATACTTGTAAACCTTTAGAGATTTATATATAGAGGTAAAATTTACTTATGAAAAGAATAGAATTTGATACACATTTTTACAAAAAGCTGTGGACACTCATGGTTCCGATAATGGTGCAGAATCTGATGCTGGCGCTGGTGGCGGTGGCAGATGCTTTCATGCTCGGAGGACTGGACCAGAACTATATGTCAGCGGTTTCGCTTGCCACACAGATACAGTTCATCCAGAACATGTTTCTATCAGCAGCTACAGCAGGGCTTGCAATACTCGGAGCGCAGTATTGGGGCAAGCAGGACATAAAGGCGCTCGATGACATATTCGCTCTTGCAATTAGGATATGTGGCATAGTATCGGTGCTGTTTTTCGTGGCATGTGCATTTTTTCCACGATATCTGATGCTTATTTTCACAAACGAGCCGGTGCTTATAGATTATGGTGTAAGCTATCTTAAAATAGCTTCTTTTTCGTATCTATTGACAGGTTTTTCGCAGTGTTATATAGTCATGATGAAGATATCAGAGCACGCGGGTACTGCGGCGGCAGTCAGCTCAATTACAGTGCTTATAAATATAATGCTCAATGCCATATTTATCTATGGTGCATTTGGCATCGAGAGCATGAATGTGAGGGGAGCGGCACTTGCCACACTCATATCAAGAGTAGTGGAGCTTATGCTTTCAATCACATTTTCGTACAGACCGGGATATATCAGGCTTAAAATCCGGGAGCTTTTTGTAAGGAACAAGGAACTGTCAGCAGATTTTATGAAGTGCTCCGGACCGATTCTCGGAGCAAGCCTTGTATGGGGAATAGGCTTTACATCGTACTCTACATTTATGGGACACATGGGAACAGACGCAGCAGCGGCCAACTCCGTCGCAGCGGTTGTGCGTGATATCATTTGCTGTCTCAGTGCAGGTATATCAAGTGCAGCAGGCATTATGATAGGAAATGAGCTTGGCGCAGGAAATTTAAAGCGTGGAAAAGCATATGGCATCAGAATGGCAAAGCTGTCATTTTTGTGTGGAGCTGTTATGACAGTGCTTATGGCGGTTTCAGCACCGGTGATTTTACATTTTGTAAAGCTCACACCGCAGGCTGCAGAGTATCTGAAGCAGTTATTCGGTGTACTTGCCTTCTACATGATTGGACGATCGGTAAATGAAATCATCATAAACGGTGTCTTTGGTTCGGGAGGAGATACGATGTTTGATATGTACTCTCTTGCTGTGACGATGTGGGGCATAGCAATACCGCTTGCAGTTGCAGGCACATATTTTTTGAACTGGCCGGTGGTTGTGGTGTATGCGTGTACCTGCGTGGATGAGGTTGGAAAGATACCGTGGACACTCATACATTTTAAAAAATACAAGTGGGTAAAGGATTTGACAAGATAATGGAAAAGGGGAATGACAATGCAGACATTAAAGCTATTATTTTCTAAAATTACAGATGATGATCCTATATATGAGAAGAAGGATGTTGTGGAAAATATATTTGTGTTTCGCATGCTTTTGATATGGCATTTGCTATATTTATTTGTATTCATACTCAACTGCGTTGGTATATTTATTGTTGATAAGCATATTTTTGATACAGGATATATATTATCATGTGTACTTTTGCTGGCGTTTATTATACTGCTAATCATAGTTGGACCAGATCATGCCTGTGCAAAGTATCTGTGCGTTTCAGATGCCGGTTTTCTGGTGATGATAACGAGCTCATCGCTTACATATCATATGGTAATAGTTGTGATGTTACCAATTGTAATTGCAGGTGTATACTCGTCAAAGTACCTGTCGAGATTTGCATTTGCTTTTTCGATTTTTAATATAGCGTTTAGTACATATGTGGGTTATTATTTTGGAGTGTGCGATGCAAATATGGTATTGCTTACTACAACATCACTTAAGCATCTTCAAAAGGATGGAGTATTTTTGCTGAATGATGTGAATAAAAATCCCGAACTTACGCTTTTTATGTATTATGTCTTTCCACGTTCGCTTATAGCAACAGGATTTTACAGTGTCAGCAATGGCGTAAACCAAATGATTCGAAGAACAATGGAAAAAGCGCACCGTATCAAGCGAGAGGCAGCAATAGACGATATGACGGGTCTTTACAATAAAAATAAGCTCCTTGATGACCTTAAAAAGCCACAGGAACCTGACAGAAGGGTTGCAGTTATATATTGGGATGTAAATGAGCTTAAGTTTGTGAACGATACATACGGACATGAGATGGGAGACCGTCTAATAGCGAGAATAGCAGGAACTATCAGACTTGTTGCAACAAATGATAATGATAATGTAAGAACATACCGCTATGGTGGCGATGAGTTTATCATGATCATACCGGATGGGACTGAGGACGATGCACTTAGCTTTATTGACAGATGGAATAAGCTGATGGAACCAATCCAAAAGGACAGTAAAATCCCAATTTCCGCGTCAGTAGGTTATGCCTGCGGCAGATACGCCGATATCAATGAGATTATCTGTGAGGCGGATGAGAAAATGTATGAAAACAAGCGTGTGCGCAGGGAGTAGGTATTATAAATACTCAGAAGAGAGCTATATGGAGCTGATGGACAAATTCGATGAAAAGAATATCCCATTCACGGTAGCCGTAATAGATACTTACAGCCTGAGGCAGTCGCCGGTCATACTAGGTGTAAATATCCACTTTGGCAGGTGCAGTCGTAAACCGCGATATACCCGATAACTGTATTGCAGCAGGTGTGCCGGCAAGGGTGTTGCGCAAGCTTGACGAGCAGGATCGTATGAATGTGTGGGACCCTTATATCATATAATTCAAGGGAGGATTATGCGATGGGAAATTCATATAAGAACTGTAAAATACAGGACAACACAGCAGAGCTGATCTACGAGAACGGCAGTCTGTTTGTTACCATATTTGAAAACAACATAGTGCATGTTGCACAAAAACCCGGCATCGAAAGTGTTGCAATAGAGGAGGGCTTTATTCCGAAGGCTGCCACACCTGACGTGACCTGCAAGGATACGTCTGATGCCAAGAGTACCGCAGCAGAAGCCGGTGTAAGCGATGCAGCGGTTAAAGCAGTCATCAGCGCAAGGAATATTACTGTATATGTGAAGGATAACGAGAAGCTTGATATTTATTACAAAGGGAAGCTTGTGCTTTCAGATTATGAAAAAGCACGCAAAAAGAGTGAGAAGAATCCGTACGAGGATCTTGCCATCGCAGAGCTTGAGGGACATACTGTCGGAAAAGATGAAGAAAAAACTGACGCTGTTACCATCATCAAAAAGCTTGGAAAGGATGATGCTATTTACGGTCTGGGAGATAAGCCGGGATGCCTCAACAAGCGTGGATATTCATATGTAAACTGGAACACGGATGATCCTGCACCACATGTGGACAGCTTCAAATCGCTGTACAAATCCATACCATTTTTTATCGTGTTGGGCGATGAATATTGCTATGGAATTTTTGCGGATAATACCTACAAGACAACCTTTGATTTCGGTTATGAAAACACAGATTACTATTTCGTCGAGCATGAGAAGGGTGAGCTGGACTACTATTTTATGCCGGGAAATGATATGGCAGAGGTGGTGGGACTTTATACATCACTGACAGGCACCACACCGCTTTATCAGAGATGGATATACGGCAGCCATCAGAGCCGCTGGGGCTATTACACACAGGATGAGGTGCTTGATATAGCTGACAAATTCCGCGAGCTTGATATCCCATGCGATGTGATACATATGGATATCGATTACATGAACGGCTACAGGGTATTCACCTTTGATGACAAGAAATTCCCGGATGTAAAGGGCCTTTCAGAGAAGCTTGCTGACAGGGGTGTAAAGCTCATATCCATCATTGACCCGGGTGTGAAGAAGGATGAGGACTACTTCATGTACAAAGAGGGTATGGAGATGGATGCATTTGCACATGATACAGATGGCAGTGTATATGAAAATGCTGTCTGGCCGGGAACATCGGTATTTCCGGACTTCACAAAGCAAAGCGTCAGAAGCTGGTGGGGAGACAAGACAAAGATACTTCTCGAGCACGGTATCAGTGGCATATGGAATGATATGAATGAGCCTGCAAGCTTCAACGGACCACTGCCGGATGATGTGCAGTTTGAGTATGGAGCACATGAAAAGGTTCACAATATTTACGGACATTTTATGGCAAAAGCTACATATGAGGGACTTGCGAAAAATGATGGTGGAAAACGTCCGTTTGTACTTACCAGGGCTGCATATGCCGGAAGCCAGAAGTACTGCGGTGGCTGGACCGGAGACAATCACAGCATCTGGGCGCATATAGCACTTTCGCTCGAGCAGGTGTGCAATCTGTCAGTCAGCGGACTTGCCATGTGCGGCAGCGATATAGGCGGTTTCGGAAGTGATACTACACCGGAGCTTCTTGTCAGATTTTATGAGGCAGCAGTATTTGTGCCGTTTTTCAGAAATCATTCAGCGATGGGAACACGCAGACAGGAGCCTTGGCAGTTTGACGAGACTACGATAGATGCAGTCAGAAAGACAGTAAAGCTCAGATACAGATTTATCCCATATATCTATGATCTGGCACATGAGTGTGAAAAGACAGGAGCACCTATCGTGCGCCCGCTCGTATACGAGTATCCTGCAGATAAGCATGTGAGAAATATTTCCGATGAATATATGCTCGGAAGCTTTGTACTGGTTGCACCTGTGATCGCACCGGGCAAGGAGGCAAGAGAGGTTTATCTGCCTGACGGCGACTGGTATGATTACTACACAGGCGAAAAATACAGTGGCGGCAGATATATTTTAGCAGATGCACCACTTGATAAAGTACCTGTCTTCATAAAAGCAGGGGCCATTATTCCTGTTGCAGACGGAGAAATCCGCTCTACAGAGGACATTACAGAGGATAAGATCAGCATACTGACATATCCGGGCAAGGGCAGCTTCTTGCATTATCAGGATGACAATGAGACGTTCGCATACAGAAACGGTGCGTATAATGCTGTTGAGTATACCCTGGATGGGGATAAGCTTGAGAAGAAAGTGTTGCATAAGGGATTGTAAAAATACATAACCTTAAATTTAAAATTCAATATCAACCTCAACAGGGCAGTGGTCTGAACCGAGCACATCGGTATGGATTGCTGCCTTTTTAAGCTTATCATTGATGCGCTTTGATGTGATAAAGTAGTCGATACGCCAGCCTGCGTTCTTCTCGCGAGCCTTAAAACGGTATGACCACCAGGAATATATACCCTCGGCATCCGGATAAAAGTATCTGAAGGTATCGGTAAAGCCGGAACCTAAAAGCTCCGTCATTTTAGCACGTTCCTCGTCTGAAAAACCTGCATTCTTGCGGTTGGTTTTTGGATTTTTCAGGTCGATTTCATTGTGTGCGACATTCAGATCACCGCACAGTACGACAGGCTTTTGGGCATCAAGAGCTTTAAGGTATTCACGGAAATCATCCTCCCACTGCATACGGTACGGCAGCCTTTTCAGTTCATTCTGTGAGTTTGGAGTATAGCAGGTTACGAGATAGAAATTGTCATATTCGAGTGTGATGACACGTCCTTCCTTATCATGCTCCTCAATGCCTATGCCGTAAGACACAGATAATGGCTCATTTTTGGCGAAAATGGCTGTGCCGGAATAGCCTTTTTTCTCGGCATAATTCCAGTACTGGTGATAGCCTGGCAGGTCAAGGTCAATCTGTCCCGCCTGTAGCTTGGACTCCTGAATACAAAAGAAATCCACATCTATACTGTTAAAAAAATCAAGGAAACCTTTCTGGACGCATGCGCGCAGTCCGTTTACATTCCACGATATAAATTTCATGTCTTAGTCCTCCATATAAGTGTGTGTATTAAAATCATATTTAAAAAGTATTCTTCTTACAAAAACGAAATCATGTAAGCAGGCAGACAGAGTATGTCTTTGTCTTTTGAGAAATCCTTTGTATATACGAGATATTTTTGAAGAATACGGTTTGAAAATTTTATTGAAAATTCATCCAGTGACTTATGGGTTTTATAGCCACTGGATTTTACTTCAATAGGGCAAACCTTATTTTTTTTGGCAATAAGAAAATCTATTTCGTAATTATGGCGTGAACTTTCATTAAAAAAAGTATAGTAAAATAATTCGTTGCCATTACACGTTAAAAGCTGTGCAACTACATTTTCGTAAAGATAGCCTAGATTAGTTCCTAGCTTGTCATTTAACAATTTTTCATAAATTATGTTTTCTGTGAAATCTTTGTCTTTAAACATCAATGTAGTAAACAGCCCGGTATCGCATAAAAATAGTTTAAACCGGGTTAAGTCTTTGTTGGTTGACATACCGGCACTTGGGTCATTTGCATGGTATGATACCAAAACAGTTTTTGAGTCTTTTAACTCTGCAATCAGTTCCAGTGTATTATCGGCGCGATTGTTTGTCAGTACGCTTGATACCTGATATCGTGAAGCATTTTTGTTTAGCTGCGCAGGAATTGCATCAAAAAGCATAGATATTTTTCCAGTAGCATCTATTTTTTTGAAATCATCTTCATAAAGATTCAGAATATCACGCTTTACATCATCAACCTTACGGAAGTTATTGGTTTTGATATATTCATCAACTGCCTGCGGCATTCCCCCGACAAGCATATAAAGACGGAAATCACGCATCAATTTACGATTAATCTCTTCTCCGAAGGGTTTTTGAGAATCGAATAGCTTATGGATTAGGGGGATAGTTGTTTCATCATTCAAAGCCCATAAAAATTCTTCATAATCCATAGGATACATGTTTAGCTTTCTTTCTTCGCTTGGAATAAGTATATCCTGTACGTTTTTTTTGATAGAAATCAGAGAACCGGTTTCTATATAATCATATCGGTGATCTTTTACAAGTGATTTGATAGCCTGTCTTGCGCGGGGGCATAATTGTACTTCGTCGAAAATAATCAAAGACTCTCTCTCATAGAGATCGACTTTGTATTGGAGCTGCAACTGCAAAAACAGATAATTCAGATCTGAAATATCCTCAAACAGTTCACGTATATTTTTTGAGACGATTGAGAAATCAATGATTATATAACTTTTGTATTCATTTCGTCCAAATGACTCTACGATGGTTGACTTGCCTATACGACGGGCTCCTTCGATTAAGAGTGCTGTTTTACCATCGGAATCCTTTTTCCATTGCAATAATTTATCATATATTTTTCGCTTAAACATGACATTCTCCTAATAAAATTACAAAATCGCATTTTTTATTTTGATGTTTTACTACAAAATCGCATTTTTTATTTCAACGATTTACCACAAAATCGCATTTTCTTTTTTGCTATTTTATCACAAAATCGCATTTTTTAAAAGAGGTTTGAATCTGCAGATTACACTTTTTATATAAAATCGTTACTGTTCACACCGAACAGTGTGACCAGCAACATAAAATACGTATAATAGAGGAAGAAAATACGCAAGATAATACGCAAGATAAAGTCGGTTCATAAGCTGCACCAAGCTGGCGAAGAAATCAGAAATATGTGAAAATATGACATAAATATAATAAATCCGCTACACTATATCATATGATTACGCACATGATATAATGCAGCGGATTTTGTTGTTGATTATTTTAAAGCTCAAGTAAAATTTTTTACAGCACATCGCTTCCATCAGGAATCTTTGAGATGATAGTTCTGTTGATCCTGATTAAGAATAATGTCGAAACAGTAAGGGATATCACCTCTGCTATAGGGAAAGCCCACCATACTGCGTGAAGTCCACCGAGCCTTGAAAGGATGTATGCTGCCGGAATTAAAACCACAAGCTGACGCATGATTGATACGATCATGGAAAAGACAGCCTTTCCCAAAGCCTGGAATACTGTGCCGACGATAATACAAAACCATGCGATGAGGAAATGCACTCCGATTATTCTGAGCGCCGGAACACCGATTTTGAGCATATCGTCAGAGGCGCTGAACATTCCAAGAAGCACATGTGGTATGAACTCAAAGCAGGCAAAGCCAACGAAGAGCAGACAGAATGCTGTTATCAGGCTGACCTTTATTGTTTTAACCATACGCTTTCTGTTCTGAGCACCGTAGTTGAATGCGATGATAGGTGTGATTCCGTTGTTCAGTCCGAATACAGGCATAAAGAAGAAGCTCTGCAGCTTGAAATAAACACCGAAAACAGCAGCGGCAGTCGATGAAAAGCCGATAAGTATTCTGTTCATGGCATATGTCATTACTGAGCCTATAGACTGCATGATGATCGACGGAATACCGATAGCATAAATGGTTCCCATGATTTTGAAATCCGGGCTGTAGCCCTTGAAGCTCAGGCTGATTTCATGATTGAATTTGTGGTTGCAGGCAAAGGCAACAACGGCGGCTACGCACTGTCCCACAACGGTTGCCACGGCTGCACCGGTAGCACCGAGCTTAGGGAAGCCAAGCAGTCCAAAGATCATGATAGGATCCAGAATGATATTTGTGATGGCACCGCAAAGCTGTGAGGTCATGCTGAAAATAGTTCTTCCTGTCGATGTAAGCACCCTCTCAAAAAAGATTTCCGCAAAAATACCAAATGAAAAAATCATAACAGTACTCAGGTAGCTCACACCCATATCCATGATTTCGATATCAGCATTTCCAATCTGACTCATGTAAAAAGGCTTTACGATTGTAAGTCCGAGAATCAGAAATATTACGTAGCTGAATGCATATAGCACGGCACCGTTGATGCCGATTTTGTTGGCCTCGTCGTATTTATGGGCGCCGAGGGACTTTGACAGCAGCGCGTTTACACCTACACCTGTACCGGTTGCGACAGCGATGATGAGTGTCTGCAAAGGGAAGGCAAGTGAAACTGCTGTGAGTGCGTTTTCGGACAGCTTTGCAACGAAAATACTGTCCACGATGTTGTATAGAGCCTGTACGAGCATGGAAATCATCATAGGCAAAGACATGTTAAATACAAGTCTGCCGATAGGCATGGTTCCCATCTTGTTCTCTGTTACAGGGGCTGAATTTGTTTCCTGACTCATAATTCCTCCTATTGTAAATGATTGTTAATTTAAAACTCCTACATTATATATGTACGAAGCTTTAGTTATTAAAATTAAAATCACCGGTAGATTAGCCGGTGTTTAAAATGTGCAACAAAGCGCCAATTACATATAATACCATGACTGCAGGATACTTTCAAGGTATTATATAACTGTTAAATCATATCATAATAGTTAATGAAAAAATGCCTCAAAAAGTATAGCATTGCAGGGTATAAATTACGATAACCGCTTGACAAAATGACAGAGAGATATATAATTAGTTCAAAAATGAATAATTCAAAAATGTATAACGAAGCAGCAAAATAGGAAAAGAAAAGAAGGAATATCACATATGAAATTTAACTTTGAGTTTGCAGAGAAGATTTCGCGAACCTACAGCGATGAGTGCAGACCACTGTGCCATGAGCTGAAGCTTCCGCAGACAGCCTTTGATATACTCATGTTTCTGGCGAACAATCCGGAATATAAGACGGCAAGGGATATAGTTGAAATAAGAAAAATCAAGGCAAATCTTGTGTCTGTAAATGTTGATAAGCTTGTGAATGAAGGCTATCTGGAGAGAAAACCTGTGGAAAATGATAGGAGGAAGACGGAGCTTGTCTGTACAAAAAAGGCCGGGACTGTCATTGAAAGAGGAAGGCGTATACAGCAGCAGTTTACAGCAAATCTGTTTGCAGGGATAGATGAGGAGCAGAAAAAGCAGCTGACGATTGTTATGGAACAGCTTGAGAATAATATGGATGAAATAATCAGGAGGAAATCACACAAATGAGCACATTAATAACTATAATAGTAACATTTTTTGCCGGTATGGGCGCAGGCCTTGGAACCGGCTTTGCGGGACTAAGCGCAGCAGCAGTAATAAGCCCTATGCTCATTACATTTTTGGGAATGGACCCTTATATGGCAGTGGGAATAGCCCTGTCGTCTGATGTACTTGCCAGCGCAGTGTCAGCCTATACATATGGAAAGAACAAGAACCTTGATGTAAAAAACGGGCTCATAATGATGGTCACGGTTTTATGCTTCACGGTTGTTGGAAGCTATGTATCAAGCCTTGTGCCGTCAGCAACAATGGGCAACTTTTCGGTATTTATGACATTTTTACTCGGAATCAAGTTTATAGTCCGTCCTGTCATGACAACAAAGGAGGCCATGCAGGGAGTTTCAGCTAAAAAGAGAGCTGTCCAGTCAATCATCTGCGGTGTGATTATCGGATTTATCTGTGGCTTCATAGGTGCGGGAGGCGGTATGATGATGCTCCTCATCCTCACATCGGTGCTTGGCTATGAGCTTAAGACTGCAGTCGGAACGAGCGTATTTATCATGGCATTTACAGCCTTTACAGGAGCTGCCTCGCACTTTGCCATCGGTGGAAAACCGGACTGGTTTGTGCTGCTTTTATGTATTGCATTTACACTCCTTTGGGCGAGAATTGCAGCGGTCTTTGCAAACAAGGCATCCGCAAAAACCTTAAATCGTGCCACAGGTATTGTGCTTGTAATACTTGGCATCGTGGTATTTGCATTTTCACTTCTGAGCTGATTTTTCTTGAATATATAACTGCAAGCCCCGGCTGCCCGACCGGCACACACAGCTTCCCCGCGTGCTACGCTGCGCTACTAAGATACTGTACGGAATTATGCTTGAAGGGCTTCTATGCCTGACGAAACCGTCGAAACGCGCCGTCCGTGGCGCGGTTCTCCTCGTCCCTGCGTCCATGCAGGAGCGTTTCTGTGTTTCATGGCATAATTTCTACAGTATCTAAGCAGCTTCGCTATTCGCACGCGGGGAAG
>OGRC01002118.1_pt1 | contig 11471 bp, 13 predicted proteins | sample 1553431 | NCBI WGS metagenome assembly OGRC01 (sample SAMEA2580064, study PRJEB22360) | human gut metagenome | biome: human gut; feature: human-associated habitat; material: faeces | place: Denmark | collected 2008/2010
AGGATATTGAGAGGGAGTTCAAAGAGGTCATCGGTGATCGCATTGCCTCCATTTGTTTTTCTCATAATGTAACAGTGGATTATGCTTTTCAGGATATCAATGATATTCCTGGCATTCTGCCGGAAGGTCGTACAAAGCCGTGGGGAACCGGTCAGGCTGTGCTTGCCGCAAAGAAAGTCCTCAACACACCGTTTATTGTGATTAATGCAGATGATTACTATGGCAAGGAAGGTTTCAAGGCCGTTCATGAGTATTTGGTGAATGGCGGTAAGTCTTGTATGGCAGGTTTTGTGTTGAAGAATACTCTATCTGATAACGGTGGGGTGACTCGTGGTATCTGCAAGATGGACGAGCAGAACAATCTGACTGAGGTTGTTGAGACCAAGAATATTGTAAAGACTGCAACCGGAGCAGAAGCAGACGGCGTGGCTGTTGATGTAGATTCGCTTGTTTCCATGAATATGTGGGGATTGACTCCTGAGTTTCTGAATGTACTGGAAGAGGGCTTCAAAGAGTTCTTTGAGAAGGAAGTGCCAGGTAATCCTCTGAAAGCAGAGTATCTAATCCCAATCTTCATCGGTGAATTGCTGGAGCAGGGAAAGATGTCTGTCAAAGTATTGAAAACTAACGATACATGGTACGGCATGACCTATCACGAGGATGTCGCAGCTGTAAAGGACAGCTTCAAGAAGATGCTGGAGAATGGCTTTTATAAGGCTGACCTGTTCAGTGATTTATAATATACTGGAGTTACAACAGAATGTAGCTTCCAACGCTGCTCGGGCACTCCCACATATCTTCATGATGTATATCAAAAGAATTATTTGAAGATTTGAAATAAGAATGAAAAGCAAGATGAATAACGAGGAGAAAAGAAATGGAAATATTTAAAAGTATAGTAACCAATGTTCTCACAGCCCTTTACCAGCCATTTTGGTTTGCGATACTCCTCACAATATTCATTTTGTTTTTTTATATGTATGCATATCATCCAACCGATGCCGGCAAAGGAATCAAAACCGCCTGCATTGCCTGGGTTCGCACATTCAAAAATTCATTGTATTTTCGTAAACTATTTTGTCTTGTATTTTTTACGGTAATGATTCTGTTTCGAACGTTACTAAACCGTAATATGTGGATGAATCCCCTTCCTGATGTGATGGGTGGCTGGTGGGTTTGGAGTACACAGGTAGATGGGACAGTAACACTTACGACAGAATGTTTTGAAAACATTGCCCTTATGCTGCCATTTACTTTTCTGCTCATGTGGACTGCCAAAGAGAAACTTTTAAAAGAGAAGGGCAGACAAATTTGCTTTACAAGTATCCTTTGGTATAGCACAAAGGCTGCATTTCTTTTTTCATTGACGATAGAGTTCCTGCAGCTTTTTCTGCGGCTTGGGACATTTCAGCTTTCGGATTTATGTTACAATACGCTCGGCGGAGCGATAGGAGGAGTGTTGTATTGGATGGGATGGAAGGTAAAGAAACAGTAACGGCAAGATAAAACAGAGGACAGCTATTGGAATATTAGTCCGGAGCAAGGAATCCTCTGTTTTAGGTGCTAAATGATTGGATTCACATGGAAATAGGAGTTGTAAAATGGCAGGAAGACCAAAAAAGAAACCAGAATATAATCCAGAACTTCAATTTAATAATTTTCTTCAAGAGTTAAAAGATGCCTATGAAGAAGCAGATTCCTTAAGGTCACTGGCAGATGAGTTAAATATTAGTCTGCTTAAACTCCGTAAGCTACTTATTACTGCAGATGTATTCACATCAGATATATGTACAGAAATCAATGATCTGCATCAGTCAGGAAAAAAGATTTCGGAGATTATGGAACTCACAGGTCTTTCCAGAGCATCGGTTCATTCCTATCTGCCCTACACAAAGGGAATTTATAATGCAGCAGAGATAAGTCTAAATGCGGAGCGATGCCGGACATATAAGATTCGACGAGAGCAGGTTCGGATTTTACGGGAAATGCCATCAGAAGAAAATCTGTGGCAGGCTGTTATTGCTTTTCAGGATTATCCATTTAAAACGGCAACAGGATTACCGTTCCGATATAAATTAAAAGTTGGTAAAAACGGAGAGTATAACAGAGAGCTGTTGATAGACCGGAGAGAGAAAAGTAAGAGCCTTGCCTGGAGTAGTGTGGTGCTGGCATTTGAAAATAGTAAGAGGGTTTTAGAAGAAGTGAAGAAACCGAAAGCACTTGGAGACATTAGAGGAGTTTCATACATTTATCCGATACTATGGCGATTTGGCTTGATTAGAGTGCCGGAAGCAATAGAGAAGAAAATGGGAAAGCAGAGATAAATTCCATGCTTTATTGCCTGCACGTGATTAGATTAACATGGATATATTAAAGAGTTTCTCGTAAAATAGAAAATGCATCAATGATTCCTTGCTTGTAGGCAATCCGTATATATTCTATAGCTGCCTTGATGATGTGCAGGAGAAGGTATATACAAGGGACATTTTCCAGAGGGATTAATTTTAGATTGGGAGGATGCATTTATCCAGAGAGTCCACTCTCTGGATAAATTTGTATAGAAAATTTAATATCAAAAAACTTACATAATAATACTGAAAAGTAAAAATAAAATATAATTGTAAAAGCAAAACTTGAAAAAAAGAAAGTGCTGTGATATAATAAATATATATTTTTCTATTGTACATATTATAATATATGGCAGAAAAGCAGGGGAATAACTTAAAAAGAAGAACAAATTTTATGGGAGGTTAAAATTAATGGGGACTATTATGGATGCAGCTAAATATTTAATATATCTTTCATATAACTTAAAGGTTCGTTCGCTTACTCCTTTGAAATTACAGAAAATTTTATATTTATCGCAAGGATGGAGTTATGTTTGGGATGATAGAGAATTATTTTTAGAAGAATTTGAAGCTTGGAAATATGGTCCCGTAAATTTAGAAGTGTATCAATATTTTAAAAAATATGGAAGTGATGAAATTCCTGAATGGGAGGGGGATAAGGGATTTTTTTTAAAAGAGGAAGAAAGAGAAACTTTACAAGTAGTGTGGAATTCTTATTCTGATCAGACAGCATCGCAATTAGTGAGTCTGACACATAGACATAGACCGTGGATAATGAATTACATTAATGGGGAACGAGTGAGAATCTCGAATGAGGATATAAGGGATTATTTTAAAGAAGTATATTAGTAGATGAAAGGATAGAAAAGTGGGTTATTCTTTAAATGAAATTATAATTAATAATTTTAAATCTTTTAAACGAGAGCAACATATTAAGATATCAGATATGTCGGTTTTTATGGGAGCTAATAGTAGTGGCAAAAGCACGGCATTACAAGCTTTATTGCTTTTAAAGCAAACAGTAGAGTGTAATAGTTCAGATATTGATCTTTTATTGTCTGGTAAGTACGTAACATTAGGAACATATGAAGATATTTGTAATGATGAGACACAGAATCAAATTGTTATAGGTTTAGGATTTTTAGGAGAATCCCCTTTAGAAGAAGATGCAAAAGAGAATGTACAGTATAATGTGAAGTGGCAGTTTGTAAAAGCAGGAGATAAGAGTGGACATATAAAGCTAAATAAAATTGTTTTTGAAACAGATAGCAATATAAAGGTATCATTATGTTATCATAAACAAACAAACTTATATCAATGCTATATAGAAAATAGAGCAACTAGATTTTTTTATGAGATTAATAATTTGATAATTAAAAACAAATATATATCCTATGGCATACAACATAATAGGGCTTTTGCTGAATTTTTACAGTATATTTCAGAGGAATTAATTGAAAATAAGAAAAAGAATGTTCGAATTAGTAAGGATGAATTTGTAATGGGAGATGCTATTACAAATTTTATTTTTAAATTTGCTAGAAAAGGATTAGGAAAATTAAATATACAGAAGGGATATCGCAAAGAGGAAGAATTAGCGAAAAAGATATTGGACTTAATAGATGAATATGCGAGATATTTAATGCCAGAATATTCAAGTATTGATGAAATGGTACCTGTAGAATATTTGAAAACAAGCATTGTTTCCAGCTTGCTGGAAAGAGGTAACTATACTAATGTAAACAAGAATGTTGAAGGTTTTTATAAAAGATATATTGAACTTTCAGATTTGAAAGAAGAATATGCGATAGCTTTAGCATCAGGAATGTATCCTTTTTATACAGAAATTGATGATAAGAATTCAGCTTTATCTAACATATATTTGTTTCAGGATATTTATGATACAGTAAATGTTGAAATTTTAAATAAAATTTTTTATGTAGGACCGTTGAGAGAAAAACCTCAAGGGTTATATAATATTGGTTTTGAATCCATACCTAGATATGTAGGACCAACAGGAGCAAATTTTGCTTCTGTTTTGTTAAATGAAAGAAAGGAAAAAATGTTTATATTTCCAGAGGAAATTTCTGAAGGAACTTTATCAGAGGCTTTAGATGAATGGGCTTGTTATATTAATGTGGCTGATTCAATAAGCATTATGCAAAGTAATTCGTTTGGTTTTAATGTGCATATATCTAATACACAAAGAGTAGATTCAGATATTATGAATGTGGGAATAGGAACTAGTCAAGTATTGCCAGTCTTAATTATGGGGTTGATAGCTGAAAAGGGAGAGACACTGATTTTTGAACAGCCCGAGTTGCATTTACATCCCTATTCACAAAGTCGATTGGCAGATTTTTTTATTGCTTTAGCTAAAAATGGACGAAAAGTAATTGTTGAAAGCCATAGTGAGTATTTAGTATTAAGATTAAGGTATTTTGTAGCTTCGGGAATAGTAAATCCAGAAATGATAAAGGTTAATTTTTTTAAAAATGAAGATGGAACAGAGATAAAAGAAGGAGTCTTAACAGGTAATGGTATGTTGGAATATCCGGATGATTTTAAAGATGAAACACAGCGTTTGTTAAGTGAATTGTTAATGGTAAATTTTAAGAAGGAATAATATGAGTGAAAGAGTTATTATTGATCCACATATGTTTGAAATTAATGCCTGTGAAGAAGTAGATTCTGCGTTAGATTTTTTTAGAAAAATTGTTGTTTTGTGCAAACATAAAATTATAACAATAGGTGTTTATAAAACTCTTTATAATGATATTATTTCGCGGGAAACAAACCCATTTCCGATAGCCTTAAGAGAATATAAAAATCCAGAACAAAAGAAAAAAATTCTTGATTTTAATAAGCTTTTTATAGAGAATATAATGCCTAATTTAGAGAGTTTAGATATTGAGGAATGTTTAGGCACTCAAGATTTTGAATCAAATTATACAGAATTAGAAGAGAATAATTTATATTATGAGATGTTTGCCGTATTATTAAGGAAATGCTATTTCCCGGATATAGTAGAAGAGAAAATTATTATATGTGAGAAAAATACATATTTATCAGCGAATAAAATGTTAAATATTAGATGTGAATGTGAAAGACAATTTGAAAAAGTATTTCATATTTGTTCTGTAGACTCATTTTTGCCTAATAAACTCATAGGAAGAGAAAATTTATTACTTAGATTACGGGAAATATGTGGGAAGCAACAAGAAAAAATATATGTTGATGCACCTGAAGTTGTGCGCGGAGATCATCATAATTTGCTACAAAAAAAGGAAATATCAGTATTTACAGATCTTAGTAGGAAAAATAAACGTGTATTAGCATTATTAAGATATTTTGGTCTGAAGAAAGTTGTGTTTGAAAGATATTGGCAAGAAACAAAACATAAATCGGGAGATATTTATAAATGTAAATTAAAATCGGAAATGACGCATGATATTGTAAAAGGTCAATTGTATGGAGAGTTGGGTTATGTGTTTGAAGTAAGTTTATATTTTCCTATAGATGTGGGAAAATATTTGTGTGAAAGTACTGATGGAATATTTGAATATCATACAATTTTAGAATTAAAGGATACAACAATATTATAGTATTTGTAACACAAGAGGATTCTCTGAATAAATTTATATAAACATAAAATATGTAAATAAATGAAAAAATAATATGAAAACAACATTAGTGATCATGGCAGCCGGCATCGGTTTCCGATTCAGTGGTGGAGTCAAACAATTTGTTCCAGTTGGTTTAAATGGAGAGATTATCATGGATTATTCTATCCATGATGCAATCGAAGCAGGCTTTAACAAAATAGTTTTTATCATCCGCAAGGATATTAAAGATGCATTTAAAGAAGCAATCGGTAACCGCATCGAAAAGATTTGCAACAATCTTGATGTGGAGATTGCCTACGCATACCAGGAATTAAGCGAACTTCCAGAAGGTGTGGAGCTTCCAGCAGGACGTACTAGACCATGGGGAACAGGACATGCTGTTCTTGCCTGTAAAGAAGTTCTGCATGAGCCATTTGCAGTTATCAATGCAGATGACTACTATGGAAAAGAAGCATTTGTTAAGCTTCATAATTTCCTTGTAGGCTATGTACCAGAAAAAGCCAATCAGTTCTGTATGGCAGGTTTCATTTTGAAGAATACGTTAAGTGAGAATGGTGCCGTTACCAGAGGGATTTGCGAGACAAATGAGGAAGGTTATCTCACAGCAGTACATGAAACTTCCAATATTGTTAAGACTCCAGAGGGTGTAGCAGTAGACAACGATGGACAGCTCACTTCAATTAATGCGGAATCCTACGCATCCATGAATATGTGGGGACTTACACCGGAATTTATGCAGACTTTAGAGGATGGATTTAAAGAGTTCTTTGTCAACATGGGAGACAAAGATATTCTGAAAGCAGAATATTTACTGCCAATCTACATAGATGAACTTCTTCAGGCAGGCAGAGTTTCCGTAAAAGTGTTAGATACGAATGACAAATGGTTCGGAGTAACCTATAAAGAGGATAAAGACTATGTAGTTAAATCATTTGCCAAGCTGATAGAAGATGGTGTATATCAGAGAAGTTTATTTGAAGATTTGAAATAAATAATAAAGGAGAACGATGGGAAGTAAGATAATCGAAATGTTTAATAAAATAGCATATAACGTATTATCAGCACTTTATCAGCCCTTTTGGGCTGCCGTTCTCCTTGCCTTTTTAACAATGTTCTTATATTTATATGGTAAGGAGCATGGGTGGAAAAAGAATAATTTTATCCGAAATATGTTTGCAACATGGTGGAGGGCATTTACAAGTTCTTCAAATTTTCGTCGGACATTCTTATTAGCTTTTTATACAGCAATGATATTACTCCGAACAGTTTTAAATCGTGAGATATGGTTTGATCCGCTTGGAAAGATTTTTGGAGGATGGGGATTATATGAAGATGGACAGTTTACAACAGAATCTATAGAGAATTTCATGTTATTTGTTCCATTTTCTATTTTGCTATTATGGGCATTTAAAAAAGAATTACTTGGTGAATCTGAGAATATTAGATTTGGAAAAACCGTTTGTGAAGCCACAAAAGTTGTAGCAATATTTTCTTTTATGATAGAATTTACTCAGTTATTATTCCATCTTGGAACATTTCAAATATCGGATCTGACCTATAATACACTTGGTGGAGCAGTAGGTGGTGTCATCTATTATTTGGGATATTCCAGAAGGCGAAAGAAATAAAATAAGAAACAGAGGACAGCTATCGGAGCATTAGTCTGGAGCAAGGAATCCCTCTGTTTTAGGTGCGAAACGATTGGATTCACATGGAAATAGGAGTTATAAAATGGCAGGAAGACCAAGAAAGAAACCAGAATATAATCCAGAACTTCAATTTAATAATTTTCTTCAAGAATTAAGGGCTGCCTATGAAGAAGCAGATTCTTTAAGATCACTGGCAGATGAGTTAAATATTAGTCTGCTTAAACTTCGTAAGCTACTTATTACTGTAGATGTATTCACATCAGATATATGTACAGAAATCAATGATCTGCATCAGTCAGGAAAAAAGATTTCGGAGATTATGGAACTCACAGGTCTTTCCAGAGCATCGGTTCATTCCTATCTGCCCTACACAAAGGGAATTTATAATGCAGCAGAGATAAGTCTAAATGCGGAGCGATGCCGGACATATAAGATTCGACGAGAGCAGGTTCGGATTTTACGGGAAATGCCATCAGAAGAAAATCTGTGGCAGGCTGTTATTGCTTTTCAGGATTATCCATTTAAAACGGCAACAGGATTACCGTTCCGATATAAATTAAAAGTTGGTAAAAACGGAGAGTATAACAGAGAGCTGTTGATAGACCGGAGAGAGAAAAGTAAGAGCCTTGCCTGGAGTAGTGTGGTGCTGGCATTTGAAAATAGTAAGAGGGTTTTAGAAGAAGTGAAGAAACCGAAAGCACTTGGAGACATTAGAGGAGTTTCATACATTTATCCGATACTATGGCGATTTGGCTTGATTAGAGTGCCGGAAGCAATAGAGAAGAAAATGGGAAAGCAGAGATAAATTCCATGCTTTATTGCCTGCACGTGATTAGATTAACATGGATATATTAAAGAGTTTCTCGTAAAATAGAAAATGCATCAATGATTCCTTGCTTATAAAGGATGCTCCGGCCCGTGTGAATTATCCGGAAGCACTTGGCTTGAGGCATCTGGCATTTAAGGTTAAAAGTGTTGATGATACAGCTAAAGAACTTAATGCAAAAGGAATAGCAACAGAGCGGATACGCTTGGATGATTATACCGGAAAGAAAATGACATTTTTCCATGATCCAGATGGTTTGCCACTAGAAATTCATGAGTAAATATTTAGTTGTTTAATGAAAAAGATACATGTTAAATGATGCCATCCATTTTGTTTTCGTATAAAAATAGAAATACAACGTATTTGAGAATTGATTGACAATGTAGTATAATATTTTGGTAGAATACAATTATATTTTAGAAGGGAATTGTTATACTAAATAAAATGGAAACTTTATTTAATAAAAATATTATTTTTATTTTTTTCTTTGCTATGATTGCTATTTATAATTACTCTGATTTGAAAGAATACCAAAGAATGGCAATTATTTATATTAGCGTTTATGCATTAGCGGTTTTAAATATAGTAGGAATAAAAATGGCATTATTACTTTTGATAGTGTCTTTATTCTGCTTTTTTGAAATTTTTACATCCGATGAGATGAAGTTTAAAATTTTAGTAAATCCGATATATAAAGCAGTGGATTTCATATATATATCAATTTTTCAATATTCTTTTGGTGGAATATGTTTAGCACTTTTGCTGTTAAAAATAAAATTACCAGAAACTTTTGATAAACAAAACATAATTTTTAGGACATTATCGTTTCTATTTATAGTGTGGACATTAACAGCTATGTTACAACAAAAGTATGTCATACATACATTTGGGGAAATGTACCGTGTGTTTACATATTTTCCGATAAATAAGATTGAATTTAATGATAAATTATATGAAGCATGTAATATATTAGTTTCTATTGAAGATAAAAGATATTTTGAAAGAGAGGCATATTCATTTTTTTCAGTAAAATATATAATATCTTTAATAAAAGGTAAGATTGCTTCTCAACGAGGAGGAAAGAAAGTCATATATGTTTTAGTGAATGGAAATCGTTTTATAAAAAATATTTTTGATGAATCTAGGGGGTATTCGACTATTCCGATGCAATTGGTTCGTTCACTAGGTATTAAAAGAGGATATAATTACAAGTATAGAAGAAAAATATTTGAAATTTTGTATTCTAGAATGTTTTTTAAGGGAATAGAAAGAATGTTCAATGAAGATAAAGTTACACAAAGGCAATATTTTAAAGAATATCTTCTATATATATATTTTCACAAAGTAAATACATTTTTAGGAGATGCCACATTTAGTAAATTTCTAAATGCTTTCGATATGAAGTATAATAGAAAAAATGAAAAGGATATATATGATTGCACTAATGAAGGGATATTTATTGCATGTATGGGGCTAAGTAAAAGGGCTACTAATATAACACCAGAGAATATTGATTATTATTTACAGAGTATTGAAAATGTTCAATTAGATGCAGAAATTATATGTGATATGGTAGAAAAAATGATGGATAGACCATATGATGGAAATTACCTAAAATAAAATCTTAATGTTTAATATAGATGTATAAAAATACCGCTGAACAGGAAGAATCTTTCGTGTTTCAGCGGTATTATTTTTCTTCTTCTGAAATAAATCGTATAATATCATTTGGTGTACAGTGAAGTATCTGGCAGAGTTTTTCAATAGTCAGAGCTGTAATATTCTGATCTGTTCGTAAGCGTTGCAGGGTACGTTTATCAATACCATGATTTAGAAGGTCATATTGGGAAATATCTTTTTCTTTCATGGTATTCCATAGAGGTGTGTAGTCAATCATATACAAAATTACCTTTCTAGGAATTGAGGAATAGGTTGCCTACATTATAAAATTTGAAATTATGAAATAATATGGTGAACATAGTCACCATAATGCAACGAAGTGAAAAAAGTCGTGATTTTGTAAGACTGCAAAATCATGAGTAAGGCTGCAAAATTCAAGGTAAGGCTGCAAAGAAAAGGAGATGAATTTTAGTGAAAAGGAAAATAAAAATCTCTGAAAAGTACCATTTTATCAATGTTTTGGACGAAAATATATTCCAAGGCTGCAAGGTTGCAAGGCTGCAAAACAGGGGACTGTTTCTAGTCGAGGACATGCGGATGAAGCGGGAAAGGTCTGCGAAAAGGCGAATGGAATCTGCCAAATGCCGACCTATAAATGATAATATAAAGGAAAAGAAATTTGTGTTACGTGCAGTAAGTCATGGCGCATAGGAAGGTGCGACGCACATGATAGATTCTTTAGGATACAGATTGAAGCAGCTACGTCAGGAGAGAAAACTGAAACAGGGACAGGTTGCAGATATAATAGGTGTAAATAAAAGGCAGATCAGTGCCTATGAAAATGATAGCAGACAGCCATCGTATGATATTCTGATCAGATTAGCTGTTTTATATCATGTGAGTACAGATTATCTTTTGGGATTTCAGGTGTCAAATAGAACGTTGGATGTATCAGGGCTTACAAGGGCAGAATACACAATGATAGCTGATCTAGTGGAAAGCATGAGTGAGAAAAATAAGAAATTAGAAGATATGTGAGAAGAGGATGACAAGGTAGGTGCATGATGGAAAATAAAGAGGACTATAAGATATATTCTACTGTAGAGAAGCAGGAAGTGGAATGGTTATGGTATCCGTATATTCCATATGGAAAACTTACCTTATTACAAGGTGATCCGGGTGATGGAAAATCTACTTTTATGATAAATATTGCGTCAGCTCTCACCAGAGGAGGGCTTCTTCCAGATGGAAAAAGCTGGAACAAATCGGGAATGTCATATATCAAGATGCAGAAGATAATGTGGGGGATACAATAAAACCCCGGTTAGAAGAAGCAGGAGCAGATTGTAACAGGGTTGTATTTATAGATGATGCAGATATGGGATTGACATTTATAGATGAC
>OGRC01002119.1_pt1 | contig 11463 bp, 6 predicted proteins | sample 1553431 | NCBI WGS metagenome assembly OGRC01 (sample SAMEA2580064, study PRJEB22360) | human gut metagenome | biome: human gut; feature: human-associated habitat; material: faeces | place: Denmark | collected 2008/2010
AATTTGATACAGACAGCGGAATGTTCCATGTAAATGAAGCAAACGACGGAAAAGGCGAACTGACTGTCAAAGATGGAAAGATGACACTGCATGTAAGTCTGGCGTCCAAAAATATTGTAAATCTCTTTGTGGGAGTTTCAGAAGATGCGAAGAAAGACGGCGCAGAACTTCTTGAGCCAACAACAGATACAGTTACCTACAGTGATGGAATGACAGAAGAAGTTTATGGATTTGATATTCCGGTACCTGCTATTGACGAAGAGTTTGATCTTGCACTTATTGGCAAGAAGAATAAGTGGTATGATCATAAAGTAAAAGTTACAAATCCTCAGAAAGAGTCTGATGAAGTAGCGGAAAAAACAAAGGATGCGAAAGATACTTCAAAAAAGGCTTCAGAAAAATAGAATACAGAACATAAAAATAAAAGTTCTGTAAATATAATGTGATAATAAAAGCTCCTGTGAGGCTTCGTAATAAAGCGAATCTCGCAGGAGCTTTTTGTATCATATTGTTATTAAAAACAATTGATATTATTTGATTTTAATTTTAATTTTAATAGTTGCTTTCTTGCCGGATCCGTCAGTTGCTTTTGCGGTAATCTTGACGGTGCCTTTTTTGCCTTTGACAGTTTTTACTTTACCGTTTTTGTCAACAGTGGCAAGTTTGGTGTTGCTGGATGACCATACAACAGTTTTGTTTGCCTTGCCGTTCTTGGTAGAAACTTTTGCTTTTAATTTTGTAGTTTTACCAGATTTAACAGTAGTTTTTCCGGAAAGTTTGATACTCTTTACAGAACCCTTCATGCAGGTAAGCGTGATCTTTGCAAATTTCTTACTTCCATCTTTGGCTGTAGCTGTGATAGTTACTTTTTTGCCACCTGCATTTTTCTTGAATGTAACCAGACCTTTTGCGTTAACAGTGGCAACTTTTTTGTTGCTGGAAGTCCATGTTACAGATTTGTCTGTAGCATTAGAAGGAGCAATGGAAGCTTTAAGCTTTACTTTCTTGCCTGCTGCAATGCGGCGGGAAGGAGCAGCCGTAAGTTTGATGTCTGTTACTTTGTAGACCGGATCAGAAACTGTAACAGTACATGTTGCTTTTACGTTTCCTGCTGTAGCAGTGATTTCTGTAGTACCAGCCTTTGCAGCAGTTACAGTACCGTCGGAAACAGTGGCAACGGCTTCGTTGCTGGATGACCATACAACTGTATCAGTTGTTTTAGCAGGTTCAACAGTAGCTGTTAATGTAAAGGACTCACCGGTAATCAGATTCTGGCTGGATGCATTCAGTGTGATTGAAGTAGCCGGAACTGAAACAGGTGTAATGGTAAGGGTACCATTTGTTTTGTTTACATTGAATACACGTTCATACCAGGAATCATTCTTTACAGAATGGAAAGAAAAGATCACTTCTTTTTCGAGGTAGTCAACAGTAGCTTCACCGCCCATTGCGTTGGCTTTTACAGTGAGATCTGCTTTCTGGTCTGTGATGTCAGTTGTTGTTTCAGCAGCGGCCGCATCTACAGCAGAGCCGATAAATACTTTATCGAAGCTGGTACTTCCCATGGTGAGGTGAAGAATCTCCTTATAATTATTAGAGTTAGGTCCACCAATTGTCTCAAGGGAAGCGGTGTCAACTTTGAACATTTTAACATTATTGGTGACAGTCAGATTTTTTGTATGATCATAATCACCGGTAACTAAAGTAGCTGCGTTCTGGTCAATTACAGCCTGGCGAGGATAGAAAGCTCTTTCCAGAGAGTTCTTACCCTGCTCATATTTGGTAAGGTAGCTGTGGGAGATAGCTACGATCGGGATGAAGGTTTCACCTTCAGCAACAGGAATGGTAAACTGCCATTTTCCGCTGGAATTATCGCCTGCAATCCATTTGTCTCTGTTATCCCCATTTGCAACAGCTTCTTCATAAGTACCCTTGTACAGATAACGATAACCAGTTCCATGAAGAGTAACGATGAGTTTGTCATTATCGAGAACTGCATCTGTAACATTAAACATGCCTGTCTTATTTGTAACGGTAAGAGAAACTGCTTTTTTTCTTAAAGCTTTAACCGCGTCAGTGAGAGCGGTGACAAGGGTATCAACGTCAGACTGCTGGATTGCTTTGTATTTTCCTTTGAGCGCATTGGCAGCAGCGGTAACTGCCTTTGCTGTCTCATCTGTGTAAATTGAGAGATCTTCCGGAACGGAAGCCAGAGCGGCATCAGCAGCAGTATAGTTAAGAGCTGCCTGTTTGTTCATGCCGGAAGCGTCAACAGCAGGTTCAGTTGTATCTGCCATAGAGGAAGTATCAAAAGTAATTGTCTGAACATTACTCCATGCAGCACCTTTGTTTACGTTTCTTGTATAGCTGAAACTTGCATATACAGGCTCCGTCAGGTTTGCAACCGGGATAGTGTAATAATAGTCTGTATCAGCAATATACCAGTCAACTCTGTGCTGAGTGGCAGCGGTGACATCCCTGGTGAGTGCCATGTAGTTTCTGTTTTTATTTTTCTGATGCATTTTTACCAGGTAAGTGCCGTCGTCCTGTTTGGTGATGATGGCATTTTCCATGGCATACATGCCGGATACGTCTCCGGAACTGTTGACAACAGTAACATCAATAGAGTGAGTCTTTGCTTCTTCGTCAGCCTGTACAGATACTTCATCTGCTGCAGTGAATGCGTCTACTTCATCACCGGCACTGAATACATCTGTATCTGATTCTGAATACTCAGCAGAATCAGAGTTGTCAATTAAAATGGAATCATCGGCTGTATCAGCCTCGGTCACGTCATCAGAATCTTCTATGGAAATAGAGTCATCTGAGAAATCAGAACCCGCATCTTCTGATGTAACCTCAGTTTCTTCAACTGTTGCAAAATCCAGATCTTCCGCAAAAACGGATGTTGCAGATACAATTGGAGAAGCTGCCACGGACGCACTGAGAAGCAGCGCCAAAATAGCTTTTCTTCTTTGCTTCATAATAGTCTCCTTATGTAATTAAATAAATTCGGACACATTTACATGTGTCTGTTGCGGCTGGAATGCTCCGCGTATACATCCCATAAAATTATAATAACATTTATTAGTAAAATTGACAAATATTAATCAAAAAATCAGCGGCTTTTTCGGTGCATTTCAGCACATTTTATGAACAGCTTTCTTATATAAATGTAAATCGGGTTCAGACTCTTGCACCTTATCGGAGATATTGTTATAATAAAGTAGAATATAGGAACTCCAGTGCTGCCGCAGGCGGATAATAGGGAATCAGGTGTAAGTCCTGAACGATCCGGTCACTGTAAACATAAGAGGTGTTCATAAGAGCCATTGCGTGAAATAGGCGTGAGAAGGAATGGGCATGTGATACTGTGTAAGTCAGGAAACCTGCTGGAGGGATGATGAACAGCTTCCGAAGAAAGCAGATCGCATCAATGCAAGTGTAACAAATCCACGAAAGATCAGAATGCTATTGAGCTTAAAGTGGAAGTGTACACTTTATTTGTATGAAAAAGTCTGCCTGTTCTGTACGGAAAGCAGGCTTTATTTTTATCCTATAAAAGTTAAACATTCATAAAAACAGCACTTCAAATAAAAAGGAGAGGTAAGCATGCAGGCAAAAAAGGCGCTTGCTGTACTTCTTGCACTGAGTATGACGACGGCACCACAGGCTGTGGTTTCGGCATCAGCAGAGAATGCGACAGTACAGGAAAACAGTGATGTTGCACCGGAAAAAGAAAACAGCGAAGATGCAGGTGAAGAATCTGGCTCAGATGCAAATGAAGAACCAGATGAAGCAACGACAGAAGAAACAGAGCAGAACGCTGATACAGATCCTGTGAACGAAGAATTTCTGCAGATCACGGAGAAAAGGGCTTTTCAGGAAGGCGAGTCTGTTCTGATTGAAATTGTATCTGCAAATACAGCATATAACAGGCTTTATATTGGAAACAGATCAGATGAGGATAAAACACCTGTGATCGAAGGTTCAATGGACGAAGAGGGCAGATATCATTATCTGTTTTATATTGATCCGCAGTATCTGGGAGAAAAGGCAGGATATGTTCCAGGTAACACTGCAGATAACAGCTGGTATACAGAGGAAGATCTTTATTTCATGCTTCCGTCTGAGGCAGAACCTGCACAGGAGACAGTGGATGATAATAATTCAGAAAATATGCAGGAGCCGCAGGAAACAGAAGAAAATATTCCGGCAGATAATTCCGGCGAGGGAACTATTTCAAAGAGCGGTGCAGATGAGATGTCAGATTCGCTCTGGAAGATCGGATCACTGGAAGGAAATACTGCAGAAGAAACACAGGATACGGACGAAGATTCTTATCGCATAGAAAGTCTGGAAGAAGACAGTGAGAATACAGAACAGGATACACAGGATGTAATATCTGTTTTTGCACTTGCTGATGGTACATATACAGCAGATGGATTTTCCTTTGAAGGCGGCACAGGGAAAACGCAGATCACTTGTGAAGGTATCACTGTAAAGGAGGGTAAGACATACGCAAACATCAAGTTCAGCAGTGAGAAATTTACCAGAGTAGTAGTTGACAGTCAGGAATATCTGCCGACGAGCAATGAGGGAGGATCTTATTTTGAGATTCCGGTTGCCTTGAACACAGATATGGTCATTACTGCAACGACAATAGCTATGACAGAACCCCATGACATTGATTATACGATCCATATTACAAAAAACGATACAGGGTCTTCAGATAAGCCATCCGGCGATGAGGTAAAGGATGGAACTTATATCGGAAATGTAGAACATACATATGGAACAAAGACGATGTTTAAGATCATAGCCTGCAAACTTGTTGCCCAAAGCGGTAAAGTCACGGCTACGATCACGCTGAGCAGTGATGGATATGACAGGCTGTTCCTGGGAAGCAAAGAAGATGCACTTAAGGCAGATGACAGCAATCTGATCTCCTACAAAGTTGACGGAAATGGTAAATATACTTATACATTTTCACTCCCGGGTCTGAATCAGGAAGTAAAACTGGCAGCACGTTCCCATCGTTATTATGAAGCCGGAGACAAAGAAAAAATGTGGTATGACCATACCCTGAAATTTACAGTAGATACCAGTGGTTCCGAGACTGGCGGGGATGGTTCAAAGAGTGATAATTCCGGCAGCAATAACTCCGGTGGAAATAATTCCAACGGAAGCAATTCTAATGGAAATAACAGCTCTAACGGAAGTAACACAGGCGGAAACAATTCCAGTGGAAGTAACAGTTCTAATGGAAGTAATTCCAATGGAAGCAGTTCGAACGGAAGCAGTACCGGCGGAGGAAGCTCCAGTGGAAGCAGCACCGGCGGGAGCAGTTCATCCGGCAGCCAGTATCAGTCCAAAACAGACGGTAAGACCAGTCAGGTGGATTCTTCGGCGGGAAGCTTAAAAGATGGTGAATATGGTTCAGATGCCTTTTCGTTTTCATGGTCAGGCGGAACCGGTACACACGGGCTGAATATCACCTGCGATAAGATCAGTGTAGAGAACGGACAGGCATGGGCTTATGTAACTTTTAACAGTGGCAAGTGGATTTATCTTAAAGCCAGTGGAAGCCAGTATGATCCGGTAGAGCAGGGAAGTGATTATACAACTTTCAAGATTCCGGTTCAGCTGAATGCCAACAATAAGGTAGTTGGCTGTACTACGGCTATGTCAAAACCATACGAAATCGAATATACATTGTATTTTGGTATGGATATTTCAGACAGCAGCAAGAGTTCATCAGGAAGCAGTGTCTCTGCAAAAGCAGCCGGAAGCGCAAAGAAGGTAGCTGCGGGCGAAGAGGCCGAAACAGATGCAGGTATTGTTTACAAAGATGATGCAGCACCAAAGATCACGGGGCTGGAATATATGAGCTCACTGAAACTGGAACATTCAAAAATGTTCAAAATTCATTATTACAGCAATGATATGACAGTACTTGAAATTTCATTAAATGATGAGTTTGGCAAAGAAAGTGTGGATCTTACACAGAATAATGCAGCACAGACTACATCGGACAGTGAGAATGGTGATTCTGCAAAATCATCTGAAGAGACAACTTCTTCCAAATCCTCCGGTACAGATGGAGAAGAAGCAGCATCCGAACAGGATTATGCAAAACTCTACAAACAGGATGCTATCCGTTATCTGCTGGTTCCGGAAGACAAGACGGATCAGATTCCGGCAGGAATTGACAAATCAATCATCGTCATTCAGCTTCCGATGGACAAAACATACGTGGCATCTGATGTGGCGCTGGAAATGATCAATAAGATCGGTGCGGATAAAAACGTTTCAGCGGTGTCAGTAACAGAAGAGGAATGCAAAATTGATAAAATAAAAGAATCCATAAAAAATGGTGATATCATTTCTGCGGGAACTTATGATAAGGCTGACCTGAAAGATCTTGTGAAGAATAAATGTAAGCTTGCGATCGTGCCGTCTGATATTCTGAAAGATAAATCGGAAGAGGAGCAGGGTGATACAAAATATCCGGCTATGACAGCTCTTGCAGAAAAATTTGCAATCCTCAAGATTCCTATGATACTTGACCGTTCAAAAGATGAAAAAGATGTACTTGCGAAATACGAATGGAGCAAGGTATATGGTGCGCTGTTCGGATGCGAGAAAGAAGCTTCCAAACTTTATGAATCTGCTGCAGGTGCACATAGCAGCGATTCGAAAGAAAGTACAGATACTCAGGAAAGTACAGACACAAAAGAAAACACAGATACAGAATAAAACACGGGCGGTCTTCGGATCGCCCCTTATACAAAATCGGAGGATGAGATAAGAAAATGAAAGAAAGAAGTATAAGAACTCTGTGGTTATCATTGTTGATGGTATGCTTTTTTGTAGCAGGCATTTTCAGCATTTCCATGAATGTAAAGGCCGCAGACACGGATTCTTCTGCACCGGAAATTCCGGGACTGACATTTGAATCGGAAATGCAGAACGATTTTGCAGAATGTTTCCATATATATTATTACAATGATGATTACACTCTGATCGATGTACCGGACAGCGGAAAGTTCCTGCTTGTGCCGGAGGGAAAAACAGCACCGGACGGTCTGGACAGTGATATCGTAGTGCTTCAGAAACCGCTGGATAATATTTATCTGGCAGCAACTTCGGCTATGTCATTGTTTTCTTCGCTGGATGCACTGGACAATATCAAATTTTCTTCCCTTCAGGAGTCTGGCTGGTATGTAGAGGCGGCAAAACAGGCCATGGAAGATGGAAGCATTGTTTTTGCCGGCAAGTACAGTGAACCGGATTACGAGCTGCTTGTAAATTCCGGCTGTAATCTGGCAATCGAATCAACCATGATCCTGCATACTCCGAAAGTTCAGGAAATGATCGAACAGATGGGAATTCCTGTTTTTACAGATCGTTCCAGCTATGAAAATCATCCTCTTGGAAGAACGGAGTGGATCAAAGTTTATGCGGAGATGGTTGATAAGAGGGATGAAGCAAAGGCATTTTTTGATGAACAGGCGAAAGTTATTTCAGATCTGAAAGATTTCAAAAATACCGAAAAAACCGTTGCATTCTTTTATATCAGCAGTGATGGTTCTGTAGTAGTAAGAAAACCGACAGATTATGTTCCCAAAATGATTGAAATCGCCGGTGGACGTTATGTGCCGACACAGGTTGATTCCGAAGAAGAAACAAAACGTTCTTCTGTGCCGATGACGATGGAAGAATTTTATACTCAGGCAATTGATGCGGATTATCTGGTATACAATGGAACCATTGATGACCCGATCAACAGCGTGGACGAGCTCCTGCAGAAAAGTGAACTTTTTGCTGACTTTAAGGCAGTCAAAGAGGGAAACGTCTGGTGCGCAGGTAAATATCTTTATCAGGCAACGGATATAGTAGGAAATATGATCACGGATCTTCATCTGATGCTTACAGACGGGGATGAAAGCCAGATGACATTTATAACAAAAATCAACTAATTATAGGAGCGGTCATGATGAAATCACAAACAGACGGAAGCACCGGAAGCTTCCATATGGAAAATTTCCGGCGGCGTTCGCGTTATGCAGTAGTATTTGCAGTAATGGCAGCAGCACTTTTTGCAATTCTGATTCTGAATATCAACACAGGTACTACAAATATTCCGGTTTCCCGTATTTTGAAGATTATTTTTCTGAGGGAAGGAGCACAGACAGAATACAACATTATATGGAAGATTCGAATGCCACGTCTTTTGATGGCGGCGATTCTGGGCGGTGCGCTTTCTCTTTCGGGTTTTCTGCTTCAGACCTTTTTTGAGAATCCCATTGCAGGCCCTTATCTTTTGGGAATCTCATCCGGAGCGAAGATGGTAGTTGCGCTGGCAATGATCTATTTCCTTGAAAAATTTAACAAAGTATCTTCTTATACACTGGTAATCGCAGCTTTTATCGGTTCACTTATTGCAACCGGATTTATTCTTCTGGTATCCAGACAGATTAAGCATATGGCAACACTGTTGATTGCAGGTACCATGATCGGGTATATATGCTCTGCGATTACGGATTTTATGATTACTTTTGCAGAAGACTCTGATATTGTAAACCTTCATGGATGGTCACAGGGAAGTTTCTCCGGTATGAGCTGGAGTAATGTAAAAATATCAGCACTGATCATTGCAGTGGCGGTTATACTAACCTTTATGCTTTCAAAACCAATTGGGGCTTATCAGCTGGGAGAAGCCTATGCGCAGAGCATGGGAGTGAATATCCGCTTTTTCAGGGTGGCACTGATTCTTTTGTCCAGTATTCTTTCGGCAAGCGTAACTGCATTTGCAGGTCCGATCTCATTTGTCGGAATAGCGGTTCCATATCTGGTAAAACATGCACTTCGTACATCGAAACCTTTGGTAGTGATACCAGGGACATTTGTTGGTGGAGCGGTATTCTGTATGATCTGTGATCTGATCGCGAGAATGGCATTTGCACCGATGGAATTGAATATCAGTACGGTGACTTCGATATTCGGAGCGCCTGTTGTAATCTTCATGATGGTGCGTGGGCAGAAAGGCAGGTAGAAGATGACAGAGTATTATATAAAAATGAAAGATCTCGCAGTGGGATATCAGGGGAATGCGCTGATAAGCGATATTAATCTGAAAATAAAAAAAGGCGAGATCGTGACACTGATCGGCCCCAATGGAGCGGGAAAATCTACAATATTAAAAAGCATCACCAGACAGTTAAAGCTGATTGGCGGGGAAGTATACATAGATAGCGAGGAAATCCGTAAACTTTCTTATAAAGAGATGGCAGTTAAGGCGGCCGTGATGCTGACCGAGAGGATGAAACCAGAATTGATGACCTGTCATGATATTGTAGCGACCGGGCGTTATCCTTATACCGGAAGACTTGGAATCTTGTCAAGGGAAGATGAGAGAAAGGTGGATGAGGCATTAGAGGCGGTACATGCACAGGAACTTGGAATCCGTAATTTTCAGGAAATCAGTGATGGACAGAGGCAGCGGGTGCTGCTTGCCCGGGCTATCTGTCAGGAACCGGAAGTGATGATCCTGGATGAGCCAACCTCTTATCTGGATATCCGTCATAAACTGGAACTGCTGACAATCTTAAGAAAGATGGCAAAAGAGAACGGAATTACTGTAATTATGTCTCTGCATGAGATTGATCTGGCGCAAAAAATATCGGATCAGGTTATCTGCGTCAAAGGCGACCGGATTGCCGAATTTGGTGATCCGGAAGAAATATTCACGGAAGCAACAATTCGTGATCTTTATGAAATCGACAATGGTTATTACGATCCGATATTCGGAAGTGTGGAACTTCCAAAGCCGGAAGGAGAACCGGAAGTTCTGGTATTATCTTCCGGTAAAACAGGAATCCCGGTCTACAGAAAACTTCAGAAAGCCGGGATCCCATTTGCCGCCGGAATCCTCTATCCGGGCGAGAGCGACTATCAGCTGGCACGGCTTCTGGCATCCGGGATCATCAGCGAAGAGCCATATGAACCGATATCCGACGAGACTTACCAGAAGGCATTAAAGATCATGGAAAAATGCGGAAAAGTAATCAATGCGGGAGTGAAAGTTGGAAGTATGAACCAAAAGATGGGGGAACTGCTTCGGATTGCGGAGGAGAGAAGGATGTTGGTTTCTATTTAATCATCATGGCGGCTTTCCCCGGTCCTGAATAATTAAATACCGGGAATTGTAACCACTGTGCTACCGGAAGTGTATCTATCGGAAAAGTCGGAAAATTAAGGCACTCACTACAAATTTCCGATTACACATAAAGGTTACAGTCCCTCTATTGAATTCATCATCATTGGCCTATCACGACATGAGAAAGGCTTGGTATCCTGTTGCGGGCGTATATGGATCGATGATTAGAAGTTGTTAGAGCGCCAGAATTTTCGTTACCCGGCCTATGTGCCACTGTTTGAGCCGAACGGCGAGTTTGGCACATAGGCCGGGTGCTTTTAGAAAATTCTGACGCCCTTATAACTTCTTCATCGTAGAATCTTAGCCCGTAGCAGAATACCAAGTCTTTCTCATGGACCGGGGGTAAACCACGATACTGCATTAAACAGCAACTCACTGATCTTCCCGGATATACCTCATCCACTCTTTAATCTCCTTCTCATGCCCATTCTCGCTTGGTACATAGAATTTTTCTCCGACGATCTCGTCCGGGAGATACTGTTGTTCTACATAATGGTGCGGATAATTATGTGCATATTTATATCCGATGCCGTGTCCCAGTTTCTGGGCTCCTTTATAGTGGGCATCCTGCAGGTGTGACGGAACCGTTGTCTTTGTGCGTTTCACGCTTGCCATTGCATCAAAGATTGCATTGCATGCGGCATTACTCTTTGGTGCAGTTGCTACATACGTGACTGCCTGAGAAAGAATGATCTGTGCTTCCGGCATACCGATTCGTTCGACTGCCTGGGAAGCAGATACGGCAACCGTAAGTGCCATCGGATCTGCATTTCCGACATCTTCCGATGCGCAGATCATGATACGTCTGGCTATGAACTTGATATCTTCTCCTGCGTATAACATTTTCGCAAGATAATACACTGCCGCATCCGGATCCGATCCGCGCATACTCTTGATAAATGCGGAGATCGTATCATAATGATTATCCCCGGTCTTATCGTATTTGACTACACGTTTCTGAATGCATTCGGATGCAACATCCAGTGTGATGCGAATCTTTCCGTCTGCACTTCGTTCTGTTGTCAGGATTCCAAGTTCGACTGCATTCAATGCACTTCTGGCATCTCCTCCGGAAATGTCTGCAAGAAATTCCAGTGCATCTTCATCGATCACTGCCTGGTAACTTCCCATACCTTTTACCGTATCATAGACTGCCCTTGTGATCAGTGTCTTGATGTCTTCTTTGGCAAGCGGCTGTAATTCAAAGATGCTCGATCTGGAAAGCAACGCCCCATTCACTT
>OGRC01002127.1_pt1 | contig 11417 bp, 9 predicted proteins | sample 1553431 | NCBI WGS metagenome assembly OGRC01 (sample SAMEA2580064, study PRJEB22360) | human gut metagenome | biome: human gut; feature: human-associated habitat; material: faeces | place: Denmark | collected 2008/2010
GTATTGGATCTGACGAAGGAAAACTGGTTTACGCTGACGCGTGTCGACGGTTCGAAGCGCAATTTCTGCGTGACGGGCAACATCAAGAAATCGGATAAATGCGAGATCATCTCTTTCGCCACCGACGAACCGGCTATTCAGGGTGTGATCGATAACGACCGGAACACGATTTCACTCATTACGGTCGATGACCTTTCGTCGGTGACGGCGCAGGTGATTCTTTCTCCCCACGCCACGATCTCGCCCGATCCCGCCGTTGCGGCCAATTACGAGGGCGAGGGCGTGAAATTTACGGTTACGGCGCATGACGGCGTGACCAAGCGGGTTTATTCCGTGAGCAAGGAGATTCCGCCCAAGATCAAATACGGTTGGCGTGCGGGCAGCGAGACGGAGGTTTGGCAGAACGTATCGCTCGACAAACTCGGAATCGTCAATGCCGGCGGTAAGATCTATTCTCTGGCGGCGTCGGGCAACAAGCTCGTGCTTTCGACCGGTGCGGACAAGTTCCTGTTCAACCGCGCGACAGGTGATTTCTTGGGTACACACGACATGAAGGGCGTAGCGGCCGACGGCGGTATGACCTCGGACGACGCGGGCAACATCCTCTATGCGAACTTGGCTAATCCCAATGCCGAATTCAAGGTTTATGCGGCGGCATCGACGGATGAAATGCCTGCCGAGCTGCTCTCCTATACGAACGCTACGGGCGCTTCGATGGGCAAGCACATTTCGGTGCAGGGCAACGTGAAGGGCGATGCGATCGTTACGGCCGTGATCTATACGTGGAACGGTGCCGTTTGCAAGTTCCTCCGCTGGGTGATTACCGGAGGCGTGCCGGCCAAGCCGCAGATGATCTCGGTTACGGGGGCGACCGCCGGCTGGAACGGCAACGGCCACGCCGACGTGGAGGCTTATTCGGCCAATCCCGACGATCCTTACTTCCTTGCCTACTATAGTGCCAATGCGCTGTATCGTGTCGATGCGACGGGTGCTGTAACCCACAAGATCGCCACTGCGACATGGGGTGCCAACTCCAACTACAACTGTGTGGATGTATGTACGTTCAATAACGCCAAATATGCGGCGATTTATGAGGGCGCGCATTTCACCTACGGAGAGTTCAAGGCCTACATGTTCGATGTGACGACGCCCGATCAGATGACGGGTGCGTGCGACACGTCGCCGTCGAAGGTTTTCGTATCGAACGAATACAAGCCTGCCGGGGCGGTGGTCAATGCGGCCGGCGACGTGCTGATGACGGCATCGGCCGACGGATACAAGATGAATCTCTACTATACGGACGCCAATACCAATGCGCTGGTCGCTTGGGAGTTCGACTGTATCGACAAGTAACACCCCTTTTGCCTGCATCCCTCTGACCGGGGATGCAGGTCCTAAAACAAACATAATTTTGAAGATGAAAAAGAATATCAAATGGTTTGCGGCGGCTTTGGTGGCGCTGACGCTGGGATACGGGGCTGTTTCGTGCGGCTCGGATTCGAAGGAGCCCGAATGGGAGTGGCCCGATCCCGACCCCGATCCCGATCCGCAACCGGGGGTGGAGAAACCCCGGTTCATCTGGGTCGATGCCGCCGCCAACTTCCCCGATTTCGCCAACAGCAAGGAGAATATACTGCGCGATCTGACCAAGGCCAAGGAGGCCGGATTCACCGATATCGTGGTCGATGTGCGGCCTACTACCGGCGACGTGCTTTTCCGTACGTCGGTGGTCGATCAGGTGGAATGGCTCGGCGCATGGCTGCCGGGCGGATATTCCAAGGTCGAACGCCCGGCCACGTGGGACTCCCTGCAGGCGTTTATCGACGCCGGAAAGTCGCTCGACCTGCGCATTCACGCCGCGATCAATACCTTTACGGGCGGCAACCAGACCTCGCTGGGCGGCGCCGGAGTCGTTTTCCGGGATGAGGCCAAGCGGGCGTGGACGACCGATCTGAATCTGGCGGGCGGCATCACGAACATCATGTCAACCTCGCAGTCCGCCAAGTTCTTCAATCCGGTATTGCCCGAAGTGCAGGAGTATCTCTGTTCGATGCTCAGGGACCTCGCGGCCTATGACGGACTGGCGGGAATCTTCCTCGACCGGGGGCGCTTCGACGGATTTACCAGCGATTTCTCGAATTATACGCGCAAGGAGTTCGAGAAGTATATCGGCCAGTCGGTTGCCGGTTTCCCCGCCGACATTCTGCCTGCCGGCCATACTTCGGGCATACCCTCGCCGGTGCCCGTGCATATGAAGCAGTGGCTCGAATTCCGGGCGAAGGTGATCCACGACTTTATGGAGAAGGCGCGCGCCGCCGTCAAGTCGGTCAATCCGTCGGTCAAGTTCGGCGTATACGTCGGAGGCTGGTATGCCAGCTATTACGACGTGGGCGTCAACTGGGCCAGCCCCAATTACGATACCTCGTCCAAATTCTCATGGGCTACCAAGAAATACATGAACTACGGCTATGCCGACCTGATGGACCAGATGCTCATCGGCGCCTACGCCTCCCCGACGCGCGTTTACGGCACGACCGAATGGACCATGCAGGGATTCTGCCTGCTGGCCAAAGAGCGTACGATGGGGGCCTGCCCGATGGTGGCAGGCGGTCCCGACGTGGGAAACTGGGATGCCGAGGACAAGGTGCCGCAGGAGGAGGAGAACCGGGCCATCACCGCTTCGGTCGCCGCCTGCATCAATGCCTGCGACGGTTATTTCCTGTTCGATATGATTCACCTGAAAAAAGCCGATCAGTGGTCTTATGTCAAGACCGGTATCGACGGCGTAATTAAAAAAGACTGATTATGAAACGCATCGTCATATTGTTTCTGGCCGCCCTTTTCGCGGCATCCGGCGCTTCGGCGCAGAAATTCCATAATGCCTACTACGATACCCGCCGTGCGGCCCACGACGAAGAGGGACTGCAGCAGGGGGCGATCGTCTTCCTCGGCAACAGCATCACCGAACAGGGGTGGTGGAGCCTGCTGCTCAAACGCGGCGACGTCGAGAACCGCGGCATCGGCGGCGACAACACCTTCGGCATGATCGACCGCCTGCCCGATATCCTGAAAAGCAAGCCCCGCAAAATCTTCCTGATGGCTGGTATCAACGACCTGACGGGCGGGCAGCCCGTCGATACGATCGTGATGAACATTACCCGCATGGCGGACATGGTGCACGAAGCCGTTCCCGGCTGCCGGCTCTATATCCAGAGCGTGCTGCCGGTCAATACCCGGCGGCTGGCCTATCCCGGACTCAAGGGGCACAATCCGCAGGTGCGGGCGCTCAATGCGCGGCTGGTGCAGTTGTGCGACGCCAAGCCGTGGTGTACGTTCGTCGATCTTGCGCCGCTGCTTTCCGATGCCGACGGCGAGCTGCGCATCGACCTGACGAAGGACGGAATCCACCTCCATCCCGCGGGATATGTGATCTGGACCGATTACCTCAAGAAACAGAAATACCTGAAATAACACGCCTTGCAGATGGAAAAACGAGCTTATACGGTCGATTTGCTGCGGGGGCTGGCTATCGTGGGAATGGTGCTGTCGGGGCAGATTCTGTGGCACGCCGAACTTCCTGCGTGGCTGTTTCATGCGCAGGTGCCGCCGCCGTCGTTCCGCTTCGACCCGTCGGTGCCGGGAATTACATGGGTCGATCTGGTCTTCCCGTTTTTCCTCTTCTCGATGGGAGCCGCTTTCCCGCTGGCCCTGCGCCGGCGGCTGGAACAGCGGGGCGAATCGGTGGCGCTGATCCTGACGGTCGTGGCGCGCAGGTGGGCGTTGCTGGCGCTTTTCGCCATTGCCCTTGCCAACCTGCGTTCCGGAGTGACGGGAACGCTGCCGGGATGGGGCTCCTCGCTGCTGCAACTGGTGGGCTGGGGCTGTTTCTGTGCGCTTTTCATGCGCTTCGGCCGGCTTTCGGACCGGCAGAACCGCATGGTCTGTCTGGCCGGCGTCGCCGGCATCGCCGCCCTGCTGGCGGCTGCCCGGTGGATCTGGGGACTGCCCGTCTCGGCGGAGCGGAGCGACGTCATCATTCTGGTCCTTGCGAATATGGCGCTGTTCGGCAGTCTGGTGTGGCTCTATACGCGGAACAATCTGCTGGCGCGGCTGGGTGTGCTGACGCTGCTGGCGGCACTGCGTCTGGGCAGCGGCGTCGAAGGTTCGTGGAACGAGGCGTTGTGGGACTGGTCGCCTGCGCCGTGGCTTTTCCGTTTCGACTACCTGAAATACCTTTGTATCATCATTCCCGGCACGATTGCGGGAGACCGTATCTACGAATGGATGACGCAGGCCGGCGAGGATGCGCCGGGGGCGTCCCGGCGGCGGGAGGTCTGGATACTCGCCCTGCTCGTGACGCTGATATGCCTGAATATGTGGGGGCTTTTCGCGCGGCAGCTGGTCGTGAATATCGCGGCGGGCGTCCTGATCTGTCTCCTGCTCCGGCACTTGCTGCGCGGGGACGGCTCCGCGACCGGAAGACTGCACCGTTCGCTTTTCGGCTGGGGATTTTTCTGGCTGATGCTGGGACTGGCGCTGGAGGCGTTCGAAGGGGGCATCAAGAAGGATTACGCGACGTTCAGCTATTTTTTCGTCACCTCCGGGCTGGCTTCGTTTGTCCTGATCGCCGCCGGAATCGCGATGCGGCGGCTGAATGTGCGTTTCTCGGCGCTGGTCAAATGCGGGCAGAATCCGATGGTGGCCTATACGGCGGCCGGATTCCTCATCATGCCCCTGCTGACGCTGCTGCATCTGGCGCCTTATTTACAGACCTTTGCCGAGCTATGCCCGTGGATGGGCGTGGTGCGGGGCGTGCTGGTCACGGCCGCGGTCATGGCCGTTACGGTCTTTTTTACGAACCGCAGGCTTTTTTGGAGAACCTGATTTGAAATTTAAATAAATGAGTTATGCGAATAAAAGGGACTTTTCTCGACGAAATCAGTCATGACATTCCCCATCAGAACTGGGGCGAAGCCGAATGGGACCGCGACTTCGGCTACATGCGCGAAGCCGGCATCGACACCGTGATCCTGATCCGCTGCGGCTACCGCCGCTGGCAGACTTTTCCCTCGCGGGTGCTCACGGCCGAGGAGGGGTGTTACGAACCGCCCGTCGATCTGGTCGATATGTTCCTGCGCCTGAGCGACAAGTGGGGCATGAACTTCTGGTTCGGACTCTACGATTCGGGCAAGTACTGGGACCGCGGCGAATACGAGCAGGAGGTGGCGCTGAACAAACGCGTGATCGACGAGGTGTGGAGCCGTTACGGACATTACAAATCCTTTGCGGGCTGGTATATTTCGCAGGAATGCAGCCGCAATACCGGCAAGATCGTCGATCTGTATGCGAGTCTGGGACGCTATTGCAAGGAGGTTTCCGGCGGTCTGCCGACCATGATTTCCCCTTATATCGACGGCAGCAAGAACGTCAGCCAGTACAATGCTTCGACTTCGAAGCAGAACGTCGTGACGCTCGAAAGCCATGAACGCGAGTGGGACGCCATCTTTGCCGGAATCAAGGGCGCCGTGGATATCGTCGCCTTTCAGGACGGCCATGTGGAGTATGACGAACTGGTCGATTTCCTGAAGGTAAACAAGAAATTGGCCGACCGTTACGGGCTGGAGTGCTGGACCAATTCCGAGACCTTCGACCGCGACATGCCGATCAAGTTCCTGCCGATCAAGTGGGAGAAACTGCGGCTTAAGATGGGGCTGGCGGCTCAGGCCGGTTACCAGAACGCCATTACGTTCGAGTTCTCGCACTTCATGAGTCCGCAGTCGGCCTACCTGCAGGCGGGGCACCTGTACGACCGCTATATGGAGTATCTGAAAACCTTGGAATAGAGACCGATGAACGGACATTACCCTAAACCGGGCGGTTTGGCAGCGGCGCTGGCCGTGCTGATCGCAGTCGTGCTGGCGGCCTGCTTCCCGAAGAGTGCGGCGGGCGGCGACGCGGCCTGCGGCCTGTCGGACGACGATTTCAGAACCGAAGGCATTCTCCAAGCGATTCCCGTTCGTGCGACGTTCCTCGACGAGGTGAGCTGGGACATTCCTCACCAGAACTGGGGCGTCAGGGAGTGGGACGCCGATTTCCGGGCGATGAAAAACATGGGGATCAACACCGTGGTGCTGATCCGCGCCGGGCTGGGACGGTGGATCGCCGCGCCGTTCGAGTGTCTGCTCGAAAGCGAGGAGGGGTACTATCCCCCGGTCGATCTGGGGGAGATGTTCCTTACGCTGGCCGACAAATACGGTATGGCGTTCTATTTCGGCATGTACGATTCGGGCAAATACTGGCAGGAGGGCCTCTTCCAGCGCGAGATAGACCTGAACCTGAAACTGATCGACGAGGTGTGGGCCAGATACGGCCACCACGAGTCGTTTCAGGGGTGGTATCTGTCGCAGGAGATCAGCCGCCGGACCAAAAACATGTCGCGCATCTATGCGGAAGTGGGCCGCCATGCCAAGGCGGTTTCGGGCGGTCTGAAAACGATGATCTCACCCTACATCCACGGCGTCAAGACCGATCAGGTGATGGCGGGCGACAAGGCCCTTTCGGTCGAAGAGCACCGCCGCGAGTGGAACGAGATACTGGGCAATGTCGCCGGAGCGGTGGACATCCTCGCGTTTCAGGACGGGCAGGTCGATTATCACGAGCTGTACGACTATCTGGTGGTGAACAAGGCGCTGGCCGACAAATACGGCATGGAGTGCTGGACCAACATCGAGTCGTTCGACCGCGACATGCCGATCCGTTTCCTGCCGATCAAGTGGGAGAAGCTGCTGCTGAAGCTGGACGCCGCACGGCGGGCCGGAATGCGGAACGTCATCACGTTCGAGTTCTCGCACTTCATGAGTCCCAATTCGGCCTATCCGCAGGCGGGACATCTTTACGATCGCTACTGCGATTATTTTAAAATCGACAACCCTTACCGGAAACGGTAAATATACTCCATGAAACGGCGCGGCAACATATCCTACATGCTTTTTCTTGCGGTTACGGCGGCCGTGGGCGGACTCCTGTTCGGGTACGACACGGCCGTGATTTCCGGCACCGTCGAGCTGGTGACGGCCCGCTTCGGGCTGGACAGCCTGCAGCAGGGGTGGTATGTGGGGTGCGCGCTGGCCGGCTCGATCGCCGGGGTGCTCTGTTCGGGCGTGCTGAGCGATCGGCTGGGGCGCAGGCGGACGATGCTCGTCTCGGCCGTGCTGTTCACGGTGTCGGCCGCGGGGTGCGCCCTTTGCACCGATTTCACGCAGCTGGTCGTCTACCGGATCGTGGGCGGGCTGGGCATCGGCGTCGTTTCGGTCGTCTCGCCGCTTTACATCTCCGAGGTGTCGGCGGGGCATGCTGGTCTCGTTTTCCCAGCTGGCCGTCACGATGGGATTTCTGGCGGCCTATACGGTCAATTACCTGCTGCTCCGCATGGGACAGACCGCCGGTTTCGAAACGGCGTGGATGCGGCGGATCTTCGTCGATGAAGTGTGGCGGGGCATGCTGGGGGCCGAAACCCTTCCGGCGCTGGTTTTCTTCGTCATCATCTTCTTTATTCCCGAAAGTCCGCGCTGGCTGGTGCTGCGCGGACATACGGACCGCGCCCTGCGTGTGCTCGGCCGCATCAACGGCGACCGGACGGAAGCCGCCGCGGAGCTTGCGGCCATCGAAACGGCCGTCGGTGGCGGTCAGGCCCCGCAGTGGCGGCTCCTGCTGTCGAAAGGCATCCGGACGGCGGTGCTTGTCGGTGCGGCGATCGCCATTCTCGGACAGTTCATGGGCGTCAATGCCGTGCTTTACTACGGGCCGTCGATTTTCGAGCGGGCCGGATGGTCGGGCAGCGACTCGCTGTTCGCCCAGATACTGGTCGGAGCGGTCAATATGCTTACGACGGTGCTGGCGCTGGCGATCATTGACCGCGTAGGGCGCAAGAAGCTGGTTTACTGGGGCGTGTCGGGCATGGTGCTGTCGCTGCTGCTTATCGGGGCCTGTTTCCTGACCGGTGAGCGGTCAGGGATGCCGGACGGCGTGCTGCTGGCGGCGTTTCTGTGTTATATTTTCTGCTGTGCCATCTCCGTCTGCGCCGTGGTCTGGGTGCTTTTGTCGGAGATGTATCCGATTCGCGTGCGCGGCGCGGCGATGTCGATCGCGGGGTTCTCGCTTTGGGCGGGGACCTATCTGGTCGGGCAGCTTACGCCGTGGATGCTCGCGAATCTGACGCCGGCGGGGACCTTTTTCCTCTTCGCCGCGATGTGCGTGCCCTATATGCTGCTGATATGGAAGGCGGTGCCGGAAACGTCGGGCCGCACGCTCGAAGAGATCGAACGATACTGGACAAGATAACAATATAAAATCAGATAAGATTATGGATTTCAAAAGATTAGCGGAACAGTACAAAACCGAGTTGCTGGATGGCGTACTGCCTTTCTGGCTCGAAAAATCGCAAGATAGGGAATTCGGCGGCTATTTTACGTGTCTCGATCGTGACGGTAGCGTCTACGATACCGACAAATTCATCTGGCTGCAGGGGCGCGAAGTGTGGATGTTCGCCATGCTCTATAACAAGGTGGAGCGTCGCCCCGAATGGCTCGAATGCGCCGTGCAGGGGGCTGAGTTCCTGCGCAAATACGGCCACGACGGCAACTACAACTGGTATTTTGCGCTGACGCGCGAAGGCCGCCCGTTGGTGCAGCCCTATAATATTTTCTCCTATACGTTCGCGGCGATGGCTTTTGCGCAGGTCGCCGTTGCGACGGGCAGCGACGAGTACGCCCTGATCGCCAAGCGGACTTTCGACCGGATTCTGGAGAAACGCGCCAATCCCAAGGGCGAGTGGTGCAAGGCCTATCCCGGAACGCGTTCGCTCAAGAGTTTCGCCCTGCCGATGATCCTCTGCAACATGGCGCTGGAGATCGAGCCGATGATCGACAAACAACTGTTGGCCGACACCATCGGGGAGTGCCTGCACGAAGTGATGGAGGTGTTTTACCGGGAAGAGCTGGGGCTGATCGTCGAGAACGTCACGGAGGACGGACGGCTTTCCGATACGTTCGAGGGCCGTCAGATGAATCCCGGACATTCGCTCGAAGCGATGTGGTTCATCATGAACCTCGGCGTGCGTCTCGACGACCGTGCGCTGATCGACAAAGCGGTGAAAATCGCGCTCAATACCGCCGAATACGGCTGGGACAAGGAGTACGGCGGCATTTTCTATTTTCTGGACCGCAAGGGCGCGCCCCGCGTGGAGCTGGAATGGGACCAGAAGCTCTGGTGGGTGCATATCGAATCGACGATCGCGATGATCAAGGGCTATCAGCTGACCGGATCGAAGGAGTGTCTGGAGTGGTTCGGGAAACTGCACGAATATACGTGGGCGCATTTCAAGGACACGGAGCATCCCGAATGGTTCGGTTACCTGAACCGCCGCGGCGAGGTGCTGCTGCCGCTCAAGGGCGGGAAGTGGAAGGGATGTTTCCATGTGCCGCGCGGACTGTTCCAGTGCTGGCAGATTCTCGAACAATGCAAATAGAACTAAAATACGGAACGATGAAAAGATATTTACTGACAATTCTGTTGTCGTTGTGGTGCGCCTGCGCATGGGCCGCGGGCAGCGTCACGGTCAAGGGGCGCGTCCTTTGCGGCGGCCGGGGCGTGGAAGGCGTCTGGGTCTCCGACGGCGAAGAGTTCGCGTGCACCGACAAAAGAGGAAATTACAGACTGCAGGCCGGTGCCGACAACCGCTTCGTCTTCGTTTGCGTGCCTGCGGGCTACGACGCTCCGGTGGAAAAGGGCGTGGTGCGCTATTTCCACCCGCTGCCCGCCGACGGCAAATCCTGCGATTTTACGCTGCTCCGCCGTGCGGGCGACGATTCGCGTTACGGGTTCATCGCCATTGCCGATCCGCAGATATGGGCGCCGAAGGAGTTTGCGAAACTCGCGGCGGCGGCCGACGACATCGCCGCCACGGTCCGCAGTTACGGCGGCATGCCTTTCCACGGCATCTGCTGCGGCGACATCGTGTCGCACGACCATTCGCTTTACGGCCGGTACAACGAAGTGATGGAGCGTACGGGAATCACGTTCCGCAACGCGATGGGCAACCACGACATGAAGGTCTACGGACGCTCTTACGAAACCTCCTTCTCGAAGTTTGAGCAGATGTACGGTCCGGTCTACTATTCGTTCGACGTCGGACGCATCCACTATGTGGTGCTCGACGACAACTTCTTCATCGGGCGCGACTATTTTTACATCGGCTATCTCGAAGAGCGGCAGATGCGCTGGCTCGAAAAGGACCTTGCCCGCGTGCAGCCCGGTTCGACGGTGGTCGTCTGCCTGCATATCCCTTCGACCTGCGAGGAGCAGGACCGCAAGCAGTTCCGCTACGACCGCGCCGGATCGACGATGACCAACCACAGGGGGCTTTACGAAATTTTGAAACCCTACCGGGCGCATATCATTTCGGGCCATACCCATACGACCTTCAATCAGCCGATCGCGCCCGGCCTCTACGAGCATGTGACACCCGCCCTGAGCGGCGCATGGTGGCAGGGTCCGCTCTGCACCGACGGTACGCCCGCCGGGTACGGCGTCTATGAGGTGAACGGCGACCGGATCGACTGGTATTACAAATCGACGGGTTATCCGGCCGACTACCAGATGAAAATTTACAGCGGCCGCGAATATCCCCAGTTCGAAGGGTACGCCGTGGCCAACGTCTGGGCCAGCGACCCGGCGTGGGAGGTCCAGTTTACGATCGACGGCGTGCCGTGCGGTCCCGCCGAGCGGTTTCAGGCTTACGATCCCGCCGCGAAACAGATGTACTCCGACACCAGTCAGATGGACCACAAATGGATTTACCCTTCGATTTCGGACCACTATTACCGCGTCGCGCTGCCCGAAGGGGCGAAGCGCGTCGAGGTGTCGGCTACGGACCGCTTCGGGCGGATCAGCCGGGCCGCAGTCGATTTGAAATAAACGACCGAATATGAGATTTACCGGACTGAAATATTTGCAGCTGCTGGCGTGCTTGGGGCTGTTTGCATGCGGTTCCGCCGAGCGTTACGACGTGGTGATCGTCGGCGGGGGAGCGAGCGGAACGGCGGCCGGACTGCAGGCGGCCCGCATGGGGGCGCGAACCTTGATCGTCGAGGAGTTCGACTGGCTCGGCGGCATGCTCACCTCGGCGGGCGTGAGCGCCACCGACGGCAATTACCGCCTGCGCGGCGGCATCTGGGACGAGTTCCGGACGGAGCTGGCCCGGCATTACGGCTGCGATTCGGCCCTGATAACGGGGTGGGTCAGCAACGTGATGTTCGAACCTTCGGTGGGCGACAGCATTTTCAAGCGGCTCTATGAGGACAGCGTCCTGGGGCGGATCACAGCGGAGCAGTTCCAGACACTCTCCGGCAGCTACACTC
>OGRC01002130.1_pt1 | contig 11407 bp, 10 predicted proteins | sample 1553431 | NCBI WGS metagenome assembly OGRC01 (sample SAMEA2580064, study PRJEB22360) | human gut metagenome | biome: human gut; feature: human-associated habitat; material: faeces | place: Denmark | collected 2008/2010
GCAGCCAAAACAGACGTCCACACCCCGTCGATACCGATCAAAAGAGGAAGAATACATACCGCCGCAACCTGAAACAAAAATGTCCGCAAAAAAGAAATAACCGCCGACACAAATCCGTTATTCAATGCCGTAAAAAAGGAAGATCCCCATATATTTATCCCCATAATCAGAAACGAAAGAGAGAACAGACAGAAGCCGCGAACCGTCATTGAAAGCAGCTCTTCATCGTAACTTACGAATATTTTAACAAGCGGCACAGCCAGCGCTTCCGCTGCCAATGTCAGTACAATTCCTGCCACGATCAAGATATTTCTGCTTTTCTTATACAGATTATGAAGTTCCCCTTCATTGCCCGCCCCGTAATGATAACTTACAATCGGAGCGCTTCCGACCGAATATCCCATAAAAACCGCAACAAAAATAAAATTTACATACATAATGACTCCAAACGCAGCAACGCCGTCCGCCCCTGCAAGTTTCATCAGCTGAAAATTGTAAAGAATATTTACAACAGACATCGACAGATTTGTCACCATCTCAGACGAACCGTTCACACAAGTCTTCAAAAGAACCCCTTTATATCGTTTCAGCCGCAATGTAAACTTCAATCCGTTCTGACTTCCTTTTACGAAAAAGAAAAACGGCGCAATCCCTCCTACGATCTGCCCCAGTCCGGTAGCAAGCGCAGCTCCTGCCACACCCCACTCAAATACCACGATAAACAGATAGTCAAATACAATGTTCGTCAATCCGGCGGCAACATTGATCTTCAAACTCAAAACAGGTTCCTCCGCCGCGACAAGAAAGCTTTGGAACATATTCTGTAAAATGAACGCCGTCTGCGTCGCAAAAAGAATTCTTCCATATACGATACAAGGTTCTCTAAGTTCTCCCTCCGCCTTAAGAAGATGCGCAATTTGCGGCGTAAAAATAAAAAATACGACCGAGAAAATAATACTTAAAACAAGACCAAAGACAAGAATCATGGAAAAATATTGATTCGCCTGCTCCTTTTTTCCTTCCCCTAGTGTTTTTGCCACGACAGCGCTCCCGCCTGTGCCAAGCATAAATCCGATAGCCGCGATCCCCATCGACACCGGCCAAATCAGATTTGCCGCAGCAAACGGCGTTTTCCCGACAAAATTCGAAATAAAAAGTCCGTCTACAATACTGTACATCGACGTACAGATAAGCATAAGGATCGTTGACATTGTAAAACGGATCAATCTGCGGTATGTAAAATGATCCGAAAGCTGTATTTTCATATTCTTAATTCTCCTGTTTTCCCTCTGAAAATTCCCATATATTTCGCATTTGAGCGCAAAAGTTCTTTCCGTTCAGCTTCTGTCATATTAATCTGATATCGGATTATAGTCAACCTCTACTTTCTTCTTTCCTGCCTGCCGCTTTCTTTTCTTCATAGAAATAACTTCCGATCTCTGCTATAATACAAAACAGATATCAAAGATATGGAAGAAAGGATTTTTATTATGAACATCCGAAAAGCAAACTTGGAAGAGCTCAAAACGATCATGAACTTATACGAAAATGCCCGCATATTCATGCGCGAACATGGCAATCCCGACCAGTGGGGCACATCTTATCCGCCCCAGGATATGATTGAAGACGATATCCGCCTTGGGAATCTATACGTCTGTACGGAAGAAGATACGATCGAAGCCGTTTTCTTCTATAAAGAAGGAATTGATCCGACCTATCTGAAAATTCAGGACGGACAATGGCTAAATGCCGATCCCTACGGCGTCGTTCATCGGATCACTTCATCCGGAAAAGTAAAAGGCGCCGCTTCTTTCTGTCTTGACTGGGCATTTTCACAATGCGGAAACTTAAAGATAGACACACATGAAAACAATATTGTCATGCAGAACATGCTGAAGAAAAACGGATTTACTTACTGTGGCCGCATCTATGTGGAGGACGGCGGTGAACGGCTTGCCTTTCAGAAACTATAAAGAGATAAAAGCGTGTTTCGCACATCCCCAAAAAGACTTTCTCTCATAGGAACAAAGTTTTTATGGAATCAAAAAACGCTGCAAAAGATTCAATCCGGTTACGGATCTGTCTTTTGCAGCATTTTTATTCATCAAACACCTATGCTTCGTCAAAACGCACTTTCATATATGCTTTGATCTCTTCTACGCATTTCTCGAACCCAAGCTTTCCGCTATTCAAACAGAGATCATAATTTCTCGCATCAACCCACTCATGACCTGTGTGATATCTGTAAAAATCACCTCTGTACTGATCTGTTTTCTCGATATATTTCTGCATCTCTTTTTCTGTCATGCTGTGTCGTTCCATCGAACGCTCCAGACAGAATTTTCTGTCTGCATGTACGAATACACTGACTACATTCGGATAATCTCTCAAGACATAATCGGCACATCTTCCGATAATGACGCAAGACTCTTTCGCCGCCAGTTCTTTAATGATCTTCGCCTGATAGTTAAACAGATTGTCATCCGATGTAAACTCTCTGTCTTCCGGAGGGAGCAGTCCTCCTTCATAAGGACGGCTCAACAGCTTAAACCATCCTGCCTTGCGGACTTTCTCATCCGACATCCCGAATAATTTTTCATTGATCCCGCTGTCCTCCGAAGCCATTCGGAGAATTTCTCTGCTGTAACAATTAATGCCAAGCTCTTTTGCCAGCATAGCCCCAATCGTTTTTCCGCCGCTTCCGTACTGCCTTGAAATTGTGATGACGATATTTTTCATTAAAATGCGCCTCCTTTACTCTCCAAGATAAGCTTTCTTGATCGAATCATCTTCCAAAAGATCTTTCGCATCTCCTGAAAGAACGATCTTTCCTGTCTCCAGCACATACGCTCTGTCTGCGATCGAAAGTGCTTTCTTCGCATTCTGCTCTACAAGAAGAACGGTAGTTCCGCTTTCACTCACCGCACGGATAATATCGAAGATCTCATTGACCATGATCGGAGAAAGTCCCATCGACGGCTCATCCATCAAAATGATCCGCGGTTTCGACATGAGTGCACGACCCATCGCAAGCATCTGCTGTTCTCCGCCGCTTAGTGTTCCTGCCATCTGATTTTTACGCTCTTTCAAACGTGGGAAACGCTTATAAACACTCTGCAGCGTCTTCTCGATCTCAGCCTTATCTTTTCGCGTATAAGCGCCCATCTTCAGATTTTCATAAACGCTTAACTCCGCGAATACCCTTCTGCCTTCCGGCACATGAGCCATTCCCATTGAAACGATCTTATGAGCCGGGGTCTTCGTAATATCTTTTCCTTCAAACAGAACCTGTCCGCTTTTCGGGGAAAGCAATCCGGTAATCGTATGCAGGGTTGTTGTCTTTCCCGCGCCGTTTGCGCCGATCAAAGCAATGACCTCTCCTTGATTTACTTCAAAAGAGATCCCCTTGATCGCCTGTATCACTCCATAATACACTTGTAAATCTTTTACTTCAAGCATTGCCATAACGATCCCTCCTATTCTCCAAGATATGCGGTAATAACCTGCGAATCGTTCAATACATCCGAAGTTTTTCCTTCACTGAGCACTTCTCCGAAATTGAGCACCGTCAGTTTCTCACAAATACCGCTTACCAGTTTCATATCATGTTCAATCAAAAGGATCGTCATATGAAAGTTTTCTCTCACAAAACGGATCATATCCATCAGCTCCCCCGTCTCGTTCGGGTTCATTCCCGCCGCAGGCTCATCGAGAAGAAGCAGCTTCGGCTCCGTTGCCAGCGCCCTTGCAATTTCAAGTCTTCTCTGCTGTCCATACGGAAGATTCGAAGCGTCCACATGTGCCACATCTTCCAGATTGAACACTTTCAGCAGTTCCATCGCCTGCTCATCCATCTCCTTTTCCACTCTGCGGTAGCTGGGAAGTCTTAAGATCCCTGAAAAAGCAGAATACTGATGTTTATTATGAAGTCCTACTTTCACGTTATCAAGAACACTTAACTGTTTGAAAAGTCGAATATTCTGAAATGTACGAGCAATTCCTGCCTTATTGATCTCAATCGTACTTTTTCCTGTAATATCCTCTCCGTCCAGCAACACTTTTCCGCTGTCCGGTTTATACACTCCGGTAAGAAGGTTGAACACCGTCGTCTTTCCGGCGCCGTTCGGACCGATCAGTCCGTACAGCGCTTCCTTTTCAATCGAAATATCAAATCCATTTACTGCACGAAGACCGCCAAATGAAATTCCGAGATTTTTTACTTCCAGTAATGCCATTATTTTACAGCCTCCTTTTTCTTCTTCCCAAAGGAAAGATATTTTTCTCTCCACTCGATCGCTTTCGGCGCCCAGTTAAAGAGCATCATAACAATAAGGACGATGGCGTAGATCAGCATACGGTAATCCGACAGTCCACGGAGCATCTCCGGAAGAAGTGTCAGGATCACAGCCGCAATGATCGAACCACGGATATTTCCGATACCTCCTAATACGACAAATACGAGGATCATGATCGACATGTTGTAACCGAAGTTGTTCGTGTTCGCTGTCAATGTAGACAGATTATGGGCATAAAGCACACCTGCCGCTCCTGCCATTGCCGCCGATATCGTAAATGCCATCAGTTTATATTTTGTAATGTTAATTCCTACGGATTCTGCCGCGATACGGTTGTCGCGAATCGCCATGATCGCGCGTCCGTCTCTGGAATGGATCAGGTTAATCACGATGAACAACGTCAGAAGGATCAGCAGAAATCCGATAAAAAACGTCGCGTCTTTCGGCGTTCCTGTAATTCCCTGAGGTCCGTTGATAATCACTTTTCCGTCCGGCTCCATATTCAGCGCCATCACATCTTTCGTAGAAAAATGAAACCCTTTCGAATCTTTTCCTATATACAGCACGTTCACGAGATTTTTAATGATCTCGCCAAACGCCAAAGTCACGATCGCCAAATAGTCCCCTTTCAGACGAAGTACCGGAATTCCGATCAAAATACCAAAAATGGCAGCAACCGCAATACCGATCAGAAGCGCTATGAAAAAGCGGAGAGATGCGGATTCGATCACATCTCTTGTACATTTTGAAAAGAATGCACTTGCAAACGCACCGACACACATAAATCCCGCATGTCCGAGACTCAATTCTCCAAGCACACCAACTACAAGGTTCAACGAAACAGCCATAATAATATAGATGCAAAGCGGAACCATCAAGCCTTCCAAAAGACTTGAAATACTTCCTGCGTTGATCAATGTCTGCATCACTACAAACGCTCCGATAACAAGTGCGTATGTGATCACATTACTTTTTGTTGTTTTCTTCATATTTTTTAACTTATCCATCACGCCATCACCTACACTTTCTCCTGAATCTTCTTACCTAACAGACCTGTAGGTTTCACAAGAAGCACAACGATCAATACTGCAAATACGATCGCATCTGCCATCTGTGATGAAATATAAGCTTTTCCGAAAATCTCAATCACACCAAGCAGGATTCCTCCGATAAACGCTCCCGGAATCGAACCGATTCCTCCGAATACCGCAGCAACAAACGCTTTGATACCCGGCATTGCTCCGGTATAAGGCGTCAGGCTTGGATATGCAGAACAAAGAAGCACACCTGCAATCGCTGCCAGCGCAGAACCAATCGCAAATGTAAGTGCAATCGTTCCGTTTACATTAATTCCCATAAGCTGAGCCGCGCCTTTATCTTCTGATACAGCGCGCATTGCCTGTCCAGGTTTTGTCTTCTGTACAAAAAGCATGAGAGCAGTCATGATAACTACACATGCCGCGATCGTCACGATCGTCTCCCCTGAAATATTCAATCTGCCGTCTGCCAAAGACAGCCCTTTCCATTTAATGACTGACGGAAACGTCTGCGCGTTCGCTCCAAATACAAGAAGCGCCGTATTCTGAAGCAGGTAACTCACACCGATCGCCGTGATCAATACGGCAAGTGAAGAAGATGCGTTACGCAGCGGCTTGTACGCGATACGTTCAATCAAAATTCCGAGCACTGTACACACGATCACTGCTGCAACGATCGCAAGCAGAGGTGACATTCCGGCCTTCATCATCGTGATCAGCGCCATATACGCACCGATCATAATAACATCGCCGTGTGCAAAATTCAGCATCTTCGCGATTCCATAAACCATCGTATACCCGAGCGCTATGATCGCATAAACGCTTCCAAGACTGATTCCATTAATCAAATACGATATAAAACTCATGTCTCATTCCCTTTCATTTTCTCTTATTGTTCCGATAAACACTGACAGTCTGTTTATCATGATTACTAAGAATTATACCACAAGCAATACCGTATTATCAACAGGAAAAAACGAGTACGCTCTGTTTTTTCTCCTAAAGCTTTTTTCACGCCTTACGAAAACCGAAAACAAAGCGTCTCCTTAAAAAGCGGCAAATCACCAGAGGTGCCAAAAGACATATTCCGGGATGATAAGCGGGCGCCAAGGTCCCGGGCAAGCCCGGACTTAGACCTGTCAACATTGCAAATAAAAACGGGCGGAAAATTCCACCCGTTTTTTCCAGCTCTTTGCTGCTCCTAACAAACGCCCACACGTATTTTTCCCTTCTAGCGCTCATCCCACTTCCGATAAATTGCCTCCAGTGCGTCCACTGCCCCGTCAATTCCGAGAAGGCTTGTATTGAACATCATACTGTTGGAATCGATTCCGCCCCACTCGCGTCCGGTCCGGGCTTCATAGTAGAGCTTCCTTTCCCGATCTGTCTTTTTCACTTTATCCGCCGCCTGCTTTTCATCCAGCTTGTAAAGCTTCATTATCCTGCGAATACGGTCATCCTTATAGGCATAAATAAATGTATTGATACAGTTCGAATAATCTCCGAGTATATAGTCTGCACATCTTCCGACAAAAATTCCCGGACCTTTCTCCGCCAGTTTTCTGATGATCGCTGACTGCCGTTCAAAAACCCGATCACTCAAAGGTTCTCCTGACGCTTCTCCACTCATAAATGCGGTATAACTTCCCGTGCTGACCATATAAGCCGAAAGAAATCTTCCGAGGATCGTCTCATCTACCTGCGTCGCATCTTCGCTGCTGATTCGAAGTTCCTGCGCCGCCATGCGGATCAGATTATGATCATAGAGCGGAATATCAAGCCGTTCTGCCAACTGGTTTCCCACTTCATGTCCGCCGCTTCCGAATTGTCTTCCGATCGTGATAATCGTATGTTTCATCATATGTGCCACTCCTCTCTGCGGATCGCTGTATTTATATACACAAGTATAACATTGTTTCCGGGATACGGATAGAAATTTATTGTTTTTTTAACTATTTTTTCTGTATTTTCTATCTTTTCGACTTTATCTCTTTATTTTTTTATCATTATTTTTCTTTTCCGCTTATAATCGTATAATAACTTTTTGACGTCACCATGTAAACAACTACATAGAACAGAGCGAACACAAGATAGCATCCGATGGTCACGATCACAAACACTTTCGCCTCTACGCCTGACATAAGCATCAATATTTTCTGGATCATCGGGAATGCAAAAGCAAGGTGAATTCCCGCCATGATCAGCGGCATGAAAAATACAGTAAGCACCTGCGAGTTGATTGTCTGCTTCACTTCTTTTTTTGTCATTCCCACCTTCATAAGAATATCAAACCGATCCTGATCTTCATATCCTTCGGAAATCTGCTTATAGTACATAATCAACACCGTACCAAACAAAAATACTGCTCCGAGAAGCACTCCGAGGAAAAACAGTCCGCCGTTAAGGGCAATAAACTCCCCTTTTCCCGATGCCTTACAATCCGCGTAATAATTTGCCAGCGAATCTCCTGCCCGTTGCCCCTGCTCATCCGTCACATTGGAGAGCTGACCAAAGGATTCCAGGATTTCTTCATAAATCTCTATCTGTTCTTCCTGATCACATTCCAGATCAAAATCATAACATTCTTTTAAAGTAAGCAGATATAATGTTCCGTCCTGCAAAGGTTTTGCATTGATTGTTTCGTACGCCGTCGCTATTTTTTCAATCACAGACAGATCTTTCACAACAATCTGATATGTTCCCTGCATATTCGCCATAGCAGTTCCAACTTTTATCGGAGGCTCTTCAAGCGTTTTTACTTCCCATGTTCCGACACCATTGATTGTGAAAGACTCGTACTCATAATCCGTTTTATATGCATAGAGCAGCATTTCATCTTCCGCCAAAGTCTCATCTGTCCCGTGCAGTCTGTTGTAGTCGTCCATTGTCGTAAAATACATCGTCTTCACAGAAGCCGACAACCCCGAATTTATAGAGGCAAGTTCGCCTCTCATCTTTTCAAAATCAATAGTCAAAACATCGTCTGACTGCACTCCGGACAAAGAATATAGATTATAATTCTGAAGATTCTTTTCCTTTACTCCGTGGGATTCAAGCACCTCTCTTACAGCCGCCTTATACGGTGCGGTCATCTCCGGAGTCATACGCTGTACTACGCTGTCTTTTTGCTCTGCTTCTGATCCGTCCACATTTTGCGGAAGCGATGTTTTGCCACTCCACTCAATCGAAATATCATTCGGATATCGATTTTGGATTGCCGACTCCGTATCCGCAAAAATACACATTGTAGAAGAGATCGTCACAAGCACCATCGTAGATAAGATACAGATCGATGCCAGACCTGCACCGTTTCTCTTCATTCGGTAAACCATCTGAGACAAAGATACAAAATGTCTCGTCTTATAATAATATTTTCTGCTCTTCTGAAGCAGTTTGCAAAGAGCCACCGATCCTGCAATAAACAGAAGATATGTCGCAATAATTACCATTACGACTGCGAGAAAGAATACAAGCATTGCCGTTGTCGGATCAATAATTTTTACAGCCAGATAATATGCTCCGCCAAGGATCACCGCTCCTGCAAGCGCGAAAATCCAGTTTGCTTTCGGCGGTTTCTCACCGACATTTTCACTTCTGAGCATCTCGATGGGGCGAAGTTTATATACTGACACAAGCATACGCGCCATGATAAGCAGGAAGATAACAAGAAACAGACCGACCGTCATAAGGATCGGCTTCCCTTCTATACTGATCCCGAATCCGGTCGCGCCATCGAGAAGTTTAACCGCCAAAAGTTCCGCAAGTTTCGAAAACAAAATTCCAAATACGATTCCTATAATCAGAGAAACTGCTGCCGTCAGTATATTTTCCCACAAAAGAATCCTTACAAGATTGCGTTTTCCCATTCCGAGGATATTATACAATCCCAGCTCTTTCTTCCTTCTCCTTATAAGAAATGAGTTTGTATAATACAGAAAGATCAATGCAAACACCGCAACGACAAACACGCCCATAGACAACAGCCCCTGCAGCATTTCCCCGCCTCGGATGGACGCAATTTCCTCACTCACCGACAGGAAAGAGACGATGTAATACATCATAATCATACAGATACATGTCAAAATATACGGGAAATACAGTTTTCTGTTTTTTGAGATTCCTTCTCCCGCCAATCTGATATAAAACCCTTTTTTCATCGTCTGTCACCGCCTGTCGCAAGCATCGTCAGTGTGTCTGAGATTTTCTGATAAAGCTGTTCGTCCGTCATCTGTCCTCTGTATACTTGATGAAATACTTCCCCGTCACGAATAAACAAAACGCGCCCTGCCTTGCTTGCAGCTTTGACCGAATGCGTTACCATAAGGATTGTCTGACCACCTGCGTTGATCCGGGCAAACAGACCGAGCAGTTCATCTGTCGAACGAGAATCAAGCGCCCCGGTCGGTTCATCGGCCAAAATTAATCTCGGATCTGTGATCAGCGCCCTGGCGACAGCCGCTCTTTGCTTCTGACCGCCCGAAATTTCATACGGATATTTTTCAAGAAGCGCCGAAATCCCAAGTTCTTTTGCAATCGGCTGCAGCTTCGCATCCATATGCTTATAAGTCTCTCCCTTTAACACAAGCGGGAGCAATATATTATCCTTTACGTTAAATGTATCGAGCAAATTAAATTCCTGAAAGACAAACCCAAGATTATCACGACGGAACTGAGCAATATCCTTATCTTTTATAGAAGATAAAGGTTTTCCATCAAGAAGGACTGTTCCTTCCGTCGGTTTATCAAGAGCCGCCATAATATTAAGAAGCGTCGTCTTTCCTGAACCGCTCTCTCCCATGATCGCCACATATTCTCCTTCTTCCACAGAGAAGTTTACGCAGGATAACGCCTGCACCTGATTACCGCCAAAACGCGGTCTGTATATTTTCTTTAAATTCTTGACATCTAAAACTGCCATTTCATACATCCTCCTCTTTTTTACTTGATAGTGAAAGTATAACAAAAGAGCCGGAATGCCAACATCGAATTTTGTGACATTCCGACCCGCCTATGTGACAAATTTGTAAGACCGCTTTTACTCAACTTCCAAAGGGTAAGATGACAGATCGATCGTAAACGTACTGCCTTCCCCGACTTTTGACTTCGCCGGCAGCTTATGCCCGAGTTTATCCGCAGCCGTCCTGCACAGATAGAGTCCGATTCCCGTCGATTTCTTATCAAGCCTTCCATTATAGCCGGTATACCCTTTTTCAAAGATACGCGGAAGATCTTCCTGAGAAATACCGATCCCGGTGTCCTGAATGCTTACCAGTTTATTCTCTCCATCCACAACAATCGTCACGTTTCCTCCCGCTGTATACTTCACGGCGTTTGACAAAAGCTGTTCTATAATAAATACAAGCCACTTTTCATCGGTAAGAACCCGGATATCTGTTCCTTCATAAACAAGTCTGAGCTTCCGTCTGATCATCTGCCCCGCATACTTTCGGATTGCTTTGCGAATGATATCGTCCAGAGGATATTCTTGGATCACAAGATCCGAAGCGTCCTGTCCAAGTCTCACATAGCAAAGCGCCATTTCCACATACTGTTCCACCCGGAATAACTCTCCGCTGATCTCTCTGTTGAGCGGAGTATCTTCCTGCTGAAGAAGCACACGCATTACCGCGATCGGAGCTTTAATCTGATGCACCCATGTAGCGTAATAGTCGTTCATATCTTTTCTGGCAGCCTGCCATTCTTCCCTTTGTTTTCTGTATTCGCCCTCTGCCTGAAGTAAGATTGCCTGATATTCCCGCTCCGTCATACACTCCGGTTTCGGCAGGATTTCTGATACGATCCCGCCCATATCACAAATCTGACGAAGCTCATTATATCGTTTCTCCCTCTTTATATATCCTAAAACAAGAAAAAGAGCTCCAAACACAACCGTCACAAGGAACGGATATGCAGCCGCTTTCACGTCGACTCCGTACAAGATAAAACATACTGTAAAAATCCCGCCGCTTAACAGCAGCCAGATCCACACATAACGGCAGTCATACAAATATCCAACAAATCGTTTCATCCGCTCACCCTACCATTTCGTATTTGTGTTTATAGATACTGCCATAT
>OGRC01002132.1_pt1 | contig 11401 bp, 6 predicted proteins | sample 1553431 | NCBI WGS metagenome assembly OGRC01 (sample SAMEA2580064, study PRJEB22360) | human gut metagenome | biome: human gut; feature: human-associated habitat; material: faeces | place: Denmark | collected 2008/2010
ATTGCTTGCTCTAAGGAGGTAAAGATACGGCTTAGTTATAAAAAATTGATATAATATTTGATTAAAAATGAATACTTATCACTTTTGGTGTTATATCTGCGATAAAAGGGATGAAAAACTTGTATATTTTTAATACAATGTTATATTTATTGTTCTATGAAAAATATGGGTAATCGTAATGAATGGTATACCTGTAATTAAAATAGTGTTAAAATAGAAGGCAGTAGGACCGAAGCTACTATTGAACCCTTTGTTTGCAAATTGGCGATGAGTGCCGATAAAGTAGATTTTAGTGAGGTCGTTCTAAAAAGTATACTTGATAAATAGGTATAATGCTGTGCATGTTTTCCTATATTTATCAGGTTCATTTGAAGTATTCTACTGTATGAATTAAAGAGTTTTGGTTATCTATTAATGGTCTAGTGTTTATGTTTTGTCCTGTTACAGTTGTATATCTATTGGGATGCACAACAGTAACCGGGTTGTAGCACAAGTCTGTCTGCCCGGTTGCTCAACTGTAACTTCATAGTCTCTTTATGATTGGATAGGGGATGCGAAGAAAAAGTGCAGTTTGGGTTGGATAAAAGGTGAAAAGTATATAGACGTTTTTTGTAAACTTATAGAAAAAAGAATGCTTTTTGAGGGTTAAGGTATTGATTAGTAGTGCTGTGACATTTTTGTTTCTCCCCTTATAATAATTAGATTAGATACAAAAATGTCACAGCATTCATCTGATAATCCTCGGTTGCTACTTCTCTTTTTTTAGCCCATTACTTTCCCACCAGTTAATTATATGAGCGTTGGAAGAGTAAATAGCTTCCGGAGGATGATCAATTAAATAAAGTCCGTATATTATTTTATTAGAGAATGGTACACGAATTTCTCAGAATTGTTTATTCTTTGTTTTTCTGTGTTACTTCGATACCGTCCGGCCACATAACTTTAGAATGGGCTATTGCATCATTACCATTGCCTGTCTGATCTATCGCTTTATCGCCTTCTCCTTCATTAAATTTCCAATAAGCACACAGACCGGGTGTGGTAGGCTCTACACTGTACATATTCTGATAGATTTCTTCTTGTGTACGGGCTACGTTCCAAATACGTGCCTCGCAAATTTCACCATCAAGTTGGCGGAGAAATACATCAGGTTCATCATAAGAGTGACCTATCTTGAACATGTAGGCCTGTTTCTCACGTTCTTGTTTACCCAGATTGATCGGTGTACCGTTACCATAATCTTCGATGCGACTCTGTTCCTTGCCATCTACATACATAATAGCAGTTTTATGTTCTGTATCGTAGGTCACAGCTACATGATACCACTCATTTGCCTGCAGCAGTTTGTTGTTACTTGGATTGGGGAATTTTACATCACCGGGACTTGAGAATTGTAATTGTTGACGTGGGAAACCGGCATCTCCGATGCGGAACAAACAGTATTGTTCTATACCCATGATAGTGGAAATATCTCTTTCAAACTTGTTCACACGGATAATGGCTTCAAATGTCAATTGTGCCATATTGTTCACAACTGAAGCAGTAGGACTTCCGAAATCAAAACCGGGCACTTCGAAGTAGTTATCTTTTAAGCTGGCAGCGGTAGTTATGGCACTGGAACGGCGTATCACGTAACAGATTGTGCTGGAGCCTCCTAGAATACTCATTCCATTTGAAGCTTGGTCGATGGTGACAGGTAACAAATAGCCTGCGTCAATTTCCAGGTCGGTGAGAGATGAGAAATCAATGGTGATAGGTTTCGAGGTGATTTCACCCTTTGGGATAACGACTTGTTCTGCCGAAAATTTGTAATGCCTGGAGTCAAGTACTGTAAACTTGGTTCCGAGGCGGGCGTTGTAAATGTCAGCGAGTGACGGCTCTGCTTTGAAATTAACATTGATATCTGCATCTGTAGGAAATGCGAGTACAGCCGAGATTTCTTTCTTTCCGTCCGCAATTGTCCGGTTGAAAGTAAAGTTGCTAACATCTTGCAATTCGGCAGCGTCAATGTAGACAACATTGTCGAAGGGAGAGGCATTGTTGTAGTCTTTGTTGTCGCAACTCACTGCCGATAGCAACGTGGCTAAGGTGATGCCTGCAAAAGAGGCAGTCGACAAAGCGCTCCGAAAGATTCTTTTTGTTTTCATGCGATTCTTGTTTTTTAGTAATTAGATTAATTCTTTATATATGGTGATATTAATTTCGTTCTTTATTGATTCTTTTTTTATAGTCCTTGGACTTTTATGAGACTTTAGATTTTATAGTTGGGGTCATTGGCCGGTATATTTATTATCTAAGTTTATGCTTTTTAGATAAAAAACAGGTGTTACGCTTTTTATCTTTATGGCAAAATATTCTTTTGATTGCTTATATAATATGAAGAAAAGACTGGGAGTGTTCCTGTAAGAGTGTTGTTTCTTATGCAACACTCCCAGCTCTTTTTCTTTATCCGACGCAATGCCTGCTTTAGCATACTTTTAAAGAGGCATTGCGCCAGATTGTATTACACCTTAATTAGTAGTTCTTCGGATATGAAGTTCCGGTATAGCTTACTGTCCTTCCTCCCCATACATACGGAGCGAAACAATTCATAGTTCCTGAACAATCATAATTGCGGAGATTGAACGACATAACGGCACCATATCCGTTATAGTTGCTTGCACAAACCCCGATGTCATCACAAGATGGCCAACCACTAGTATAGTGCAATGACAGTTTTGCCCATTTGCTCTTTGGAAGTCCTGAAGGCGGATTAGAACTGCAACCGAAGTTCGGCCACATGTAACTGATAGCGTTCATGGTAGTCTGGTTAAAACCTGTATAACCACCGTAATCAAATGCTGTAATCAGTTTGTCCGGCAACAACTCACGCACTTTCTGAATGAGCAGACCAAAGTTGTTGGTACTTGGTGTGGGAGTACCGGATATCTTTCCATATTCGGCATATTCATCATCGAAATCCACACCGTCCAAACCATAGGTTGTGACACAGTTGGCTACTTGATATGCGAAATCATTGAGTAGTGAATCTCCCGCAGCTATATTTTCATTAGTAAGATTGGCAAATCCGACTCCCGTGTGGTCGCCAAGCAATCCGAGTAACACCTTAATTCCTTTATTCTGTAACGGCTTCACTAATGTGTTGATATTGTTCAGAATATAAGTTTGGTTAGGGTTGTGATACAGTTGCACTGATGATGCGGTTCCACGTATATTGGAAGCGAACAGAATCACATGATCAATCACCTCTTCGTGAGGATTCGTGCCGGTGAAGTAGTACTCACCTGCATTCAACGGGTTTATATCGTTTGTTTCGATATAAGCGGTGAATTTAGGTGTCTTTGTACCTACAGCGCGTGTGGTAATACCTTGAGAAGCATCCTGTGCTTCATTTACGGTGTTATCATTGCTGCAACTTGCAACAACGAAGCTTGCAGCCATAGCTACAATCACTAAGAAAATACGATTTAATGTTTTCATCTTTTTAAAATTTTAGATGTTCATATTAAATTCAGGAAACAGTCAAATAACATTGATATAGAAAATAACTGTAGATTTCGGAGATGTACTATTTTACCTCCTTTCTTACTGTCTTTCTTTAACGTTCAGACATCAATACATACTCTTGGTTCTCATTTATTTTCCGATGTTCTCTTGATATTTTTATTTTTTGTTTTTACCAGTCTTTGGCAAAAACATTATATGTTTGATTGAGCATATAGTATAAATACTGACTATCATACATATAATCTCCATTTACAAATCCTTCAGCTCCCGGAGGCCATGGCTTTATTCCCCACTGTCTGCCGTCACTCATAAAATAGCCTACTGTGTAAATCATGCCCATATTAAAACCTTCGTATTTATTTTGTTCATTGGCGGTAAGGTCTGTTCCAAATACCAATATGTTATTATCTCTCTCTTTTTCTTTTTTCCACATCACAAGTTTCTTGGAAGAGTCATCTCTAAGTTGGGCTGTTCCGGTATAATAACGGGGAATATTTACCTTTCCATAATATTCGGGTGCTAATCCTGCAATAGGTCTACGGGTATATTTGCTGTAAGACTGTTCGGATTCCCATGGTTCGATGATTTGTACTTCTTCTTCTTCGCTCACATATCCGTGCCATGCGTAATTGATGTATTTGCCTACTTCAATTCCGCCACATGCATTGACATCGTAGAAATATTCGGTAGGTTCGCCTTTATCTACCAAAGTGAGTAACTTGTCATCAGGCAGGACTTCATGTAGTGCTTTAATCAACTTGGGGTAGGAAGTAGTATTTATTGCAGGCATGCCTTCTTTGCCATAACCGCTGTCTCTATCCCAAAGATTCACTCCGTCTAGTTGATAAAGCTCTATCACATCTTTTACTTGGTTACTGAAATCAGCTATCTGTGCGTCACTCATATTACAGAATCCCAATCCTTTTCCACCTCCTTCGATACAGATGCAGACTTTGCGACCGTGTTCTTGGAGTCGGCGGATATATTTGTCTGCATTTTCAAGTACGTAGCGTATATCGCTGCTTAGGTTGAGTAGCGCACGTTTGGTTGCAGAATCGTAATCTACAGTTACAATTCTTAGATTGACGATGTCGCCAATCGTATATAATGTTTCAGACCAATCTTCTGTATTTGTTTTATTGATTCCATATACATCAGCTATCAATGGCTGGTAGTTTTCCGTATTTACATAAAATACAGTAAATAAATCGGGTAGCATCGGCGGCATTGCTGTTGGCATTTGGGAATTGTATGGATAAATAGTCGTAAGCTTCTCTCTGATACTTACCCCATAATAAAGCACCTGTTTTTCGTCTTGAGCCTGTACATCTGTCGGTGCTTGCACTATGGTGAGTGGAAGTAGATATGTTGTTTCGGCTTCTAATCCCTGTGTCAAGATTGTAACCTTTATTTTTTCTGATACTTGTTTTCCGGCAGCAATAGTAAGTGTACCTCCCTTTTCGAATTGTACATTGGCTGCAGGTAATGCTTTCAGACTGGTCAGATTCGTTTCATTATAAATGTCCACAAGCTTTTCATCGGCTATCGCGGTTACTGTGACTGCGCTTGCAGCCGGTTGTGTCAGGGTGTAATAAATGGCGTCGGTAGCGGAAGTTTCGTCTTTGGATAGTCTGATAGCCAGTTTATTGGTCAATGATTTTTCACTGTACAATATTCCCCCTATCTTACTCATCGCCACTTCATCGGGCAACTTGCCTGCTGCCATTGAAATAGGATCTTCGGTACATCCCGCCATTGCTACTAGTAGCAACAGGAACAGGAGATGTTTGATTGTATATTTTTTCATAACAGTATATTTTTTAGTTTGACGGATTCATCAATTGTATAGCTGTCCTGGTGATTGCATAATGCATTTTTGTTTGATAATAATCGTCACCTGTGGCAAAAATGGCTAGTCCTCCAAGAGGGCCTAGTGAAACTACGCGTTCAGTCATAACGGTTACGGCATCTTGTTTCACATTGGTTTCGTCGATTATTTGGTTATTGATTTTTGCAGCCAATAGCAGCTTCTCTTTAGGTAATGATTGGTTGTCAAGCAGTCCTGTGACCAGTAGTTTCAAGGTGGTGACATTAGTTATATCAACAGTGTTCAGTACTATATAGTCTAGTTTTTCGATATCGGAAGTTTCCACAAATGCGGGGTCGCCATCCAATACCAGTAATTTGTCACCACTAGCTGCTGCAGAGAGTCTGGAAACAATCAACTTTGCAGCTTCTTTGCGTGCGGCCAGTTCCGCTTCCGTACCACTATAGAGTGGCATGCCCGTAAAGGCAAAACCATTCAGATTCAGTTCGGTCGCTGTAGCGATAGCTTTGTCGAGAAAAGCCCCCAGTTTAGCTGCATCGGAAAGAATAGCCGCTTGTGAAGCGTAGTCTACACGGTAAAGTACTTTTGTACTTTTCTCCTGTAATAAGGGGATGTCTTCGCGGTCATAAGTGCTGATGTTTTCTGAATTAGCTAACGTGACTATATCCAGTGAATCAGGCAATGAACGAAGATACGCACCTTCATTCTTAGACTCTTCGGCACCATTATCGAAACTGCTGTATGTGATGTAATGCGGACGTTCTTGCTTGTAGACACGCAGCGATTCCATATAACGCGCCCAAAGTTCGGGATTCTGATCTTTGGCGTTTTGAGGGGCAATATCTACGGATTCTATATCTTTCCAGTCGTTACATGAGGCAATTGACAGGAGAGCCAGCAACAGGAATAATCCGGTGTATAACCTGGTGATTGATATTTTTATTTTCATATCGTTTGATGTATATATTTTTAGTTCTTTCTTCATTATTATAGTCGGGCAATTGTCCTTCTGAATGTGGACGGTTACGGAGTACGCGGTTTTTTATCCCACCATAAGGGAGTAGCTCCGTTATCGTCTCCACCCAACATCTTTACAGCTTCTGTGATATACTGGTTGTTGGAATACTCACGCGGTGGATACCACAAACGGCGAATCTTAATAACTTTGTCGTTGATGACACCGCCACTGTTATTTACAACTACCGGTAGCAGTTTGGGGTAACCCGTACGGCGGTATTCGCTCCATGCTTCTACTGTGCAGGGGAACATTGCAATCCACTTTTGAGTGATTATACGTTCCAAATTGGCTTCAAACTTATCGTCGCCATCTTGCCAGGCAATAGTAATGGTGCTGGCTGGAGCTGCGACAGAATAGGTACGCATAGGATCGGTATACGCTTGCGGTTTGTTTTGAGAGTCGGCAACATAAGCATCGGCGCCGGTTAGTCCGTATTGGTCGAAGGAAAGTGTAATGGCCTGTTCATACAAAGACTTGGCATCTCCACCCATATTCCATCCCCGTAAGGCACCTTCTGCACGCAGGAAAGTGATTTCGGCGGCGTTCATCCATAAATAGGGACTTTCGGTAGCGATGACGGGTTTGCTATAACGGTCTTTCACTTCGTCCTTATTGGCTACGTCGATACCGATGCGGATACCTGCATAACCGTCAACTTTTACATTTTGGCCGCCTACCCTTTCGTCCAATTTTACGGTGGTGAACATCTTTGGCCGGCGAGGGTCGTTGTAACCATTCATATAAGAAATAATATCGGCACCCACACGGTGGTCATTCCAACCATTGAAAATCATAGAAGCACGATTCTCTTCTACTGTCAGCCAGGCGTTATCTGCGTTCGAGGTAATGACACCTGCGGATACAGCAGCTTCGGCAACTTGTTGGGCAGTGGCAGGATCAACGTAAGACATGCGGATAGCCATGCGCAGTTTCAGGGAGTTGGTATATTTGTGCCATTTATTCATATCACCGTAATAAACATCATCGAATTTACGGAAAGCTTCAGTCCCCAGGTTTAGATTCTCTTTCAATACAACATCCACTTCGTCCAGTTCTTTCAACATTTGTTTATAAACGTCTGCTTGGGAGTCATATGGCACAGAGAGTGATATTCCGCCTTGTTCGTCTACTATCTTGCTATAGGGGATAGGTCCATACATATCTGTCATACGGTGCATAATAGCTACGCGCAGTAATTTGGATAATGCCAATGCGACAGGATCATCGCTTTGGTCGCGCAGGTCACGGTAGAGCGGATAAGTTTCGGTGAAAACGTCGGAAAATGTTTTGTCCTGCCAATCCACAGACGGATTATATGTTTCAAATTTGGTTGTCCACGGGTTAGTGGCTCCGAAGTATCCGGCATACGGACCGGCAGCCCGCGCTTCAATAAATTGATAAAGATGCTCTTTGACGGGAACGACAAGCCCCTGTAGACCTCTTAGCGTAGCCCCTAAATTATAGTTTTCACGTCCCAGTTCATTCTTGTCCACTTCGTAATCTTTGCGGTTGATGTCGGCAAAGTTACTTGTACAGGCCGTTCCGCCAATAAGTAGTAGAGCAAAGAAGAACATCTTCAGGATAGATGTCACTTGTTTCATAATAGTTGATTTAGTTCGTTAAAAGTTAATTTTTACATTGAAACCAATGTTACGGGTACTTGGCAACATGAAGTAGTCGATTCCCTGATAATAGTTGTCCGTTGTGGCTACTGATTCGGGATCGAAAGGAGCTTTATTGTAAATCATCCATAAATTACGACCTATTACAGATACTTGGATATCACACACGTTTCCCAGCCACTTGCGCGGGATAAGGTATCCGATGCTTGCTTCTTGCAGACGCACGTTGGTGGCGTTGTAGGTGTAGTATTGAGGCAGTCCGCTTTCACTGCCAATCGTTGTATAATAGTTTTGCGCATCGACAAGTGTGCGGTTATTTACCAGTACACCGCCATTATCGCGTGCCAAAGCCGAACGTTCAGATACACCGTACTGGTCCATGGCTGCTTCTGTGGCAGAGTAGACAATGCCACCGATACGTGCCGTAAAGAGAGCGCTTAAGCTTATACCTTTCCATGAGAAGTGATTGCTCCATGCCAAATTGGCTTTTGGAAATACACTACCCAACTTGATGTCCGGCAGATTATTTTCTATAGCTACTATGCCGGTGGGGTCGATATCCACCATACCATTATCATCACGTTTCAGATCGGACTGAGTATAGAGGTCGCCCAATGTGCCGCCTTCCTTCAGAATAAAGCGTGCCTTTCCAAGTCCGCCTACATCCAGTCGGTCTTTGTTTATAAGTTCACCTGTCTCGGGATGTACGTAATCTCTTACTAGTTCTTTAATTTTATTTTTGTTATGGCTAAGGGTGAAGTTACTGTCCCAACGGAAGTTGTTATTCCAGGTATGTCCGTAACCCAATGAAAGTTCCAGTCCTGTGTTACGTACATAACCTGTCTGAAGATAAATGGTAGTGTAACCGGATGATACGGAAATTTGAGGGTCGAATGTTTGGTTGAATGTATTGGCCAGGTACCATGACAGGCCGAGATTAAAGTCCTTGAAAAGTTTCATGTCCAAACCGACTTCCCATGAATCGGTACGTTCCGGTTTCAGATCACCGATAGGATAGTGAGTCTTGGGCTTCCAACTTTGGGTGGCTTCATTATATTCATAAGTTGGAGAAGTTAGGTTGCGCGGATAAGGCATACCGACGGAACTGAACGAACCACGTACTTTCATGTAGTCAATGAAACTTGGCATCTGTATCATTTCGGAGATAACGCCCGAAAGTCCTACCGAGGGGTAGAAGAACGAAGAAGTGGATGAATTGGCGAGTTGCGATGCCCAGTCGTTACGTCCGGTCAGAGTCAGATAGAGCATGCTTTTCCAACCGACTTCTACACTGGCAAAGATGGATTGCGTTTGTTCCTGCCATTCGTCCTGACGTGCTTTCTTCTTGGCATTGTCAAGGTCGAAGACGTTGAATACGTTAGGGATTCCCTTTTCACGTATCGGACCACGATAACTTAATTCTTCAAATTTATTGTTTACAATACTGGCTCCCACGTTTGCTACTAATGAGTAGTCACCGAAACGCTTGTTGATATTGGCAAGTACATCGGCGTATGTTTGAGTTTCATCAGGTTTGGCAATGGTATAATGTCCCTGTGTGCTCTCTTCGGTTATGGTCGCATTTGAACTGGCATACAGTTTCTGTTCATACTTAGTGTGAGAATTGTCTATACGCACACGACCTGCAATGTTTAACCAGTCGGTGATATCATAACTTAACTGTGCGGAGAGCATATAACGTTTTTTTTGGTTGAGGCGTAAATTGCGATATGCAATCCAGTATGGGTTTTGCATACGAAGATCCCCTTCACCTTGCGGCCAAAACATCGTATTGATTTTACGTGCCGGATCCCAACGTTCAAATACTTTGATAAGACTGAAATCGTCACTACGTGGAAACAGGTAGACGGGTACAATTGGGTTGGAATATACGCCCTGGTTGGTCATGTTACGATCGTTTTGAATAATATAGCTGGCGCCTACATCAAGTTTCATCCGGTCATTCAGGAAACTTGTCGTATTGCGGAATGTAAAGTTAAAACGATTGTAACGGTTATTGGGGACTATACCTTGAGAATTTACGGATGCAGCCGAAAAGAAAGTCTGATTTTTCTCCGTTCCGGTAGAAAGAGTAACAGAGTTAGTGAATATCAATCCGGTGTCGAAGAAATCCTTAGGCTCGAATCCGGTACGTGAAGCCTCGTTCAACAATGGTCCCCAGCTTAAAGTGGTGGTACCACCTGTCTTGCCTCGGCTGCCTGTCCCATAGCGATTCTGGAACTGAGGAAGTACGAATGGTTTAGAGAACTCAGTATTACTGTTGACAGATACTTGTAGTTTTCCCACTTGTCCTCGTTTTGTAGTGATAACGATGGCGCCATTGGCTGCATTGCTACCATAGAGAGCGGCTGCAGCGGCACCTGTCAGTACGGATATGCTTTCTATATCATCCGGGTTCAGGTCTGCAATGCTTTCGGACTTACCACGAGAATCAAATTCCGTTCCACCTCCACCGCCAAAATTGAACATAGGAATACCATCGATAACGTATAGTGCATTGCTGCTCTGTTCGATAGACTTTGTACCGCGCATCACGACTTTACTTGCTCCACCCACACCGGAGGAACTACTATTGATATTGACACCGGCTACTTTTCCGTTCAGACTGTTGATGAAATTAGCATCCTTGATACCAGAAATTGCATCAGCCTTCACCTGCTGCACATTGTAGCTCAGTGCCTTTTGTTCGCGTTTGATACCGAGAGCGGTGACTACTACTTCGCTCAGTTGTTTAGTGTCACTTACTAATCTTATTTCGTAGATATTTTTATCTGTTATTTTCACACTTTGAGGTGTATATCCCACGTAAGTGAAGCTTAATGTGCTGCTTTGAGGAGCCATTATATTGAAATTACCATCGATATCGGTGATTGCGCCTATGGAGCTTCCTTCTACTTTAATGTTCACTCCGATCAGTGGCTCATTATTTTCGTCGATTACTATTCCACTAACTTTCTTTGCAGGAATTCCTTTAGGCTTGTTGTCAGGAATAATCATGATATACTTATCTTTGAACTGATAAGTAAATCCACTTCCCCGGAGAATTTGTGCAAGGGCATTCTCCAATGCCACAGCTTTCAGGTCAAGATTTAAAACAGGCTTGTTTCTTAGTTGCGAATCATTGTATCCGACAGAATAATCGGATTGTTTTTCTACTTCCTTAAGTGCCTCGATGATAGATATATTTTTCTTCTGAATCGTGATCTTGGCACTATTTTGTGCAAAGGAGGGTGCTTGCATCATCAACAAACAGAAAAAAAGTAAAAAACTTCTTCCCTTTGCGGTTTGATCTACTATAAATTCATAAATTTGTAGCATTTTCTTAGTATTAGGTTATTAACTAAATTATTTCACGGTAATTGAGTAGAGTAAGACTCTAGTATTGAGAATTTTGATTTCATATCC
>OGRC01002133.1_pt1 | contig 11394 bp, 7 predicted proteins | sample 1553431 | NCBI WGS metagenome assembly OGRC01 (sample SAMEA2580064, study PRJEB22360) | human gut metagenome | biome: human gut; feature: human-associated habitat; material: faeces | place: Denmark | collected 2008/2010
AACGATTTGAAATATCAGACTCAAGAACAAGTTGAGAAATATATACATGACTTAGTAGATGGTGCTGATGATGCTTTGGATACATTAAAGGAATTGGCTGAAGCATTAAACAATGATCCTAACTTTGCTACCAATATCACTAACCGATTAACCGAATTACGTACTCAATTAGAAGCTGAAGTAACTAGAGCTAAGGATCGTGAAAACGAATTAGCTTCTCAGATTAAGATTGTGAACGATAACTTGGTTAACTCGGTTAATACGTTGAATGCAACTATCATTAAAGTAGTACAAGATATTACTAGGATGATAGAAGCAATCAATGCTCGTATTCAAAAGGTAGAAGACCGGGTTGGTGATTTGGAAGTAGAAACTGATAATAACTTAACCGAAGCCAAAGAATATGCTAAAGAATTGGTAGAAAAGGAAGCTGCTGAACGTAGAGCTGCTGATGAGAAATTAACTGAAGCAGTTCATCAAGTACAGTTAGACCATACTAGGGATATTTCCGACTTAAACAACAAGATTTTGACCGAGGCTTCAGAAAGATCCAATGCAGATGTAGCATTAGAATCTAAACTGAATACTGAAATCAGTGACCGTAAAACTGCAGACCAAGAACTTGAATCCAAGATTAATGCCGAAGCTGCAGCTCGTACTGCTCAGGATGAAGTATTACATCAGCAGATTGTAAAGGAAGTTTCTGATCGTCAGAATGCAGATAATGGTTTACAGCAGAACATTACTCAAGAAGCTCAGAACCGTCAGAATGCAGATACTGTACTTCAGAACAACATTGATAATGAAAAAGAAACTCGTATTGCTCAAGATGAAATCCTTGACCACAAGATTGAGGATTTGAAAACTCAGGCAGGTACAAATAAAACTGAATTGCTTGAAAAACTAGAGCAAGAAAAACAAGAACGTATTGCTGCAGATAATGGTTTAGATGATCGTAAGGTAGATAAGAGAGAAGGATATTCTCTTACTAAAAACGACTTTACTGATATTCTCAAGGCTAAATTGGATGGCATTGAAGAACATGCCAACTACATCACAAAAGTATCTCAGCTTATCAATGATGCGGGTTATCAAACTGAAGCAGATCTCCAGGCAGCTATTGAAAAGATTATTGGAGAAGCTCCCGAGGTTCTTGATACTTTGAAGGAAATTGCAGATGCTTTGGGTAATGACCCGAACTTTGCTACTACAATTACTAAGAAATTGGCAGCTATCACTGAGCAGTTGAATCAGGAAATTACCAATCGTACAGAAGCTGATACCCAGGTACAGGCTAATGTAAATAAGGAAGTTTCTGACCGTAAAGAAGCTGATACTGCACTTGAAGCTAAGTTGAAAGAATACGTTGATAATGAGGTAGATAAGATTACTGGTAATACTGATGGTATTCAAGCTAGTCTGAACAAGGAAATCCAAGATAGAAAAGATGCAGATGCTGCATTACAGGCGGCTATCACTAAAGAAGAAACAGATCGTAAGGCTGCAGATGCTGCATTAGATACTAGAGTAACTGCTAATGCTACCAAAATACAAGAATTGGCTTTATCTATTCAGGATGCAGTAAATACTGTTAAAAACGAACTTCAGGCTAAGATAGATGCTTTGCAAACAGAAGTAAATGCTAACAAGGCAAATATCCAACGTAATACTGACCGATTGAATGACCAGATTACTAAGGAAGCTGAAGATTATGCTGAATTAAAAGGTATGGTTAATGCGGAAGCTGAAGCTAGAGCCAATGCTGATACTAATCTTAAGTCTCAGGTAGATAAGGTAATTATCGATTTGAATACTGAAATTTCAAAGAGAGAAGCGGGTGATACTGTTTTACAACAGAATATTGATAAAGAAATCTCCGATAGAACTTCGGCAGATACTTTATTAGATAATAAGTTCACTGGCTTGATAAATACTGAATCTACTGCCCGGGCAAATGAAGATGAGAAAATCAATGCTCGAATCGACCAGGAGATTAAAGATCGTAAGGCAGGAGATGCTTTAAGTACTAGAATAGATAGCCTTAATAGTGGAGTAACTGATTCTTTAGCTGAGCTTAGAGAGAAAGTAACTAATAACACTACTGCTATTCAAACAGAAGTAGAAAGAGCTAAGGCTGCTGAACAAGCCATTAAGGATTCTCTGACTACGGCTATGGAAAACCACAAAGATGATTTGGCAGTTATATCTAAAAATATCAGTGATGAGGCTCATAGTAGACTACAAGAAGATATCAAGCTTCAGAATAATATAGATACAGAAACTCTTAATCGTACTCAGGCAGATACTTTGTTAGAGAACAAGGTTGCTCAGGAAGTATCCAATAGAGTTCAGGCTATTGAGGATTTGAATAACCGAAAAGTAGATAAGGTAGATGGTAAAGAACTTTCTTCAAATGACTTTACTGACTTATTAAAAGATAAGTTAGATAACATTGAAGAATTTGCTAACTACATCACTAAGGTATCTCAGTTGGAAAATGATTCCCATTATCAGAATGCCGAACAAGTAGAAGCTGCAATTCAGAAAATTATTGGTTCTGCACCAGAAGTACTTGACACTCTGGGAGAGATTGCTAAGGCTTTGGGAGATGATCCTAACTTTGCTACTACCATGACTCAGAAACTTACTGAGTTAACTACTAAGCTTGAAACCGAAATTCAAAACCGTATTGAGGGTGATGATGGATTGGAAACCAGGCTTATAAATCTGGGTAATAGTATTAACAGGGTAATAGAGGATTTAAGAACTTATGTTACTGAAACTCGTACTGAACTCTTGGCAAGAGCTAATAATCAGGATGCTCTTATCAATCAGAACTCGGCAAATATCCAGAGAAACTTGGAATTAATCCAGGGTCTTCAAAATAATCAAAGTACTGGTTATCTTGAAATCAAGGAACTGTTGAATACAGAAATTGAGGCTAGAAAGGCTGAGGATATTCGTATTGAGGCTAAAGTAGATAAGAATACTCAGGATCTTACTACAGAACGTAATGAACGTATTGCTGCAGATAAAGTTCTCCAGGATAATATCGATGCTGAAGAAGCTGCAAGAATTGCTGCTGATAATGCTCTGGGTAAACGTATTGACAAGGAAATCCAAGATAGAAAAGATGCAGATACGGCATTGGATAATAAGTTTACCAATGTCACTAATGACCATGAGACACGGTTACAGGCTGAAGAAGCAACTTCAGATGCTTTACCATTGACTGTGATTACAGAAATTGACCCGAACCCAGTTATCAATGGTACTTCTGCTGAAGTAAACTTTAAGAGTTCTGTAAAAGAAGAGGGCAATCTTTATGGAGAACCCAGGTCTGATAAGTTTGCTATTCCTGCTTCTACTGATACCAAAGCCGGTCTTCAATCAGCCGCAGATAAGAAGAGATCGGATTCTATGCCTAATGATTATATCACTGGAGCTAGCTATACTCCTAAAGCAGGCGTAGTTACTACTAACATAAGTAGAAGTACCTATAATTCTGAGGAAGGAATACAGAAATCGAATGATTTCACTGTAGATATACCTGCTTCTACTGCAGAAAAAGCTGGTGTACAAACTGCTGCAGATAAGAAATTATTTGATTCTATTCCAGGTACTATTATAATTTCTGGTAAAGGGGTAGTTCAGAATACAGATAAAGTTTGGGTACAGATCAATAAATCTACTAAAGCTGAGGGAATATATGGTGAAGCTACTACACAAACATTAGAGATTTTAGCTGCTAATGCTAATCGAGCTGGAGTAATAACTGTTGAGATGTTCAACAAACTTAATTCTGGTCTAAATGGAGATATTACCAATGCCCTGAATGAAGCTAAGGCTTATACTGATGCTGCTAAAACTGCATTAGAGAGATTAATTCAAGATTCTGATAGAGTAATCAAGAAAAGCTTAGATGCTCATATCGGCAATAAGAGTAATCCGCACAATGTAACCAAAGCTCAGGTAGGTTTAGGTAATGTACAGAACTTAGCTCCAGCAGATATGCCAGTATCTACTGCTCAAGCTACTGCTATTGCCGATGCTAAGGCAGCAGGTACAAAAGCTCAGACTGATTTAAGTACTCATGCAAACAGAAAAGATAATCCTCACAATGTAACTAGAGCTCAATTAGGATTGGCTACTACAGATCAAGTAGTATTTGCTAAAACTACTGCAGCTTCTGGTTTCTGGAAGGAATCAGATGGTAGATTAAAATCTCAAGTAGAGAATTTGAATCATACTCTGGACCAAATCTGCAATATACCTACGGTTCACTTCAAAATGAACGGTAAATACCAAGTGGGAACTATTGCTCAGAGCTTAGAGGAAATCGAACCGCTGTTGGTATCAGAGAATAATATACCTGCTTCTCAAGTACCTAACCAATCTAGATTCGAAACTTTCGTTGGAGAAGATGGTCAGGAATATGTAAAAGTAAAAGTGGTAGAATACGAAATGCTCAGTGTCATGGCTCTCGAGGGAGTTAAGTTATTGAGAAAAGAATTTGAAGACTTTAAGAAACAATTAAACAATAAGTAATATGGCAGAAATAGCAACTTGGAGTGCTATTCTGAATAAGACCGGCCTTGGTAAGACCTCTAATGAGTGCCCTACCAAGGCTGAGTTGTTAGCACTCAATAATGGTAAGGACTCCAATGTTGACAAGGTTATTGTAATTAGTAATGCTGCTAGCTACGGTAACAATGAATGTGTCAAGTTAGAGGATATCAATGCCGAGCAATGGATTTATACATTCCAGTGGGATCCGAATGGTAATCCTTCTTTTAATGCTCCAGCTACTGGAGGTACATACCCCTTTGGTTCATGTGCTTCTAATCGAGTTAAGCAAGTAAACGGTGTTAATACTACTATCTCTCAAAGTTTGGCGAATGATGTCACTAAAACTTCGGAAGGTTCTTGGTATACTACAGATTACGACGGTAATAAAGGTAGAATAGTACCCAACAATACATCTACTAATAGTAAATCAATCACTGTAACTTGGACTCAGAAGTATTCAGGTAAAACTATACAGGCAACTTTTACCCAGGCAGCAGGTAGAAAAGTTTATTCTTCATGGAGTTATAACTGTAGAGTAGATAAAACTTCTTTCAGTTACAGTGGAGGTCAATCTAATGTAACTGCTAAGAGTGCAAGTAGAACTTATACTTGGAATGGTCAAGGTAATAGTTATACAGAATCAGAAACTGCTACCGTAAGAGTTTCTAGTCCGGCTTCTATTAGTGGTAATAGTATTTCTATCCCAAGTAATAGTGGTTCTGCTAGAAATTTTACGGTTACTTTCGATTTCCCAACTGCTACAGACCAGACTCTTTCAATTTCTCAGGAAGGAGGACAAGTAACTTATGTAGATCATCTGTCTATAGAACCTACTACTAAGAATGTATCTGGAAGTGGTCAAACTTTTGATGTGATAGTAAATGCCAACTATGATAAGTACTTGAATGGAGTATACCAAGAAAATATAAAATCCGAATATACTAATGCTAGGGTAGTAGAAGGTTCATCATCGGATATTACTATTACTAAAACCAGTACTGGGTGTAGTATTAGGGTAGCACCAAATCCTAATGAGAACAGTTCTAGGACTTATGTAGTAGAATTTACTTATGATTCAGCTACTCCAGTTCGATTAACGATTACTCAGAACAAAGCTGAGGTAACTTATCCTAGTAGTGGTATAGTATTTGAACATAGTACTCAACAAAGTAGTGGTTATAAAACTAGTACTCTATCCATAGGTACTGTTGGAGGCGAAGGAGGTAATATTTCTTTTTATATAAAGAGTTATAGGTCTAGATACGTTAATGGTTCTTTAAGTTCTACTGAAGCTATTAAACCTACTCTTATTTTGCCTTCTGGAGTAACTGAATCCATTACTAATGTGAGTGGTTATTATTTTAAAGTAACCCTTACCATATCTGAGAACTCAAAGACCTCAGGCAGAACTCTTACAATCAGAGCTAATCAACCCAATGGTTTAGATAGAGAGCTAGTACAAACTGCACAACAGAGTGCTTCAACTTATGAGTTTGGTATTAGGGAAAACTTGGAGGATTCTTTGAGTACTTCTCTTACTTATTCTGGCTGGCCAGCAGAAATCTCATCCTACAATAGACCTGTACGAGTATATTCTAGGAAGAATGGTAACCAATTCCTTAATTGGGCTTTATCTTCTAATGTGGATTGGATCACTATATCTGGTTCAGGTGCCAGTGCTACATATAAGGTAGCTACTAATAATAGTAGTTCATCTAGAACAGGAGTAATAACTTTTACTCAAGGAGAATCGGGTAAAACTTGTACTCTGACCATAATTCAAGAAGCGGGAGATGTATATGAGTTTTATATTACTGACCCAGAGGGTAATGGCCATCACACTGATTTCACATTCTCAGCTCCCTCAGGTGGATTGGTAAATAAACATGTATTTAATCTTATCTCTACTCACAATGGTAGTCCATTATCTGCAGACGATGTAGAAATAGTCAATCCGGAGATAGAAAATCAATATATAGGTATAGTATTAACAACTGATTCTCAATCTCCATTTGGGTTTATGGCAAATATAGGTGAAGCAGGTTATTCTGTAAGAACTGCAGCCGATACTGTTAGACAGAAGCCATCTGGAAAAACTGTAATTTTTAGAGTTCTTCAAGAAGCTAAAGATAATTATTTCGGATTGGAATTAAGTTTAAATATTACAAATGGTAATGATCAAGATACGTGGGGATTATTTGATACAGGTAATATACCAAATACTTCTGACTTTATGTATGATATGAGCTTAATATGTGAGGGTATTATAGTAAACTCAGTAGAAGGTAAAATAACTGTGAATTCTCTTCAAAGTAATACTAAGGATAGAAGGATTGGAGATAGTGTTTATGTATTGGCCTATAATTCTGTAAGAGGTTTATGGTTATCAATTGGTAACTTTAGGATTGAAGAGGGGAATAATATCCATCATTGGGATGTTTCTTGGCCCACCTAGACAATTTAATCCTAAACACAACACTAGTACATTTATTGATAGATAAATTTAATTATTAACTTTAAAACTAAATCATTATGGAAGTTAAATCTGGTGAAGGTACTGTAGTGGTTGCGGATCGTAATCGTTATAGTGATGAATGTTGTAATAATCGAGGATGGGGCTCCGGTTGGGGTGCTGTCGGTGGAGCTTTAGTAGGTGGTGGTTTTGGTGCTGCTGCAGTTTCCGTGTGGGACAAAATCAATGACACAAAAGCTGATATCCAAAAAGTGGAATCTACTGTTCAGGAAGCAAAAGCTGGTATTTACAAAGACATATCTGATGCTGCTCGTGGAGTTACTTCTGAAGTTGCAGGAGTTTCTAGACAAGTAGAGGGTGTAGGTAAAGAAGTACTTAACAATCGCTTTGCTACTGAACGTGGCCTTTGTGATCTTGGTTATAAGACTAATTCTGATATCCGGGATTCTCGTGATCAAATGGGAGCAGGGTTCAATCGGGTTATGGACCGTCTTTGCCAGATGGAACATCAACAGTCAACTTGCTGCTGTGAAATTAAAGGCCTAGTTAGAGAATCCGAAAACAGATTAGCTCTTCAGGCAGAACGTAATCATTGCGAGGTAATGAAAGGCCAGCAAGAGATTAAGTGCTTGATTGAGAACACTGCAAAAGACCAAGAAATTGCTAGACTGAATCGAGTAGTTGATGCTCAAAGAGATCAGAACATTATTAACTCGGTAGTACAGGCTTTAGGTAATAAAACTGCATAATTTCTATTAAAGTTGATTAGGGAAAAGGGAGGTACCTGTAGTGGGTATTTCCCTTTTTTCGTTTTAATCTAGTAAGAAACATGGAAGAAGATAATAAACTACAAACCTTTACTCTCCAAATGCAACTACCGGCTCCTAATTTAGAGGTAGCAAAGAGAGTAGCCGATGAAGCACAAAGACTGATAGATATCTATGGATACTATAATTTCTTGAACCTAGTAGAATTTATGAAACAGAATCCCAGTATGGTTCAAATGGGATTAAGTCTAATCAATAAAAATAATGCAGTATGGAAGAAATGAAATTTAAATCATTACAAAGAGGAGATTCAGTCTTTACCCTAGAAAGAGACAGAAGATCAATGTACCCAATCTTTGATCGAGCTAAAGTAGTAAAGGTAGGAGAAAGTAAACCCAGAGCTAATGAAAATGGTGATGGCTTTTCTAATCTTATAGAAATTGTTCTTCAAGATTCCATTGGTACAGTAACCGTATATTTACCTTCAGATGGAAATGAAGGCATTTATAACAATGTGTACTACACTCTAATTGGAAGTAATATTGTAAACGAAGTATCATTGCAAAGGTCACAGGCTCTTGGTATTATTAATAATGTAGGTAAATACGAGAACATAATAAAGGAATGCGATAATATCCTTGCTATGTTTGAAAACAAGGAGCCCACTAATGGTAGTCAATTCAATGAAGAATTCGCTTCATTCAGGAAAGATGTAGTATCAGTATTACAATCACAACAGCAAGCCATAAACCTTATGATGGATTCACTTGGCTTGAATAAACCGAAGGAAAATCCAGATGGCAAGTAAGTCAGTAAACATAACTATAAGTACTCCCTTGGGAGACTTACAGATATATACTGACCCAAAAGAACAGGCTAGAGCTGAGAGGTTAATTGCAGAAACTCCTTCTATCATGAGGAATGCTTATGATAGAGCTACTGAGAAATTCGGCAATCAACTTCTCAGACTTGTGAAAAAATGCCTAAGAACGGGTACTCCTCCAAGAGGAACTCATTGGGATCCTCACTCTGCTAATACTATTAAACGATATGGAGAGCATACCCTTTTGAATTATACGGGTCAGTATTTGAGATCAGTACAAATAGTAAAACAGAAGAATCGAACTTACGTAGGTATACCTACTAACCTTAAGAAAACCAGAAAGGGTGATAGGACTAGTAAAAGAACTTTGAACCAAGTAGCTATCATGTTGGAATATGGTTCTAGAGGTGATAATTTACCTCCAAGACCATTATGGAAACCCGCATTCGAACAAGTAGGTGGTAAGAAGGTTCTGAAGGAAACCCTAGTAAGAGAACTTCGTAAAGAAATAAGGAGATATAGAAAATAATGGGATTCACTATAAGCAAGAATCAAGGTTCTGGTAGAACTGTTATAACAGTAACACCGGAAGAAAAGAATACTACAGATAAGGATATAATTCAGACTTTAATTGTAGAAGCTGTGGATGGGTCAACTAAAGAAGTAAAGCTTATTCACAAGAAAGGAGAAGATGAATGGGAATATGCTTTCAGGGTTTCACCTACTGAATTATACTTTGAGCCTACAGGAGAAAGCAAAGAGGTTATTATTGTATCTACCAAACAAAGGGTAATCAATGGAAAGAAAGTTGGTGATCCAGTTAGTGTAAACTATACCCGGGAAAACTCTGGGGATATATCTGGCTCTGGTACTACTATTATCATGAGCTTAAATGATAATATGTATAATGAACGAGTGGGTCAAGTAATATTTACTCAAGAGGAATCTGGTAAAACCCTAAGTGTAACTTGTAAACAAGGTAAAAAAGAAACTTCGGGAGATATAGGTATAATCAAACTATGGTCAGGCCCCGGAGTTCCAGAGAACTATGTACTCTGTAACGGAGGTCAGGTAAGTATATCTGAATATCCCGAATTATATAAGGCCATTGGTGAGAAATATAATACTTCTTCTACTAGGGCAGGTTATATAAGTGTTCCTGATTTAAGTGGTAGGTTCGTAGTTGGAGTAGATTCTAGTGACCCAGATTACAGTAGTATTGGTAATACTGGAGGAGAAAAAGAACATAGGCTAACTGTGGAAGAAATGCCAAGCCATACCCATTCATACAATAAGATTCGTATCGAAACTCACAAATGGGGAGATAATGCAAATAACCGACCACACCCATTTTATGATTCAGGGGCTCAAACTGGTCCAACTGGTGGTAATCAACCTCATGAGAATAGACCACCATACTACGTATTGGCTTATGTTATGAAAGTAAGATAGGAGGTAATTATGGTAAATTCACAAGAGATAGTAGAGAGAACCTTCTATATATGCCTATTGAATGTTCTCTTAGAAAAGAAGATGGGACTTAACCCCGAAGATTATTTACCTTTATCACAAGAGAATGAAAAGAGATTCCAAGAAGATAAGGGAGCAATAGATAAGTTCATTTACTTATTCGGTATAGGTAATAACCAGGTAAGAGGTCCTAAAACATGTCCCAGGATAACTATAGAAAGCACTGCTTATTATCCTGGAGATATCGGAGTAGAGAAATATATCATTGGAGATAAATTAGATGCAGGCAATTATCAGATGTCTGAGTTCCCTTACGAAACTAAAGATATCACTATTGATATTCATTTGGTAGCAACTACTCAGAATGATATGAGATTACTACATTCTATTCTTCATGAAGCATTACCTACTCGAGGATATATAAGACCTTACTTCAATGATTTAGAAGAATGGGATAAAGGTAGGATAGCTCCTACTGGGAACCTATTTATAGAGATTGGTAATTTCTATGATCATCCCGATGAATCACATGGGTTATTGGAAAAGGTCTATCAATATGTATGTAAAGATGGTATTATACCAGAAAAACTGGTAGAAATGGGGGATCTATTACCTATAAGAGATATAAGTCTTTTACTAGGACCCGAATACCAAAAGGACGAGGAGATGCTCAATCTCAATATACATGTTTAACTCAAAAATTTACTAAAATGAAAAAGTTAGTGTTTATGCTGATGGCACTCATTTTACCAGTGTCATTGTTTGCTACAGAAGTAGAACCTTCAACTGGTTCAGAGTTCGTAATCAATCTTGGTACCTTTACTGGTATAGTAACTTTGGTATCATCCTTGGTTACTCAGGTACTAAAGGTAATCCCAGCTATCAAAGACAACAAACTTGCTAAGATTGGTATATCTGCCTTAGTGGGTATTCTCATATGTATTATAGCTTGGGGATTACAACTTACACCCTTATTAGAAAACTATCCTTTCTACCAGGTATTAATTTATGGATTAGCTGCTGGTTTATCGGGATGTGGTTTCTATGATGTGATTAAGGCTATCGGAGGTTTATTTAAGAATAAAGAGGATTAATTTTCTAATAATACCAGTAAGGTAACGATACTTACTGGTATTAATTAAATATATTAACCTATAAAACACAAGGATATGTCAAAATCACCCAGAGTTGTTTTTAAGTTCGAGAACAACAATGTTCAACAGACTACTCCACTTTTAGGAGTATCATGTTTCTTGGCTAGAACTGAAAAAGGTCCCTATGATGATCCTTCA
>OGRC01002142.1_pt1 | contig 11351 bp, 10 predicted proteins | sample 1553431 | NCBI WGS metagenome assembly OGRC01 (sample SAMEA2580064, study PRJEB22360) | human gut metagenome | biome: human gut; feature: human-associated habitat; material: faeces | place: Denmark | collected 2008/2010
GTTGCGGATCGTAGACAGACGATGCGCAATGATAAATGAGGTTCTGCCCTTCAGCATGGCATTGAGTCCCGTCTGCAGTGCTTTTTCGGTCTGTACGTCAATGCTTGAGGTCGCCTCATCGAGAATCAGAATGGCCGGATCGGAAAGCAGGGTACGCGCAAACGAAATGAGCTGCTTTTGTCCCTGGCTCAGCATGGAACCACGCTCCCTTACCTCCGTCTGATAGCGATCCGGCATTTTGCTGATAAACTCGTCCGCACAGACAGTTCTGCTCGCCTTCACAATCTCCTCATGCGTTGCGTCAAGCTTTCCGTAACGGATATTATCCTCAATATCTCCCGAGAAAATAAAGCTGTCCTGCATCATAATACCCATCTGCTCACGCAGGGAATGAATGGTCACCTGCGAGATATCCTGTCCATCGATCAGGACGCGACCGCCATTGACATTGTAAAACCGTGAAATCAGATTGACAATCGTACTCTTTCCGGCTCCGGTCGGTCCGACAAGCGCCACACTCTCACCCGGTTTTACCGTAAACGAAACATCGTTTAAGATCTGTTTTGACGCATCGTACGAGAAATTTACGTGATCGAAGGTCACCTCACCGCGGATTTTTGGCATTTCAACGGCATCTTTTGCATCCTTTACCGTCACCGGCTCATCCATCGTCTCAAAGATACGTTCCAGATACGCAATGTTGTTGATAAAGTTATTGAAGATGTTTCCAAGGTTCATGATCGGCTGCCAGAAATACGATGCATAGCTCGAAATCGCTACAATCGTACCAACCGACTTATTTCCCTGCCCGAAAAGGATCAGACCGGACAGAAAAATGGCAGCACGCACGCAGACGGAAATTGAATCGATACCCGGCCATACCAGGTTGGAATAGCGAACTGCTGTATTCCATGTTCTGCGGCAATCCTTGGAAAGATCTTTGAAAATCTCCGCATTCTCATCCTCTCGTGCAAAGATCTGCGTAATGCGGGCTCCGACAATATTCTCCTGCAGATAGGCATTCAGGTTTGAGTTCTTGTTCGAAACTGCCTGCCATGCACGTCTCTGTTTATTCTTGATCCAGACCATGAAAACGCACAGCACCGGCACGCCGCAGAGCACGACAAATGCCATCTGCACATCAACCAGAAACATGAAAATCACGATAAACAGAAGGTTGAAGCTCTCCAGAACGATGTTGATCAGACCATTTGACAGCATATCCGATACCGAGTTGACGTAGTTGACAACCCGAATCAGGATCTTGCCGTGCGGGCGGTCATCGTAATACTGGAACGGCAGCTCCTGCAGATGTGCAAACAAATCTTTTCGGATATCATAGATGATACTCTGACTGACATCCACCATAATGCGGCTTCGGATTGTTGTGAAGATCACGCTCACCAGATAGATGCCGACCAGCATTCCCACAAGAGAAAATAAAAGCCTCTCGTTTTTCTCCGGAATTGCAAGGTCCAGCGCCCGCTGGATAACCATCGGCGCCACATAGCCGGACGCACCGCCGATGCCACTCAAAAGGATCGCAAAAACCATCCGTTTTGCATATTTTTTGATATAGGATGAAGCTCTGAGCAGATGCTTGATGTCAAACGGCTCTTCGAGCACTTCATCCTGCTTGTATGTATTTTTTGCCATTGCTTCCCCTCCTACAGTTCATCCACACCGGTCTGCAGCTTCACCAGTTCATAATAGTAACCCTTCTTCTCCATCAGTTCCTCATGTGTTCCCATTTCTTCAATATAGCCATTTTGCAGAACAATAATCTTGTCCGCTGTTTTCGTTGTCGAAATTCGCTGTGCAATCACAATCTTGGTACATGGAAAATCAAGCTCCCGTAAGGACTGCTGAATCTGTTTCTCTGTTTCCATATCAACCGCCGATGTTGTATCGTCAAGAATCAGAACCGATGGACGGATCGCCAGTGCTCTTGCCAGAGAAATTCTCTGCTTCTGGCCTCCGGAAAGACCAACACCGCGCTCTCCGACCAGGGTATCGTAGCCCTCCGGCATCTTTGAAATGAAATCTGCCGCAGCGGAATACCTTGCAAACTTGACAACCTCGTTCATCTTGATCGAATCATCGCCGTAGGCAATGTTTCCCTCGATCGTGTCAGAATACAGCAGAACATCCTGCGTGGCAAGTCCGATCTGTTTTCGGAGATCATACAGCTTCAGCTGTTCTACAGGAATTCCGTCAATCCGGATCTGTCCTTCTGTCGGCTCATAAAACCGCGGGATCAGATTGATCAGCGATGTCTTGCCGCAGCCGGTCTCGCCCATGATCGCAACCGTCTCGTTCGGATGGGCCGTGAAGGAAATATTGTGCAGAACCGGCAAATCACCATCCTCGTATTGGAAGGAAACGTTATCAAACTCGATTTTGCCTTCAAACCGCTCCGGATGGGAAACGGCATTTTCTTCGTCCCTGATTTTCGGTTCGGAGTAATACAGCTCCATGACCTTTTTCGACGCTGCTGAGAACCGCTGAAATTCGTTCATGATATTTCCCATCTGACGCATCGGATTGGCGATTGCCCAGATGAGGCCTGAAAATGCCACATAGTCTCCCATAGTAAGCTGTCCTCTGATCATAAAAACACCGCCGACTGCGAGCAGGACAACCGGCATCAGGTTCGCAATACTCTCGACAATCGGGAAAAATTTCAGCCATACCATTCCGGTTGCCTTATTCGTCTCCGCATAGTCGGTATTGGCACGGTCGAATTTCTCGATTTCGTAATCTTCTCTTGCAAACGCTTTGACAACGCGGTTTCCGGAAATATTCTCCTGTGCGCATGTATTCATCTGTGCCAGTTTTTCACGCAGCGCCGCATGCATCGGGGCAACGCGGTTCCGGAACAGATAGATAATCCAGAATACAAACGGTGAAATCACAAGAACGCACAGTGCCAGCTTCCAGTTCGTATACAGGAAGAAAACGGCCGCTGCAGCAAACAGAGAAAATGACTCAACCACCATTCGTACAACCCATGCAACCATGTGACGCACCGCATCCAGGTCTCCTGTCTGCCGTGTCATCAGATCTCCTGTCCGATAGGTACTGTAAAACGTCATATCCTGACGCTGAAGCTTGTCGTACAGATAATTCCGCACCCGGTACAGAACACTCTGCGACACCGTCTCATAGATCATACAGCTGCCATAAACAACGATAACACGCAGGAACGTAAAGCCGACCATCGCAAACAGCAAGCGGTAAAGCAGGTCACGGTGTACCTGAAGATTTGTCGCCGCGTTCTCCCCAGTTAAAAACAGATCCACAATTTTTCCCGAAAAATAGGGAATCGTAAGCTGCAGAATATTGTACAAAACGGTTCCGAGAATACCGACAAAGTACAGCGCCCGTTTTCCCTCCATGTTTTCCCACAGCCACGCAATTTTGTTTTTCGGGAATTGTTTCGTGTTGCTTTTCATGTTTTCATATCCCCCCTTATCTTAGGAAATTGAGTTACCAAATTCAGCATTAATTTTCTTTCAAATGCTTTCGCCATTGTATCAATTTTCATTTGGATATGATATAATGCGACTGTACAAAAATAGAATGTTTCTATTTTTCCGAAACTGATATTCCCAGAAAAATACTGAATATTTTTTACCTGAAGGGGGACTTTTCCGTTGAAGAATCTTTTTGAATACAGTGACATCCTGCACTCGCCGATTGAAGCCTTTTCCTGCTGCTCCGACAGTTTTTCCATGCCGGTCAAATCCCACTGGCACTATTTTACGGAGGTTCTTTATCTGCAGGAAGGTTCTCTTCTCGTGAGCTGCAACGATTCCGTCTACCACATAAAACCGGGCTCTTTCATCCTGTTTCCTCCACAGACGGTCCACGCACTTGCCGCAGACCAGGATCGGCCATTCCGCTATTTCTGTATCAAATTCAACCTGAACCGCATCCAGCTCACCGGAAGCTACCTTCCGAACCTGAGCTTTGCTTTCCATAAAATCGCCACGATGACCTATCCTTCGCTTTTGTTTACGCAGGAAGATCTCTCAGAGCTGAATCTCCATGATTTTTTTGTAACCCTTGAGAGGGAGGCTCTTGAAAAGAAATACGGTTATGATGCCTATATCTATTCTCTCTTTTCCACACTGTTTCTCCGGCTTCTGCGTATCTGGCACTGCCAGGGAATCTGTTTCAATCCCGAATCGATTTCCGAGAGTGAGGAACAGAGTATGCAGGATATCCTCGTCTATCTCGACCGCCATTCCCAGGAAAACATCAATATCGAGGCACTGGCACATAAATACAACATGAGCTACTCCTATTTTGCCAAACTTTTTCTGAAGCATTACGGGCAGAGCTGTAAGCAGTATATCGAGTTTATCCGCCTGAACAAGGTTGAAAACCTGCTTCTTTTTACCGACTATGACCTGAACTATATTGCAGCCGAGACCGGCTTTGCGGACTGCAGTCATCTGATCCGCACCTTTAAAAAGCGGTACCAGATCACCCCGCGGCAATTCCGTCAAAAGCATCAGACCACGGTTTCCTCGTCTCTCCCGGCGAAGCTGGGATAATCTGAAAATGAAAAAACCCTGCAAAAAAGAGCGTTGCCATAAGAAAACATGAAAAAAACCAGTAAAATCAATGTTTTTTAGGGCAGCGGAAAACGGGGCAGGTCAAAACAACTGAATAATCAGACAGAAACAGGGTGTTGTCAAGCATGACAGCGCCCTTTTCTGTTCCCCGGCCAAGCCGCAGATTTTGAAAAAAGTCTGCGGCTTTTCTTTTTGCCCAAAAGCAGAAAGGAGGCGACGGCCTATGTACTTCACTTCCGGCAGCGATCGGGCCTTTGAACAGCTCATGCAGGGCAAGCCCGGTTTTGACCACTACGACAGCGGCGAGGCGGTCACGCCGGAGGACTGCGGCACCTGCCGCTTTTATCGCCCGCACTGGAAATATCAATTCTGCGTCTATGCGGAATGTCCCTACCAGCCGGGCAAGCTGACCGCCTACGACGCGGTGACATTTCGAGTGAAAGGAGTTGAGAATATGGCAGTATTTCGTGTAGAGCGTAACAAGGGCTACACGGTGATGTCCAATCACCACCTGCGGAACAAGGACTTATCCCTGAAAGCCAAGGGCCTGTTATCGCAAATGCTCTCCCTGCCGGAAGATTGGGACTATACGCTGAAAGGTTTGTCCCTTATCAACCGGGAGCAGATCGACGCGATCCGGGCCGCAATCCGGGAGCTGGAACAGGCCGGGTACATCGTCCGATCCCGTGAGCGCGACAGCCAAGGACGCTTGCGCGGCGCGGACTATGTGATCTATGAACAGCCCCAGCCTGTGCCGGATTCACCTACGTTGGCAAATCCAATGTTGGATAATCCAACGCAGGAAAAGCCTACGTTGGGAAAACCAACGCAATTAAATAAAGATATATCAAGTAAAGAAAAATCAATTACTGATGTATCAATTACCGATCCCATTCCTATCCTTTCCCGACCCTCTCCTTTGGAGGACGAGGCGGCACAGCCGCCGGAACGGAAAGGAACGGAAGCGAAATCACAGAGCGCCATAGAGATTTATCGTCAAATCATCATGGACAACATCGAGTACGAACACCTTTGCCAGCACGTCAAGGGCATTGACCGGGAAACGCTGGACGAGATTGTGGACTTGCTGGTGGAAACCGTATGCAGCGCCCGCAAGACCATCCGCATTGCCGGGGACGATTACCCGGCAGAGCTGGTGAAATCCAAGTTTATGAAGCTGGACAGCTCTCACATCGAGTTTGCTATGACATAATCGGCAATTATCCAAAACGCCGGGCGCGGAGGTGTCAAAGCCTCTGCGTCCGGCGCTCTTTTTTCTTATGCCTGCCCCATCGGGAAGTGTGGCAGTTCTTCCAGCAGCTTCAAAATAAGGTGCTGCTTCATATCTTCGTCAACGGCCAGCTCGTCGATCATGGGGGTGTAGTGTTCGATCACTTTATCTTTGGCCCACTTCTCACCAGCGACGGCGGCCTTGAGGGTAGCTGTGTCCAGTAACATTTCCTGTTTGGCCATCGTGTCAACTCCTGTCGTTTTTTGTCTTATTCCAGCATACCACAGAACCGGCAGGAAAACCAGCGGCGGAAAGATTTTCCTACGCATTTCAAAGCCCGTTTCGACGGGTATGTGATAAATCATTCTGCCACCCCATCGACCACCGCCGAAAAGCCTTGATTTCCGTAGACTTTTTGCCCCCCAAATGCGTAGACAGGAAGATGTTTTCCTCTCTGTTGTCTTTTTGTAGACATTCTCCTTGTAAACTAAATTAAAACTATAACTTAAAATAGGGAAACTGTGATAAGCGGAGGTTGAATATGCAGGTTTTGATAATAGATAACGATATTGCATATAGAAATGGCGTTAGCATGGCTGCTTCCAATAAACATTGGATACCTGTATCATGTGGAGATATTAGAACAGCAAAGCAGATTATATCCTCTACATTGCCAGATTTGATTATTTCTGATTGTTTATTGTATGGTGAAACTGTGATAGACTTATTAGTATGGATGAAACTGCAAAGGATTGATATTCCTGTTATCGCGGTATCTGCGGCTGCGGATGAAGCCTTATCCGCAGCCGTGATTAAAAATGGTGCCGACTGTTTCTATGATAAACTGAACTTTACCCTTTCCAAAATATATGAGGTGTTGGAAAAACACCAAAGTTAGAGTTGATTTGCCCGTGGAGGAACGCATGAAAGAAAAGATTTTGGTTGTAGACGATGATAAAAGTATGGTTAATATGATAAAAGATGTTTTAGAGATGGAGGGGTATGCTGTTACGACTGCATTTGACGGAGAGCAAGCTCTAAAACAAGTCCAAAAGCAGTCTGATATAATACTTCTTGATATAAACCTGCCCAAAATGGACGGCATAGAGGTTTGCGAAAAAATCCGTGACTGCGTACATTGCCCTATATTGTTCTTATCCGCCCGTATAGAAGAAAAAGACCGAATTATCGGTTTGAAAGCGGGTGGTGATGATTATATTGTAAAGCCGTTTTCGATTGGCGAATTACTGGCCCGGATCGAAGCCCATTTAAGGCGAGAGGCAAGAATCCAAGGGAAAACAGAATTTCGATATGACAACGATTTGATTATTGATCTGAATAGCCGAAAAGTAAGTTTTGATAATCAGGTCATAGAACTTACAAAGTCTGAATTTGATATAGTGGCGTTTTTATCTCGTCATCCCGGACAAGTTTTTGATCGAGAAATGATCTATGAAAAACTATGGGGACTGGATAGGGATGGCGATAATAAAAATGTAACAGAATTGATTCGGAGAATCCGTAACAAGATTAGAGAACATACAGATAGGGAGTTCATTGAAACGGTTTGGGGATGTGGATATAGATGGGCAGCAAAATAAAACGGTCACTTTTTAAGTATTTAATAATATCATTAACAATATCCATCATACTTTCCATCGCAGTTCAGGACGCAGCACAAAATATTTCTGACAATATTCAGCTAAAGTATACGGATTCTTCAAAACTATATGAGTATCAAAACGGATATTCTCAACTTTTTGGTGATGTGCCGCAAATCCCCGATGTCTCCCCGGAAATAATGATACCATCAGATCGTATAGCAAAAGAGCTTTGTGATTTTATTTCAAGCTGGTGCATTTTGTTTTTTACACTTTTCGGTGTCTTTTTATCGCTCACATTATTCTATAAACGCAGGTTGAAAACACCATTTTCAGTATTAAATGAAGCTGCGGATAAAATAAGCAGACAGGATTTGGATTTCAAAATCTCTTATGTCTATGATGATGAATTAGGCCAGATTTGTGCTGCATTTGAAAAAATGCGCGAAAAATTAGCAGAAAACAACAGCTCAATGTGGAACATGATAGACGAACAAAAGCAAATGCGTTCAGCCTTTTCTCATGATTTACGAACACCACTGGCGGTCATGAAAGGTTATGTTGAGTATTTGTTGCGGTACTATCCTAAGCACAGATTATCAGAGGAAAAAGTAATAGAAGTGCTGGGAGAATTGCAGAGCCAAACAGAAAGAATATCCTGTTTTGCTGGCACAATGAAAAACATAAATCGTTTGGATGAAATTATTATAAGCAGAGCGTATGTCAGCCAAGCCGATCTCCTTGCTAAAACAGAAGCAATTTTGACTGTTCTCGCTCAAAAATATGCGAAGCAGTTTGAGGTGCATAGCGAACTGAAAGAACAACAGTTGAATTTGGACATATCTATTTTCCTTGAAGTTCTTGAAAATCTAATTGATAATGCTATGCGTTTTTCGGTTCAGTGTGTTCGTGTGGAGTTTCGCTACTCTCAATCCCTATTGAATGTCTGCGTGCATGACGATGGAAAAGGGTTTCAGCCAGACGAATTAAGTAAAGCGGTCAAGCCTTATTATCATGGCGAAAGCGTAGGAACAGAGCATTATGGCATGGGTCTATACATTTGCAAAATGCTTTGTGAGAAGCATGGAGGATTTCTCCGGGTATATAACTCACCGGGCGGAGGTGCCTGCGTGGAATTTAATATTGCTGCATGAATCGGGCAATAGCGGTAGATTTAAGAAAATCACCGCTATTGTTTTTTTGTAGTTATTTTACCGATATACTTAGGATAAGAAAACGGATAAGGGGGACGATTGCATGAATTGGAGTTTAGTCAAAAAGGATTTTATGCTGCTGCTGAAAAGTCCGCTTACCTATATTGGTGTCCTTTCTATGGTTGTGATTCTGTATATCACCGTATCGCCATACATCAAACTATATGACGATTTTCAGCCAGGCGGAGAAACAATGGAATATTCTTACGATGGCAACATTACGGATGGGTATATTCCGACACCGGAAAACGAACGGTGGGAGTATGTATCACAAGAAATGGAAGCCTATCTGGTAAGTGAATGTGAAATGAGCCATGAGGATGCACAAAAGCAAATGGACGAAGTGCTTAGTAAAGGCTGGACAGTGCAAGAAATTAGACAATTTTTCATTGATGAATATGGGATAGTCGGTTTTCAATCTGTATGGAATATGAGTGCCTATAAAAAAGCTGATGCTGGCGAGGTGCAGCAATATTTGGATTCAGTATTTCAGGAAGAATCATATACGAGCTATTTGGGAAGAAAATATGCGGATTATCTCGGAATCACTTCTATACTTTTCACAATATCTGTTTTTGCAATTTTGCTTATGCGCGACATGAGGAAAAGCATTTACAGTTTTATTCATACGAAACCGATCAGCAGCCGGAATTATGTTCTGGGCAAATATATTGCTGGAATCTCAATGGTCTTACTCTTTGTTGTTATACTAACAGCGATTGTCGATGTTGTCGCTGTAAGTGCAGGAAACAGCTATGGATACAAAACAAGCCTTTGGGATATTTGGGCCAATATCATAATGTATGATCTGCCCGGAATTCTACTCACAGGCTGCATTATGCTCTTTATTTCAATTTTGTTCAAGAACGTAATTCCGGCAATTCCGGCAATGCTTTTGTATTTCATTTACGCCAACATCGGTACGCTGAGTTCCGCCGAGGATTACCACTATCAGGTAAAGCCCGGAGCAATATTTATACGCTTTCCTCAGTTGTTTACTGAAACAGAAATACCATCTGGAATTGTAAGCAATCAAATTTTTCTTTTGATTTTAGCTATTGTTCTGCTTATTGCCAGTATTCAGATATGGGAAAGGAGGCGTGATACATGAAGTATGAATTAAAAATAGCACTGCCTATGTATAAGATCATTTATTCTATGCTCTTTATGGTAATTATCATTTTGGTAAGGCCAATTATGTCCTATAACGAGATTGTTTCTGTTCTGGAATCAAGTGTTGCGCTTCTTGCAGGCGTGTTCATGGCTGATATTTATTATATGGAGTATATGAATGAAAGAATCTCCACTTACTCTTTATTCCCTATAAAACAAAAACGTGGTTCGATCCTAAAACGCGCTTTTATTAGCCAACTATATTTAATTGTTTTAGTTGCTGTTTTTTATTGGGGTTTCGTGTTAGTGTATCATCCTACAAACTATTCTGGTGTTCCCGTCATAAGTCTATACGCTTCCTGCATGGGTGCCTGCGCCGCAAGTATGTTTTTTATGGGAACGTTTTGCTTTACCGCTACAAATCTAATGCGGAATATAGGGCTTGCTATCGGCCTGTTGTTCTTCTTTTGGCTGCTTTTGACATCTACGATCATTCGTGTGTTACCAGAAATATTACAGCTATTCAAGCTGTCAGGGGAAGTTGTTCAGGATGGTTATTTAATTCCTTTTTGGCCGAGCAGAATATTATACGTTGTATGTGCAGTTGCTTTAATGTACTGGAATCTACATCTGGTAAATCAGCAGCCGGATTTTAATAAAAAAAGGTGGTGTAAACATGGGAATAAAAGTATGTGATTTAGTAATGGAATACAAAAAGGGTGTGAAAGTCCTAAATCATGTAAATTTGACTATCGAACATGGCATATATGGACTTCTGGGGGAAAATGGAGCCGGAAAAACAACACTGATGAAGATATTGGTTACACTTCTTACTCCCACATCTGGTACGGTTGAAATAAACGGCCTCACTGTTAAGCCGGAAAATTACGAGATCATCAAAAAGCAAATTGGATACTTGCCGCAAGAGTTTGGCCTATATCCCAATCTTACAGTGCGTGAAGCATTGGAGTATGTTGGGATTATGTCTGGCATGGAAAAAGCGGAGTACCAGAAACAAATAGACTATTATTTGGAGGCCACAGGGTTATCTGCACATCAGAAGAAGAAAAATCGGCAGCTCTCCGGTGGAATGAAACGCAGAGTGGGGCTTATCCAAGCTCTCTTACACAATCCATCTGTTTTAATTGTCGATGAACCCACAACAGGGCTTGACCCGGAAGAACGCATCCGAATTAGAAATCTATTGTTTGATTTCTCTGCGGACAGAACAGTTCTTTTTTCAACCCATGTTACGGAGGACTTGGCTGCTACCTGTAATCAACTCGCTGTAATGAAAAAAGGTCACTTTCTCTATTCAGGCAATATGTCTGAACTAATTGAGCAGGCACAAGGTCATGTTTGGAAGTGTAGGGTATCGAATGAAAATAAAGCCAGAGAAGTAGAACAGCGATACCATGTTTCAGCGAAACAACTTACAAGTGATGGATTGTTGATGAAAATAATCAGTTCGTCACATCCTGACATCGAATGTTGGCCCTGCGAAGCATCACTTGAAGATGCCTATATTTATTTATCTAATATAAAAACTTGATGTTATGCCGGACGACGGCAAAGAAAAAAGCCGTCGTACAGCAGCCCTTTTGACACG
>OGRC01002146.1_pt1 | contig 11325 bp, 9 predicted proteins | sample 1553431 | NCBI WGS metagenome assembly OGRC01 (sample SAMEA2580064, study PRJEB22360) | human gut metagenome | biome: human gut; feature: human-associated habitat; material: faeces | place: Denmark | collected 2008/2010
TTGGTGCCACCCGCCCTCCGTAGGGAGAAAGACAAGCCGTTGGCCGGTCCGAACGGCGGCAATGGCGGCGACGGCGGTTCCGTGATCTTCATGGCCGATTCGAACGCCAACAGTCTGCTCGACTACCGTTTCATGCCCCATCGCGAGGCGGAAAGCGGCACCATGGGCCTGGGCGACACGAAGGACGGTTCGAAGGGCGCCGACCTGATCCTGCCCGTCCCGGTGGGCACGGTCGTGTTCGAAGCCAAGGGACCGCAGGGCAAGCCGAAGCATCCGGGCGAGCAGCTTGCCGACCTGCGCCACGCGGGAGACAAGTTCGTCGTGGCCGCGGGCGGCAACGGTGGTCTCGGCAATGCGGCGCTGGCCAATCGCACCCGTCGTGCGCCGGGCTTCGCACTGCTGGGCGAGCCGGGCGAGGAACGCGACGTCATCCTCGAACTCAAGTCCATCGCCGACGTGGCGCTGGTGGGCTTTCCGTCCGCAGGCAAGTCGAGCCTGATCGCGGCGATGAGCTCCGCCAAACCGAAGATCGCCGATTATCCGTTCACCACGCTCGTGCCGAACCTCGGCGTAGTGGTGGCCGGCGACATGCGCTACACCATCGCCGACGTGCCGGGCCTGATTCCGGGCGCCTCCGAAGGCAAGGGCCTGGGACTGGAGTTCCTGCGCCACATCGAACGTACCGAAATCATCGCCCATGTGATCGATTGCGCCACGCTTGAACCGGACCGCGACCCGATGTCCGACTACCACGCGCTGGAAAACGAGTTGGCGCTCTACGCCGACAAGCTCGAGCTGCCGTTGGGTGCCATCCCGATTCCCGAACGCCCGCGCATCGTGATTCTGAACAAGATCGATGTGCCCGAGGCCAAGGAATTGGCTGAGTTCGTGCGTCCGGAGTTCGAGAAACTCGGGCTGAAGGTCTTTGAGATCTCCACTGCCTCGCACGAGGGTCTAAAGGAGCTCAACTTCGCGTTGTCTGCGCTGGTGCACGAGATGCGTGAGGAAGTGGCCAACCGCGAGCAGGCCGAAGAGGAGGCTCGCGTGGTCATCAAGCCATTGGAGACCAAGGGCCGCCGTCCGCGTCGTGCTGACGAGGGCGGCAGTGCGCTTGAGTTCACGGTCGAGCGCCGCGAACTCGGCAATGGCGAAGTGTTCTTCGAGGTGCGTGGCGTCAAGCCGGAGCGCTGGGTCATGCAGACCAACTTCGACAACGACGAGGCCGTGGGCTACCTGGCTGACCGCTTGGCCAAGCTGGGCGTGGAGGACGAGCTGCGCCGCAAGGGTGCTCACCCCGGCGACGAAGTGCGCATCGGTCGTGGTGCCCGTATGGTCGAATTCGATTGGGATCCGACCATCGCGGCCGGCGCGGAAATGCTCGACGGCACCCAGTTGGGCGCACGCGGCGTCGACCTGCGACTGCAGGAATCGGATGGTCGTGCGCAGCGTCGTTCCAACACGGAACGCCGTCGCCAGTACCACGAGATGATGGACGCCCGTCAGGCCGTGCGCGAAGCCATGATGGCCGAACGCAAGGCAGGACACTGGGCCGATCCTTCCGTGGACGACGACCGTCACGACGAAACCAGTCTTTTTGGACGTGGCGAGACCGCCGACGACGAGGATGTGGAACAATAGAACCATCCAACGAAGCCCGCTGATGTGCCGATGGCATGTCGGCGGGCTTTTTCAATAGCCGGTAACGGTACCGGGAGGAACTATGAACACGCCATCGCAAGCGCAAGTGCGCAGGGCCATCGCCGAAGCGCAGACCATCGTGGTGAAGGTGGGCTCCAGCTCGCTGACCGAGCCGAGCGGCCACTTGGATCCGCAACGATTGAACGCGCTTGTGGCGGCCATCGCCCGCGTGCGATTGATGGGCGGCCGCGTGGTGCTGGTCTCCTCCGGCGCGATCGCGGCCGGTTTCGGCACGCTCGGTTTCGACAAGCGTCCGACCGACGTAGCCGACCAGCAGGCGTGCGCCGCCGTCGGCCAAGGCCTGCTGATGGCACAGTACGAGGCCGCTTTCGCACGGTACGGACTACGCGTCGGACAGATCCTCATCACCGTTTCCGACACGATCGCCCCACAGCAGTACCGCAACGTGCGCCGTACGCTCGACCGCCTGCTCGACTTGGGCGCGGTGCCGATCATCAACGAAAACGATTCCCTCGCGTCCAACGAGATCCGGTTCGGCGACAACGACCGTCTGTCCGCGCTGATCGCCAACATCGTCGTCGCCGACGCGCTCGTCCTGCTCACCGACGTGGACGCGCTGTACACCGCGCCGCCAAGCGAGCCCGGCTCGAAGCGCATCTCCTATGTGCCGAACGTCGAGGATGCGCTGGCGAAGGTTCAGGTCGGCGGAACCGGCTCGAACGTCGGCACCGGCGGCATGGTCACCAAAATGGAGGCCGCGCGCGTCGCCGCGGTGTCCGGCATTCCCGCGGTGTTGACATGCGCGTCGAACGCAGGTCCCGCGATGATGGGCGATCCGGTCGGCACCGCGTTCGCGCCGATCAACGACCGCGGTTCGTCACGTAGGCTGTGGATCGGCTTCGCCTCCCACCCGCAGGGCACGCTGGTGGCCGATTCCGGCGCGGCCAAGGCGGTGCGCGGGGGAGCGGCCAGCCTGCTTGCGGCCGGCGTGGTGGAAGTGAAGGGCGATTTCGCCGCCGGCGACGCCGTCTGGGTTGACGACGAGCAGGGCAACCATTTGGCCAAGGGCCTGGTCGGCTTCGACTCCGAGGAGATCCCGCAGATGCTAGGACGCAATACGGCCCAGCTCAAGCGTTTCCTCGGCGAGGAATACGCGCATCCGCTGGTGCACCGCGACAATCTCGTACTGGTCTGAACCAGTGCAAAAGGTGTGGTTAGGCCATCGATTTCGCTTCAAGCGAAGCGTTCGCGGCGAAATAGACGTGTGTCGTGGGGCTGTCGTTTTTCGCGTGGCAGGTCTAGCATTACAGGCATGACTATGGCTGACTGGCAGACTCTATCCGACCGTATCAATCACGTGGCTCCGAGCGCTACCCTGGCCGTCGATTCCAAGGCGAAGGCAATGAAGGCCGCCGGAATCGACGTCATCGGGTTCGGCGCGGGAGAACCGAACTTCCCAACCCCCGCACCGATCGTCGCGGCCGCGCCCGCGGCCGTGCAGGACCCGAAAAACTACCGTTACACGCCGACCGCCGGCCTACCGGAACTGCGCCAGGCCATCGCGGACAAGACGTTGCGCGACTCCGGCTACGAAGTCGATCCAAGCCAGGTCATCGTGACCAACGGCGGCAAGCAGGCCGTCTACGAATCGTTCCAGATTCTGCTCAACGAGGGCGACGAGGTCATCATCCCCCCCCCGTACTGGACCAGCTATCCGGAAGCCGTGAAGCTCGCCGGCGGCGTGCCCGTGACCGTGTTCGCCGGTGCCGACCACAACTTCGAGCCGAGCATCGAGGACATCGAGGCCGCGCGCACCGAACACACGAAGGCCATCATCGTGAACACGCCGAACAACCCGACGGGCGCGGTGTGGAAGCCGGAAACCGTCAAGGCCATCGCGCAGTGGGCCATCGAACACCACGTGTGGGTCATTTCCGACGAAATCTACGAACACTTGAACTATGACGGCGCCAAAACCACGTACATCGGCGCCGCGGTGCCCGAAGTGCGCTCCCAGCTGCTCGTGCTCAACGGCGTGGCCAAGACCTACGCCATGCCGGGCTGGCGCGTCGGCTGGATGATCGCCCCCGTGGACGTGGCCAAGGCCGCATCCAAACTGCAGGGTCACATGACCTCCAACGTGAACAACATCTCCCAGCGTGCCGCCATCGAAGCCGTCTCCGGCTCCCTGGACGCCGTCTACGAGATGCGCGCCGCATTCGACAAGCGCCGCCAGACCATCGTCGCCGCGTTGAACGACATCGAAGGCGTGAACTGCCCGACCCCGACCGGCGCGTTCTACGCGTTCGCCGACGTGACCGCGCTGCTGAACAAACCGATCGGCACCAACAAGACCACGTTCGCCAACACTTCCGAACTGGCCGCCGCGTTGCTTGACGAAGGCCATGTCGCCGCTGTCCCGGGCGAGGCGTTCGGCGCTCCCGGCTATCTGCGCTTCTCCTACGCGCTTGCCGACGACGATCTGGTCGAAGGCATGCGTCGCATGAAGCGTTGGGTCGAGGACTGAGCCGACCGGCCCCGCGCTCAACTGACGGAAAGTTCAGTTGATAGACGATATTTTTAGCGATTCGCGCTTCGGTGACATGCCGGGCGCGAATCTTTTTTTCGTTGGAAAATAGCGGTTTCTTGCGATTCGTCGTGAATCGGGTTGGACGAAGTCGCGAAAACCCGCTATTATTTCGACTTGGCGGTTTTGCCGTCTGCTTCTTGCGTGGTTTTGCATAGAATCCTCGCCGGCAAGTGGAGACGGCAGAGTTCACCTAGGGAAGTGGCGCAATTGGTAGCGCAACGGTCTCCAAAACCGTAGGTTGTGGGTTCGAGTCCCGCCTTCCCTGCCAAGCTTCTTACAACAAGCCCAGCGGAGGATTATTATGGCGAAGGCGAAGAACAGCGAGAAGGCCATTAAGCCGAACATCTTCATGCGCATTGGCTTGTTCATCAAACAGATTATCGACGAACTCCGCAAGGTCGTCACTCCGACCAGCAAGGAACTGTTCTTCTGGTCCCTCGCCGTGTTTATCTTCGTGCTGCTGCTGATGGCACTGGTCACCGGCATGGACTACGGTCTGGGCAAGCTGACCCTGTGGATATTCGGCTGATAAACAACTTGAAGGTGAAAGTGCATGACTGACGAAGTGTTTTCCGACAACCTCGACGAGGCTTCCAAGGCTGATACCGAGGCTGCTGCCGCTGTTGAGGCGCTGCCGGCCGAAGGCGAGGCCGTCCAGGCCGTCGCCGCCGATCAGGCGACCGATGAGCAGGCCCAGTCCGAGCAGGACGCTCCGGAAGAGCAGACCGCGGAAACCACTGAGGATGAAGACACTGAGCAGGATGCCGGTGCCAAGGCCGTCGAGGAATTCTCCAAGAGCCTGCGCACGCTTGAAGGCAAGTGGTATGTGCTGCACACCTATTCCGGCTATGAGAAGCGCGTGAAGACCAACGTCGAATCCCGCGTGGCCAGCTTCGGTATGGAAGACAAGATCTTCCAGGTCGAAGTGCCGATGGAGGAAGTCGAAAAGCACACCGAAAAGGGCAAGAAGGTCATCACCCGCGTGCGTGTCCCCGGCTATGTGCTGATCCGCATGCTGCCGGATGAGAACGCCCGTCGTATCGTCCGCGAGACCGAAGGCGTCACCGGCTTTGTCGGCCCGACCAAGGATCCGGCACCGCTGACCCGCAAGGAAGTCGTCTCCATGATGGCTCCGATGATCGCTTCCGAAGCTCTCAAGGCCGCCGGAGACAAGCCGGCCGCAGCCAAGAAGCGCAAGCTTGAGGTCTCCTACGCTCCTGGCGATCAGGTCACCGTCACCGATGGACCGTTCACCACCATGGCCGCGGTTGTCTCCGAAGTGGATCCGTCCACGCAGAAGCTCACCGTGCTCGTGTCCATCTTCGGCCGTGACACGCCGGTGGAGCTAGGCTTCAACCAGGTTGAAAAATTAGCCTGAACGTGCATGACGGAGCGTTAGCTGCGTTGCTCCAAGCTTGACGCACCTTGGTACGCCTGCGCTTGGGCGCCTTGCTACCGCACGCGTCACACCCATTCAGGAACCTGAAATCGTGATTCTTTTGAACCCCGCTTCGGCGGGGTTTCTTTGTATGTATTGCCATACGCGCAATGTCGTGGCGGAATCGCATAATAGAAAAGTTGTGTCTGGAGGGTCTCGTGTGCCTGAACAAGGCGGCGGCACCTGCTAGCACAGCACAGCAATATACGTTGCGGAAGGAACCGGACGCGGGAGACCTACTCCGGTGCCGTTAACCACCGCTTCACAGAAAGAAGAACCATACAATGGCTCCTAAGAAGAAAGTCTCGGCGCTTCTCAAGCTCCAGATTCAGGCCGGCAAGGCCAACCCGGCTCCGCCGCTGGGCCCGGCTCTGGGTTCCCATGGCGTGAACATCATGGACTTCTGCAAGCAGTACAACGCTGCCACGCAGGACAAGATGGGCCAGGTCATCCCTGTTGAGATCACCGTTTACGAAGATCGTTCCTTCACCTTCATCCTGAAGACCCCGCCGGCAGCAGCTCTGCTGAAGAAGGCCGCTGGCATCCAGAAGGGTACCGAGAACCCGCTGACCCACAAGGTCGGCTCCGTCACCAAGGCTCAGGTCCGTGAGATCGCCGAAATCAAGATGGCTGATCTGTCCGCACGCGACGTCGAAGCCGGCATGAAGATCATCGCGGGCACCGCCCGTTCGATGGGTATCACGGTTACCGACTGAGAGGAGAAGGACTAATGGTACAGCGTTCCAAGAAGTATCGCGAAGCGGCTGAGAAGATCGATCGCAACAACCTTTACACCGCCAACGAAGCCATCGCTCTCCTCAAGAGCATGCCGGAGTACAAGTTCGACCAGACCGTTGAGGCCGTGCTGCGCCTGAACGTGGATCCGCGCAAGGCCGACCAGCTGGTCCGCGGTTCCGTGAACCTGCCGAACGGCACCGGTAAGACCGCCAAGGTCCTCGTCTTCGCCCGTGGCCCGAAGGCCACCGAAGCTCTCGAGGCTGGCGCCGACATCGTCGGTGACGACGACCTCGTGCAGAAGGTCGCCGACGGTTTCCTTGACTTCGATTCCGTCGTCGCCACCCCGGACATGATGGGCAAGGTCGGCCGCCTCGGCCGCGTGCTCGGTCCGCGTGGCCTCATGCCGAACCCGAAGACCGGCACCGTGACCATGGACGTCACCAAGGCCATCAAGGACATCAAGGGTGGCAAGGTTGACTTCCGTGTCGACAAGAACGGCAACCTGAGCTTCCTCATCGGCAAGATGTCCTTCACCGAGCAGGCTCTGGACGAGAACTTCAAGGCCGTCGCCGACGAAGTCAAGCGTCTGAAGCCGTCCACCGTGAAGGGCCGTTACCTGACCAAGGCAACCATCACCTCCACGATGAACCCGGGCGTCCCGGTTGATCCGGCGGTCGTTGCCTGAGTGCACAGAAGCTAAGCTTCACCAAAAGACCCGTATCTGCAATCGCAGCATGCGGGTCTTTTCATATGTTCGGAAAGATTCATGACTTTATGACCGGATGACAGGCGCAACGGGCGTACCCAGACGCCACACCACCCGGGCAGCGGCTCAGCGGTCGCGCATACGGCCAATCGCCAGCGCGGTCGTCAGCACATACGCGTCACGCGGATCGGTGGCATCCCAGCCGGTCGTTTCGGCGGCACGCTTCAAGCGGTAGCGCACGGTGTTCGGATGCACATTCAGCTCCTTCGCCGTGTTCTCCAACGAACTGCCATACTTCAGGAACGTGGACACCGTCAGATAAGTGGGATCATCGGGATTCTCGCCGCGCAGCACCTGATATACGTTCCGATACAGTTCCTCACGCGCGTAATCATCACCCAGCAGCGCACGCTCCGGCAACAGCTCGTCGGCACGCAGCGGACGGGAAGGAGTGGACAGCGCCGGAGCCGCCTGCAGCGAGAACATCGTCTCACGCAACGCATGCGAAGCCCCCGCCACACCGGAACGGACCGGGCTCAAATACAGTGGCTCGTCCTCGCTGAACGCCGGCATGACCGCGGTACAGGTCACCTCCGGCGTGACCGCGCCCATCTGGCAAGCCAAAGCCAGCAGGAAAGTGCCGTACGTGCCGATGACCACATGCTCGCCACCCAAATCGCGCACCGCCTTGCGGATGGCGAGGGATGTCGAGGCAAGACTGGCCGAAGGCACCCCGCCGATCGCAAAACAGTTGAAATCGCCTTGCCATCCGAGAATGTTCATCAAGGAGACCACACGATCGTCGGTCATGTTCGTCAACAGGCATTCGAAAGCCAACCGCTCGATGGTCGTATCGTCGGTATGGCCTGACAAAAGGTCGAGGATGTCTGCCTGCTCGGAGTTCATAACCGTCCATTCTAATCGTCGTATCTGCGAATTGCCGCACGTTCGCCGACCGTTCCGGTCCCCATTCGCGCAGTGGCGGTAATATGCCGACTATGAGCGAAAACAAGAAAGCCGGAAAAGCCGACACGTTCCTCAGCTGGACGTTGGGCGTGCTCGCATGCCTGTGGGTGGCGTGGTGCTGCGGCATCGGCCCGCTGTACTGGTTTGGCGCCGGACTCGCCGACTTCGGCTGGGCCAACGTGCTGTACATGGCGATCGCCTTCGTTGTTTCGTTTGCTATATTGTGGTCGCTGGTCCGTTACGGCCGTGGCGAGCGCGTGCTGCCGACGTATTTCTCACGTCGGTACGTCAAGCTGTGTCAGGAGGTGTCCGGCACGCCGACGACGGTATTGGGCATCATGCTGCGCCATCTGAGCGACGCCGCGCATAGCCGACCGGGGCGCGCCATCCATGCGGTGATCGTCTGGATCGGCCGCAAGCTGACACGTTGCACCGACTGCTGGTGGAAGCTCATGCTGCTGTTCGTCATCGGCTGGCTGTGGATTCCGACCACCCTGCTTGCCGCGTACGGCGCCGACATCCGCTCCCAGATCCGCGAATTCAGTTGGGCGTTGAACCAGTGGACCGGACTGAAACAGCCGTACGTCGGCTTCTTCTCATTCGTGCCGATGGACATCTACCCGACCGCGCACTACATGTGGCCGGCCAATCCCACGTATCTGACCGACCAGCACAACATCGTGCTGACCGTTTTCTACGGTGCGTTCGCCGCGGTCTCCCGGTATTTCACCGATTCCAACGACGCCGGCATCGTGGCGCTGGCCGCGCTGCAATGGCTGTTCGCCGCGTTTTGTTGCGCCGCCACCGCCAATCGTTTCTTCAATCTGCCGTGGCGTAGGCTGGGCGTCGGCACGTTCGACTTCTCCCATCCCGAACGGCACGACTGCTGGAACATGCGCGATTTCACCCATCCCGAGGCGGGTGTGGTGGCGCGTCCGTCCAGACTGCGCGCCGGCGCGAAGACACGCTTCGTGATTCTGCTGTTCTTCATGGTGTGCCCGTTGGCGGTGTTCGCCACGATCTCACTGACCAAATCGCCGTTGTTCGCGTTCGCGTTCGTCTGGTGGTTCGGCGTGTGGTATGAGCTGCATATGACGCATATCAAGGCGCTGCCCACCATCAACGGCAAACCCATGAAACTGCGCAAACGTTCGTTGGCGGCACTGTTCATGTCGAGCTGCGTCATGCTGATCAGCGCCAAATACGCGTGGTACATCATTCTGTTCGCCGCGCTGCTGGCCATCATCAACGACCGTAAACGTTGGAAGACGTACGTGGTCGCATTGATGCTGCCGACCGTGCTCATCCATGGAGGCCTCGTCTATCTGGTGAACAGCGGTGCCGTCATCGGCGGCGATCCGATCGAAAGCCGTGGCATCCAGCTGCAGCAGATCGCCCGCGTGGCGAAATACAATCCGCAGGGCATTCCCGAGGACGCGGCCAAGAAACTCGCTCCCGTCTTCAACCTCGACCAGATGGCCGAATCATACTTCCAGCAGGACGCCGACCCGGTGAAATCGTCGGGCATCCAGTCCAAGAAGGTCAGCTACAAGTGGCGTACCGTCACCAAGGACGACATGAAGGATTTCAACGACGCATGGTGGCAGATCGTCAAGGCGAATCCTCAGATCGCGCTCGACGCGCTCTTCGCCGAATGCTTCGGATACTTCAACGTGACCGACCTGCCATACGTGTCGATGGACTACTACGTGAACAACGATTACGTGCAGTCCGACAACGAATGGATTCACCTGTACAACCACCAGTGGCGCAACCAGGTGGCCGGTTTCGCCAAGAAATGGGGACAGATTCCCGTGCTTGGCTGGGTGACGCACGGCAACCTGTATGTCACGCTGACACTGCTGATCGGCGCCGCCGAAGTGGTGCTGCGCCGATGGCGGTCGCTGTCATGGCATCTGCCGTTGCTGCTGCTTATGGGTGTGATGATCACCGCACCGGCCAACAATTTCGAACGGCATATGCTTCCGATCGCATTCGTGTTCGGATTCCTGTGCCTGGAGTTCTGGCGCGAGTCGCGTGCCGCGCGGCTTGCCGCACGCGAGGCGTCGTACGTTGTCACGTCGACGGCGGGCAAACGGCGTATTGGCGGGCGTCGCATCGACAGACAGCAGTCCGACAAGCAGGACGCCGACGAACGATATCTCGATGGACGATAGCTCGACGGACAGGAGAAGGAATCATGACGACCATATTGGATTCCGCATTGACCATGCCACGCACCTGCGTCGCAGCCGACCAGGTGATCGCGCTGGACTCAGTGGGCTCCACCAACACGTACGCCGCCGAATTGGTGCGCAAAGGCGCGCTGTTCGGCTCGACCAGCCGAGATGGCCTCGATGGCTGCGATGGACGCGATTGGACCGGCCGTGAAATCGTAGCGATCTGCGCCGACGAGCAGACCGCCGGCCGTGGCCGTCTCGACCATCAATGGACCAGCGCGGTGGGGGAGTCGTTCATCGTCTCCCTGGTGGTCAGCGTGCCTACGGCGATTGTGCGGGACACGTCCGTCAACGGCTGGCTGCAGATGATCGCCGGACTGGTCACGCTGGACGCCCTGAACGGCATGATCGAGGAATACGGTGCCGCGCCGAACCAGCCGGACTGCTCGCTGGAACTCAAATGGCCGAACGACGTGTTCTGCCACGGGCTCAAGCTGGGCGGGCTGCTCTCGGAACTGGTGATTCCGCCGTCGTCCGGTACCGGTACTGATGCTGATGTCGATGACGACGTCGTCATCGTGTTCGGCGTCGGCCTGAACCTGGCCTTGGGCGCCTGTCGGCTGCCCACGCCGCAATCGACCTCGCTGCAGCTGCATGTCTCCGGGCTGCCGTCGTTCGGCGAGATGCGCGATGCGGTGGCCGAACGTCAGGTCGAGGGCTTCCGCGAGCGGTTGGTGAAGTTCATCGCCGACCCGAAGGGCCAGGCCGAGTCGTTGCGCGAGGAGGTGAAGGCGGTGTGCTGGGCGCGCGGCCGTCAGGTCGAGGCGCACTTCACGGACGGCACCACGCTGACCGGCGAAGCCATCGGCCTCAACGAAGACGCCTCACTGATCCTGAGAACACAAGACGGCACGGACCATACGGTCCGCACCGCCGATGTGGGAGTGCTGTAATAGCCGGCCAGTAGCTAGCTAGTAGCTCAGGTCAGCGACCGAGCTTGGACAGGCCGGCGGCGGCCAGAGAGGCCACCACGGCCTTGATGGCGTCG
>OGRC01002154.1_pt1 | contig 11266 bp, 10 predicted proteins | sample 1553431 | NCBI WGS metagenome assembly OGRC01 (sample SAMEA2580064, study PRJEB22360) | human gut metagenome | biome: human gut; feature: human-associated habitat; material: faeces | place: Denmark | collected 2008/2010
ATCCGAAATAATGATTGTAGCTGATCACATCGGTGATATGATGAAGCGGGCTTTCGATCGGCGTCATACTTACATGGGCGATCGTTGTCAGTCTTGTCGGATCCAACTCTTTTACAAGCGCGTTCAGTTCTTTGTGGTTCTCCACGAGCTGCTCGGAAATTCCTCCGATCAGGATCTCATTGGAGATTCCCCAGAAGCAGATGGACGGATGGTTATAGTTCTGGATGACAAGTTCTTTCATCTGGCTGATACAGTTCTGATGTGCTTCCGGATCTTTATTCATCACACTGATAAACGGAATCTCTGCCCAGATCACAAATCCAAGTTCGTCACATGCGTCATAGAAATACTGGTTATGCTGATAATGTGCCAGACGGATCGTATTTGCTCCCAGCTCTTTGATCAGCTCCGCATCATGATAATGCTCTTCTTTGCTCAGCGCGTTTCCTTTATAAAGCATATCCTGATGACGGCTCACTCCGCGCAGCGGCGTCTCTTTTCCGTTGATGATAAATCCTTTTTCCGGATCGCAGGAGAAGCTTCTCACACCTACGCGCGCGTTCACCTCGTCGAATGTCTCGTTTCTTCTCTGAAGACGTGCGGTCACGGTATACAGATACGGATCGTCGATCTCCCATTTCTTTGCATCCGGCACGAACAGTTTGATCTTCGTGTCATCTGCCGGACGGCATCCGCCTGCCACTTCCTGCCCCTCTGCATCGCAGATAGAGTAGAGCACGGTAAAGTTCTCATCGCTCCCTTTTGTATACGTTACGATGTCAAACATTGCGCCGCCGCAGTCACACGGTGTCGGCGTCACCTGAATTCCCGGACCTCCGTAATATTCCAGATCGAAATGCGCGTCCGGCACGCTGATGATGTTCACGCCGCGGTACAGCCCTCCGTAAAACGTGAAGTCTGCAGACTGCGGATACACGCTCTCTTTTCGCTCATTACTGCAGGCAACGACCAGAAGATTCTCGCCATCCTCTTTGCAGAGATCTGTAACGTCGGCGCGGAATGTGGAATATCCGCCCTCATGCTACACAACTTCTGTTCCGTTGACATATACCGTCGCCTGCTGTCCTGCTGCAAGGATCTCAACAAATACACGGTTTCCGCCAAATGCCTGTTTTGGCGTCGCAAATGTCTTTGCATACCAGTATGTTCCGCGGTCAAAGCTTCCGTTTCCGTCGTGACCGTCCACCGCATTCCATGTATGCGGAAGATCCACGCTTGTCCAGTCTGTCGGCAGGCTGTTCGGCAGGCCCGCATCTTTCTGGATAAACTTCCAGTCTTTGTTTAAGTTGATGATATCGCGCATATTGTTCCTCCTTCTTCGCTGCTGCCGTTGCCCTATTGCTCGGGTCACAGCTCTTATATTCATATATTAATAGAAATCCTGCTTTTTACGTTAGAATTTTTTTTGCATTTATTCGTATTTTTTTTATTATGTCTTGCATCCATCTAAAAATTGTACGATAATAAAAAAGAATCTTACGATTCCATAAATTGTATTTTGTTACATCATTAACGATAATTTCCAGAAAGAGGCTATTTATGTATTATGATACAGAATTGAATTTTTTATGTTCTCTGATGAAAAATCTCCATCTGCCGGTCAACATCATCGAATATCCAACTTCCGAACCTCCGGAACTGGACTTCGGTCTGCGCAGAATGTTATACAAAGAACCGGATTATCAGAAAACACTGTCTCTGTTCGAGGAACCTTTGAAAGAAAACACGGTATTTCGGATCAAAGACGAATATTTGTGCAACTATCTTCTTTTTGCGCTTCCCGAGACAACGCCCTCCAAATACCTCGTGATCGGTCCTTTTACTTATACGGAGATTACCGAACAAATGGTGTTAAAACTAGCCGAAAAATTGTCGCTGTCTCCCCGGCAGTTTTCCCAGTTCCACCGTTATTACAGCGATCTTCCACTTCACTCGGATGAAAATACCTTGTTTGCGATCATCTCAACTTTCTGCGAGAAGCTTTACGGAAGTATAGAAAGCTTTTCTGTAGAAACAATCGAACGCCGGCTTTCCGATAATATAGAGCCTGTCGCATCACGACCGGATTTTCAGGAACCGGAAGAAGCCTTTTTATCCATGCATCGTCTGGAAGATCGTTATGCACAGGAAAATAACATGATTCATGCCGTTTCGCAGGGACTGGTGCAAAAAGCCGAGATGATGATGGGCAACAACAATATACTGCGGATGGAAAAACGGAGCGCCGACCCGATCCGGAGTCTGAAAAACTATACGATCATTTTAAATACACTGCTCCGGAAAGGCGCCGAAGCCGGATCTGTACATCCGCTCCACATTGACAGCCTTTCCTCACGTTTTGCGCGCCAGATCGAGCAGATCAGCACACCGGAAAATGCGGTTGCGCTCCAAAAAGAGATGGTGCATAAATACTGTCTGCTTGTAAAGAACCATTCCATGAAAGGCTATTCTCTGCTGATCCAGAAAGTACTTGTCCGGATCGACTCCGATCTGACTGCAGACCTAAGTCTGAAGACACAGGCAGCACTCCTCAACGTCAATGCCAGCTATCTTTCTACCTTATTTAAAAAAGAAACCGGGCAGACACTGACCGATTACGTCAACAAGAAACGGGTGGAACACGCGCTGTTCCTCCTCAATTCCAGCAGTATGCAGATCCAGACGATCGCGCAGTACTGCGGGATTCCGGATGTCAACTATTTTACAAAGATTTTCAAAAAGTATGTGGGAAAAACTCCGAAAGAATATCGGGATGGGATCTCTTAAAATGTTTCAAATATCCGAAGATTTCAAAGACCTGTCACTTTAACGATTTGAACCGCTCTGATCTGCTTGAAAGCAAGCAGTTCGGAGCGGTTCAAAATTGGAAACAACAGCCTCTTTCGTATCACGGATTTACTGCTGCGCCAATAGATCTAATAATAGGGCTTTCTTTTAATATCGACAAAACTTGTTTTTCATAGGATTTAAAATAAATAATTTCAAAACCGCCAGGAAATGTATTGGAATTTTGTAAAAATTTCAGTTCTTCGTCCTCGTAGTAATCTTGATAAAACTCTTGTGTTGCCTGTTCCGGTGAAATATATGTGATAGAATAAACGCCCTCTGTATTTTCTAATTGAGACTGCAATTCATCGATTTTATTTTGAGGAACATCTGTATCTGTAAAAGAAGCAGAAAAGTTATATTTTCCATCATGATCAGTGGGATTTTCTTTTCTTTTTTCTACCTCATCGGATACTTTTGTATAAGACGATAAATATTCATCAGTATCTGTGCTTGTAAATTCAAAAATAGAATCGCCGTGTAAAGATATTTTATATGAATCAGAAATATCAACGAAAGAGCTTTCTGGAACTTCTCCTAATGAATAATAACTTTCAATACATCCGTCATAATCAAAAGATTTATTAAATACAATATAATCATCATCATATATTCCAATTTGACCAAAAGTAATTTCTTGTTCCTCATTGGTAATATGCTGATAAACAGTTCCATCTGGGAAAAAAGTAATAGTGTAAATATTATTTGTCCAAACTCCCACTAATTTTCGTGGAATCTTGGCGCATCCAAACAGACTGAAACAAATCAATAACCAAATACTACAAACTTGCAACTTCTTTTTCATAATAAACTTCCTCTCAAAGTATATTTACTTTATGATAACATATTCGATTGTTCTTTGGGCAAATTGTTTGAGGATAAAACCGACAAAAGATTAGGGGGGCTGTCGCTTTAACGATGATTAGTAAATTTTACACCAACAGCCAGACTTTTCGAAGCCTGGCTGTTACTTTTTACTCTTATTTCCCGACATTCTTCCTGACGTCAATGTACACTGGGAAATAAATCTTTTTAACTCTTATTTCTTTTCCAGATCAAATCCGAAATATCTTACCGCATTGTTATAGGAAATTCCTTTTACGATCTTCTCCAATGCCTTGTAATCTTCCGGATACTCTCCGTTTTCTACCCATCCTCCGATCAGCTCGCACAGGATGCGGCGGAAATATTCATGTCTTGTATAAGAAAGGAAGCTTCTGGAATCGGTCAGCATTCCGACAAAGTTGCCAAGAAGTCCCAAATTAGCAAGGGATGTCATCTGCTCGATCATTCCGGTCTTATTGTCATTGAACCACCAGCCGCTTCCCTGCTGGATCTTTCCGATGCAGGAAGAATCCTGGAAACATCCGATGATCGTTCCGATCGATGCGTTGTCTGTCGGATTCAGCGAATAAAGGATCGTCTTCGGAAGCTCGTCTGTCTCTGCCAGTCCGTTCAGATAATCTGCCATCTCGGAAGACGGTGCAAAGTTGTTGATGCAGTCGATTCCCGCATCCGGTCCCAGTTCATTGAATACCCGGCGGTTATTGTCACGTTTCACACCGTAATGAAGCTGCATTACCCAGTTTCTCTTATGGTATTCTTTTCCGAGCGCTGTCATATAGGCAGTCTTGAACTGTAATTCTTCCTGACGACTTACAGTCTCACCGGACAACCGCTTCGCAAAGATCTTCTCAACCTCTTCTTCTGTCGCTGGCACATGCATCACATATTCCAAACCGTGATCAGAAACAGTACAGCCATTCTCCGCAAAGAAATCCATCCGGTTTTTCAGAGCCTCGATCAATGCGGCAAAGCTGTCTATCTTCATACCGCTTGCTGTTTCCAGCTTCGCAAGGTAATCCAGATAATCCGGTTTCTCCAGGTTCATTGCCTTATCCGGTCTCCATGCCGGAAGAACCTGTACGTCAAAAGTCTCATCCTCAGCCAACTTTTTGTGCCACTCCAGCGAATCGATCGGATCGTCTGTCGTACATACAAGCGTTACGTTGGACTGTTTGATCAGGTTACGGGCGGTCATACCGTCTTCCTGCAGTTTTGCATTGCACAGATTCCATACTTCCTCTGCAGTCTCTCCATTCAAATATCCGTCATATCCGAAATATCGTTTCAATTCCAGATGACTCCAGTGATACAGCGGATTTCCGATCGCCATCTCCAATGTCTCCGCCCATTTCTGGAACTTCTCGCGATCCGTGGCGTCTCCGGTAATGTAACGTTCTTCCACACCGTTGGAACGCATCTGACGCCATTTGTAATGATCTGCTTCCAGCCATGCCTGTGTGATGTTCTCAAATTTCCGGTCTTCGTAAATCTCCCGCGGAACCAGATGGCAATGATAGTCCAAGATCGGCATTACCTCAGCGTACTCGTGATACAACTTCTGCGCGGTCTTCGTTGACAAGAGAAATTCTTCGTCCATAAATGCTTTCATTTCATATCCTCCTTGTGTTTCTGATTTTCCAGTTTTGTTTTCTGCGTTTTATGCGTTGCTTTTCTTTGTTTATTATACTGCCGGAAAAGATCTGTTTCCACCTCTTTTCCCGGATTCTTCCCAGATCTTCTCAGGCTTTGTATCTCATGCGTTTTGGTGCATATAGCAATATAGCTGCCACTTTCGTGACAGCCATATTCCTGCATAGCAAATAGGGATTATTTATTATCTCTGGACACGTCCGGAAGCATCGCCGCCGGCAAGTTTTGCAACTTCGTCCATGGAGACCATATTGAAGTCACCCTCGATGGAGTGTTTCAGACAGGATGCCGCTACTGCAAATTCAATGGTAGCCTGTGCATCATATCCGTTCAGTGTTGCTGCGATCAGTCCGCCGCCGAAGCTGTCTCCGCCGCCGACACGATCTACGATATGCATTTTATATTTTTTGCTGAAATAGTAATCTGTTCCGTCGTAAAGCATTGCGGACCAGTTATTGTCATTTGCGGAAAGTGATTCACGAAGTGTGATCGCTACTTTCTCGAATCCGAAACGGTCTGCAAGCTGTTTTGCCACGTCTTTGTATCCCTCGTGGTTCACTTCACCTGCGTACACATCGGTATCTGCCGCTTTGATTCCAAATACGTCTGCCGCGTCTTCTTCATTTGCGATGCAGACATCTACATATTTGCAGAGCTCGCCCATTACCTGTCCGGCTTTCTCTTTGCTCCACAGTTTGTTTCTGTAATTTAAGTCACAGGAAATCTTCACGCCTGCTTCTTTTGCAGCCTTACAAGCTTCCAGACAGATGGCTGCAACACCATCGTTGAGCGCCGGTGTGATTCCTGTAAAATGGAACCATTCTGCTCCGTCGAAGATTGCTTTCCAATCGAAGTCTTCCGGAGCTGCTGTATAAATAGAAGAACCTGCTCTGTCGTAAATAACCTTGGACGGTCTTTGGGATGCTCCTTTTTCAAGGAAGTAGATTCCGACTCTGTCTCCGCCGCGGGCGATGAAAGAAGTATCTACTCCATATTTTCTCAGGGAATTCACTGCTGCCTGTCCGATCTCGTGTTTCGGAAGTTTGGTAACGAATTTTGCATCAAATCCGTAGTTGGCAAGGGAAACTGCTACGTTTGCCTCTCCTCCGCCGTAAGTTGCTCCGAATGTATCTGCCTGCACGAAACGGTAATATCCCTCCGGTGCAAGTCTCAGCATGATTTCTCCAAATGTAACGACTTTCTTACTCATGATTTTCCTCCGTTATCTTTTTCTATTGATCGATCTCTTTGATTCTTTTCGTAAGATTATTTATTGCGGATCTCTGCTACCAGACTGACAGCTTCTTCAACCAGCGCTTTGATCTCGTCAAATTTACCCTCTTTTACAAGATCTCCTTTTACCATCCAGCTTCCGCCGCATGCTACGATCTTATCGCAGGACAGATAGCTTTCCAGGTTCTTAGCGCTGACTCCGCCTGTCGGCATGAATTTCACGCCTACATACGGCGCTGCCAGTGCTTTGATCGTTGCCACTCCGCCGAACTGCTCTGCCGGGAAGAACTTCACAACTTTCAGACCTCTCTTAACCGCCTGTGCAACTTCTGACGGTGTGATACATCCCGGATATACCGGAATCTCTTTGCTCAGACAGTAGTCTACGATCTCCGGATCAAATCCCGGGCTTACGATGAATTTCGCGCCTGCCGCAACTGCACGGTCTACCTGTTCGATCGTCAGGACAGTTCCTGCTCCTACGAACATCTCCGGATATTCTGTTGTCATGATACGGATAGATTCCTCTGCTGCGTCAGTACGGAATGTAACTTCTGCACATGGAAGTCCGCCCTCACACAATGCTTTTGCAAGCGGAGCTGCATCTTTCGCGTCGTTCAATACAACAACCGGTACTACACCCATTTTCTGAATTGTCTCTGATACATTACTCATCTTTTCATTCTCCTTATTTGCATTGCTCTGTTATCGAGTCCGTTATTTCACATTGTGGAACTATATTTCATAATGTGAACTTCATGCTTTTATTATACTCGATTCTTCCTTCTTGTCAACTGCTTTTCAGGCTTTTTTAACAAAATCTCTGTACTTATTTCTGTACAAGATGCACTGCAAAGCCGCCGAACTCTTCTCTCAGATAGATTGCGACCATCTTCCCATTTTTATACTTTGCGCTCTCCTCATCAAACTCGATCCCCTGTACAGCCAGATACGCTTTTGCTTTCTCAATATCATTGGTCGCAACCGCAATATGTCCGTTCTTTCCGAGATAGTTCGTCTTCATCACTTCCACACCGGTTCCTGCAAAGATCGAACTGTTCCCCGCTTTTTTTGTGAATCCGAACACATCCTCAAAACGCTGTGCTACCGCGTCTGCCTCTTCTTCATTCTCACAGTTGATCCCTACATGACGCACCTCAAATTCAAAATCATCTCTGTTCATCCCAAACACTCCTTTCTGACTCTTCCTATTCCATGATACGGATTATAATTTCATAATACAAAACTCAATTTCATATTATGAATTTTTCTCTTATTATACCTTGTATGCGCATCAGATACAATAGTCAAAATAAAAACCTCTTCCCCTTTTTCCGGAAACATGCTACAATACGACGTGATTTAAAGAATTTACAATGCAAATGTATCAGGAGGCAGTTATGACAGATACCAAAAATCCGATCCAGGTATCGGAACGCATTTTTCATACGATCGAATGTCTCGCGCAGAACGGAGCTATGGGGCTTCAGGAATTGAGTACCGCACTGGACTTAAATAAAAGTACCGTCCACCGGATCCTAAATTCCCTGATCTGCATGGATTATGTCCGTCAGGATCCAGAGACAGCCAAATATAGTCTTAGTTTTAAAATCTGCGGTTTATCCAATCAGATTTTATCCCAAAACAGTATGATCGACATCGCGCGCCCCTTTATCAAAGAACTTTCCGCCAATTCCGGTGAGACGGTCCATCTTGTCCAGCTTGACGGCATAAATGCAACTTACATTGACAAAGTAGAGGCTTCTCAAAACTCTGTCCGCATGATCTCCATGGTCGGAAAAAGTATTCCGCTGTATTGCTCCGGCGTCGGAAAGGCGATTCTGGCAGATATGCCGGACGCTAAGATCGAATCGATCTGGAAACAGAGCTTCATCCAGCAGCTTACAGAGCATACCGTTACCAGATTTGTCGATTTTATGAATCTTATAGAAGAAACGCGCAGATCCGGATATGCTCTGGACAACGAGGAAAATGAGATCGGCGTGCGTTGTATCGCAGTTTCCTTAAAAGGATACAATGGGAAGTCAACGTATGCGATCAGTATTTCCGCACCGAAAGACCGCATGAGCGACGCCCGGATTTTACTATTAAGGGAAATGATATTAAAAACAAAACATCAGATTGAAAGTAACGTTTATTAATATTTATAAAAAGTTTTTATCCCCAAATACATTGACAGCATTTTCCCGCTGTGCTAAGATGAAGTGGATTCGTTGAAACCTCTTGAATCTCATAATTGGGAGACTGGAGGCGGAGAATACTCTGGAAAAACTCATGTATGAGTACCGAAGGTGTAAGGTCCTGACGGACTGAATCTCTCAGGTAAAGGAGACAGAGTGGTGATATCCCCGTTTTTATGATTCAAAAGGGTTATATTATCAGCTTTTCTCAGATTTATATGTGTTTTTTCAGAGCAGTCGGCTTATCGGCTGCTCTTATTTTATTTAAAGGAGAGAGAACAATGTCTGAAACTTTATTACCGATTGTCCAAACAATCAACAGCTACTTGTCTGACTACATTTTATTTTTTATGTTGATCGCAGTCGGACTCTTTTATTCTTTCAAAACCCATTTTGTCCAGGTGCGCTGCTTCAAAGAGGGAATGTCTCGTGTATTCGGAACACTGACACTCAACGGAAAAAAACACGACTCCGGTATGAGCTCTTTTCAGGCTCTTGCAACCGCGATCGCAGCTCAGGTCGGAACCGGAAATATCGTCGGAGCTTCCGGCGCGATCCTTACCGGTGGTCCCGGCGCTATTTTCTGGATGTGGATCATCGCGTTCTTTGGCATGGCGACCATCTATGCCGAGGCAACGCTTGCGCAGGAAACCCGTATCGTACAAAAGGACGGAACGATCAAGGGTGGTCCGGTTTACTATATCACTACGGCGTTTAAAGGTCCTCTCGGTAAATTTCTTGCCGGATTTTTCGCCATCGCGATCACACTTGCTCTGGGATTCTTCGGATGTATGGTGCAGTCCAACTCGATCGGCTCTACCTGTGAAACGGCATTCGGCATTCCGTCTTGGGTCGTAGGAATCATCCTTGTCATTATCTGCGGATTTATTTTTCTCGGAGGGATCAAACGACTTGCATCCGTCACCGAAAAGCTGGTCCCGATCATGGCCGCAGTCTTTCTGCTTGGAGGACTGATCGTCCTGATCGCAAGATTCAAGTATTTGCCGGAGACTTTTGCAATGATCTTTACATACGCATTCCAGCCTCAGGCTATCATCGGAGGTTCTTTCGGAGCCGCGATCAAAACTGCAATGACACAGGGTGCGAAGCGCGGGCTTTTTTCCAATGAAGCCGGTATGGGTTCCACACCGCATGCCCACGCACTGGCACAGGTAAAATCTCCGCATGAACAGGGGTGCGTGGCTATGGTCGGTGTATTTATCGACACATTCGTCGTTCTGACCTTAAATGCTCTGGTTGTAATTTCTACCTTGTATACAAAAGGCGGAATTCTTGCAAACGGCTACACCGGATCCGCTCTGGAAGTTGTAGACAAGACCAACCTTGCTCAGACAGCATTCGGCGCAGTATTCGGAGAACAGCTGGGCGCACAGTTTGTTGCCGTTACCTTGTTCTTCTTCGCATTTTCCACGATCCTCGGCTGGAATTTGTTCGGAAAGATCAATGTTTCCTATTTATTCGGTGAAAAATCTACGAAGATCTATACCGTGCTCGCACTTGTATTTATCTTTCTCGGAACACTTGCTTCCAACGACCTCGTATGGGAGTTATCCGATATGTTCAACAACTTAATGGTAATCCCAAATGCCCTGGCTTTATTTGCTCTGGGCGGTATGGTGACCAGCGCCATGAAGCGGGTGAAAAAACTGCGTTAAACCTGTTTTTATGGAAATATTTTAGGGGCAGACGCGACTCATACAAGTCACATCTGCCCCTGTTTCTATCTGTCTGTTTCAAGACAATCTCTTTCACACTCTCTTATTCGTAACTCAATCCAAAATCCAATTCATAGTAATTGCCTGCCGCATCCCGGTAAGCATACGCTTTTCCGTTCTCGTCTTTCATTGCATCCGGCATATACTGATCTTTGTCATATCCCGGCACATCGTTCGGGCTGATGCAGACGCCGTCTGCATTCACCGCCAGCACTTCATCGCCTTTCGGAAGTGTGAGCGGCAATTTTCCGACCGGGGAGAAACGCCCGAAGATCACATCCAGCGTCGCATTCGGATAAGTATCGAATCCTGCCAGAAGTGCATCCGCATACCGCTCTACATTTCCGACTTCCCATGCAAGCGTAAAGTTGATATTCGCAATGACTTTTCCGCCGTTTTTGTGAACCGCTTCCGCGATCTCGCGGATCCGGTCTGCGCCGGAAAGTGTAGTCTCTTCGTGCGTGCTCGCCTCCGGCTTTCCATCTGCGTCCACGTTGCAGACCGTCTTGCCGTCACAGATATCCAATTCCAGATATCCCGGCGTCGCATTGAAATATTCTCCGCTGGACGGTGTTACCATCAACACTGCGAAATCTGCCTCGCCCGGATCGTCGGTCAGTATCCGGTCCGCAAACATTTCTCTCAGAGCCTTTGTCGCCTCTTCTGCCTGCGCGGCGTCTTTTTTGAACGCTTCCACATAAAATTTCTTCTGTGTACATTTCTCATCCACGAGCGGAAGTGTTCCGTCATTTT
>OGRC01002158.1_pt1 | contig 11253 bp, 7 predicted proteins | sample 1553431 | NCBI WGS metagenome assembly OGRC01 (sample SAMEA2580064, study PRJEB22360) | human gut metagenome | biome: human gut; feature: human-associated habitat; material: faeces | place: Denmark | collected 2008/2010
CGCCGGCTGGCCGAGCCGGATATAGCCGAGACCGACCTGCACCAGGGTGTCCAGGTAACGCGAGATGGACGGGTACGCCTTGAAGAACTGCGCGGCCTCCTCGATGGGCATGTTCAGCACGTCGGCGACCGATTTGCCGTTGTACTTCACTTCGAGAGTCTCGCGGTTGTAGCGCTGGCCGTGGCATTCCTCGCAGTCCACGTACACGTCCGGCAGGAAGTTCATTTCGATTTTCAACGTGCCGTCGCCGTGGCATGCCTCGCAGCGGCCTCCCTTGACGTTGAACGAGAACCGTCCGGGACCATAGCCGCGCACCTGCGCTTCGGGCGTCTTGGCGAACAGCGTGCGGATTTTGTCCCATACTCCCGTATAGGTGGCGGGATTGGAACGCGGAGTGCGGCCGATCGGATTCTGGTCGACGTGGATCACCTTGTCGCACTGGTCCACGCCTTCCACGCGCGTGTGCTTGCCGGGCACGATGCGCGCGCCGTTCAGCTTGTCCGCAAGCACCGGATAAAGGATCTGGTTGACCAGCGTGGATTTGCCGGAACCGGACACGCCCGTCACGCAGGTGAACACGCCCAGCGGGAAATTGACGTTCAGGTTCTTGAGGTTGTTCTCGCGGGCTCCGACCACGCGCAGCTGCTTGGTCTTATGCGTCTTGCGGCGTGCGGCGGGCACTTCGATCTTCCGTCGGCCGGCGATGTAGTCGCCGGTGATGGAGCGTGGCGCTTCGGTGATTTTTCTGGCGGGGCCGGAATACACGACCTCGCCGCCATGTTCGCCGGCGCCCGGACCGATGTCGATGACCCAGTCCGCGTTTCTGATGGTGTCCTCGTCATGTTCGACGACGATCAGCGTGTTGCCGAGGTCGCGCAAATGATGCAATGTGCCGATCAGCCGTTCGTTGTCACGCTGATGCAGGCCGATGGATGGTTCGTCCAGCACATACATGACGCCCACCAGGCCGGAGCCGATCTGGGTGGCCAGTCGGATGCGCTGCGCCTCGCCGCCCGACAGGGTCTTCGCCGCACGCGACAACGTCAGATAGTTCAGGCCGACATCGTTGAGGAAGCCGAGTCGTGCGCGAATCTCCTTGACGACTTCGCCGGCTATCTGCGCGGCCGAGCCTTCGAGTTCTAGGCCGTTGATCCATGCGAGGCTCCGTTCGGCGGACATGTCGCACACGTCCGCGATGGACTCGTCGCCCACGGTGACGGCAAGCACTTCCGGACGCAGACGCCGCCCATGGCACGCCTGGCATGGCACCTCGCGCATGTATGACTCGTAATACTGCTTCATCTGGTCGGAATCGGTTTCGTCATGCCGGCGCATCAACGTGCGCACCACGCCTTCGAAACCGGTGGAATACTCGCGCATGCGACCCCAACGGTTGCGGTACGAGACCTGCACCTTGAAATCGCGGCCATACATGATGGCGTTGCGCGCGTCCTTGGGCAGATCCTTCCAAGGCGTGTCCAGGTCGAAGCCCATCTCATCGCCGAGTCCCTCAAGCACATGGCGGTAGTATTCGCCGGTGCCCTTGGTCATGCCCCACGGTTCGATGGCGTTCTCGTTCAGCGTCTTGTTCGGATCGGGAATGACCAGTTCGGGGTCGATTTCCAGCTTGTATCCGATACCCGTGCATTCAGGGCAGGCGCCATACGGCGCGTTGAAGGAGAAGGTGCGCGGTTCGATCTCGTCGAGTTCCAGCTGATGGCCGTTCGGGCAGGCGCGTTTCTCGGAGAACGGCTTGCGGCGGTCCGGATCCTTCTCGTCCAAATCGACGAAATCGGCGACGGCCACGCCTTTGGAAAGCTTCAACGCCGTTTCGATGGAATCGGTCAGACGCTGGCGGATACCGTCCTTGACCACCAGACGATCCACCACCACTTCGATGGTGTGCTTCTTCTGCTTGGCGAGCTTGATGTCATCGGACAATTGCCGCATCTCACCGTCGATCAGCGCACGCGCGTAACCATCGCCACGCAGCAGTTCGAGCAGATCCTCGAATTCGCCCTTGCGGCCGCGCACGACCGGCGCGAGAATCTGGAAACGCGTGCGTTCCGGATACTTCAGCAACGTGTCCACCATCTGCTGCGGTGTTTGCGCGCTTACCAGGGCGCCGCATTCCGGACAATGCGGAATGCCGGTGCGGGCGAACAGCAGTCGCAGATAATCATAGATCTCGGTGATTGTGCCGACCGTCGAGCGCGGATTGCGGTTCGTGGTCTTCTGGTCGATCGAAACCGCGGGGCTCAGCCCCTCGATGAAGTCGACGTCCGGCTTGTCCATCTGCCCCAGAAACTGGCGCGCGTACGCCGACAGCGATTCGACATACCTGCGCTGGCCCTCGGCGAACAGCGTATCGAACGCCAACGAGGATTTGCCCGAACCCGACAGGCCGGTGAACACCACCATGCGGTTGCGAGGAAACTCCAAGTCCACGTTCTTGAGATTGTGCTCGCGAGCGCCTTGGATGGTGATTTTGAGGTCGTTGGGTAGGTGGGTGAGGTCTGCTATGAGTGAGTCGCCTGTTGTTTTCATGGGGGCTTTTTTGATTTCGCGTGTGAGGAATGCGTCGCTGGTGAGTACGCGTTCGACCACGACTTCGTTGTGTGTCGTGTTGTTGCGTTTGGTTGTCATGGTGTTCTTCCGCTTGGTGTTGCCTGTTCTGTTGTATAGGATAGCGTATTTTTGTTGTGGTTTCGAACAGGTGTTCTATTTGGTGTTGTTGTTTGGTATGTCGTTGCCGGGTATGTCGATTGGCCAGTGGTGTTGGTCGTGCAGGATGGTTGTGGCGTCGCGTATGGGGATGCGTTCCTGTTCGATGCGTAGGTATTGGATGTCTGTTCCTGTGCAGAGTGTTTCGTAGAGTTTGCGTTCTTCGGTGGTGAGTCCGGGTGTGGGTTGTGGGGTTTGTGTGGTGAGGGGTTTGTTTTTGGCGTCGAATTGGGTGCCGTATTGTTCGTATGTCCGGTATGCGGTGGTGTCCATCAGTATGGATGTGCATGGGATGCCGGTGGCGCGTAGTTTGGAGAGGATGTCGAGTCCGTTGGCGTCCATGTCGCCCCAGTAGATGATGTTGGGGATGGTGGTGAGCCATGGCAGGAGTGTTGTGATGTGTGATGTTGCGGCGTATCCGTTGCCGAGGATGCAGATGGCGTGTTCGACGGTGGGCATGGCCTGGTAGGTGTCTTTGTTTTCGATGATGATGGCGTGTTCGATGTCGGTTGGCTGGCTGCGGACCCATGGTTGGGTGACGATGAGGTCGGGTTGGTCGTGGTGTTCGGCGTCCATGAGGCGTAGTCGGAGTTCGTTCGGGCGTTCCTGGAAGGTGAGATTGTCTTGTCCGGTGAGCTGGCATATCGCTTTGCGGCGTTGGGAGTTGGGTGCGCCGAGCCATTTGGCGCTGAATCCTGGGATGGGCGCCATGCGTGGGGTCATGGTGTGGCAGTCGTGGTTTGCGAAGTAGTGGGCGGCTTGGATGACGAGGTGGAAGTCGGTGTCGTCGTGGTCTTTGAGGGTTTTGGCGACGTTCATGGCGTTCTCCGGTTCGAGGCCGAATTCTTTGGCGAGCGCGCTCATGCGGTCGTGTTCGCGTAGGTAGCGTTCGCGGGTTTGTTTGGTGGCGATGCGGAGGGCGGTGTCGAGGTCGGGTATGGTCACGGAGTCGATGAGCGGGCTTTTTTGTTGGATGAGTCCGCTGGAGACGATTTTGGTTTTTTCGCTGGTTTCGCAGTGGTGTTGCCGCGCCCAGTCGCGGATGGTTTCGTTTTGGGCGCGGATTTGGTTGTAGTGCTGCTCTAGTTCGGCTTGTTTGGGCAGTCGGATGGTTTTGCGCAGCGGCCAGGATTCGTCGGTGTCGTACATGTGCCTGGTGAGGTGGGCGTCGACGTATTCGTCGAGTTTCCGGCGGATGTCCGTTTCGCCTGTGGTGTTTCTGGCCGCTGCCATATTATGCCTCCGTCGCGGGTTGCGTCTGCTCGACGGTGGCGTCTTGTGTTTCGGCTTGCGTTGCCGGCTCGCGGTCGAGCTCCTGCAGGTACGAGTTGCCGGTTGCGGGATCCTTGTATGCCACGTACGCCTTGTCTGCGATGCTGAGGATTTCGGCGGTTTTGCTTTCCGGCGCGGATACGATGATCTGGAAGCCGAGGCGCGGCAGCACGGTCAGCGCGCGTTTCGTGTAGCGTCCGGCGGCTTTGATGAGGGCTTCGTCCAGGAACAGTGTGGTGTAGGTGGGCTTGCCGGTCAGGTCGCCGCCGAGCAGGTAAATCAGGGCCGCGCCGTAGACGAACGAGGTGAGTTCCTGCAACGCGCCGCCGGACTTGCCGCCGGTGGAGCTGATGCGCTCGTCGGGCAGATCGTTATGGTGCACGATCGCGTAGAACGAGCTGCGCACGCGCGGATCGAGGTTGCGCGCACCGTATTCCTTGATGCCGTTCGTGTCGCGGATCTGGCCGAGTTCCGCCTGGAGCCTGCCGATGAACGTTTCGCAGCCTGCGAACGCCTTGCGCGTCTCCATGGGATTGCTGCGCGCGTTGCGTGTCCAATCGTCGAGCTTCGACATGATGCGGCCCAACGAGGATTTGAACTGCCGGTCGATCGGGTGGAAGTCCACGTGGAGCGAGAGCCTGCCGCCGCGGGGGCCGAACTGTTGGCCTTTGAGCATGCCGTTGATGCGGTCGAGCTGCTCCCTGACGTTCTCCTCGTCGGTGTTGAACGCGCGGTTGAGCTGTTGGAAGCTCATATACAGCTTTTCGACGCTGTTCGCATACTCCTCGTCGGTCGCGGCGCGGGTGACGAGCATGTTGAGGTTCTTGAGCTCGTCAAGGAAATACGGATAGTCCTCCACGCTCGCCATGACGGTGTCGCCCTCCGTGGAATGGTGCTTCAGATAGTCGCCCATGGCGCGTTCCGTGTCGGCGCGCAATTGGACGGCACGCTCGTCGATCTGCTGGAGTCTCGCACGCACGGTGTTGCCGATTCTGCGCAGCACGCGCACGTCGAACGGCGCCGTCCCCTCACGGTCGAAACCGCCGGCGATGCGCTGCGGCCGTTCCTGCGGACGCGACGTGTCGAAACAGGTCTCATACGTGTCGGCCAGCAGATTCGACACCATGTCGGACAATGCGGCATCGTCGAAATCGGAGTCGCCATGCATGTCGAGCCATGCCTGTTCGGCCTGGACGGCATGCTGCGCGTTTTCCAATTCCGCTTCGGCACGGTACCTGGTCTTGCCCTCTTCTGCCGTAGCAGCTGTTTCAACTCGTCCTGCAATTGCGCCAGTTCCGGATCGCTTTCGATCCGTTCGATCTGCAGACGGATCCGTTCCGCCTTCGTCTCGAGCCCGTCCACGTCGATCTTGCCCCATGGCAGATCCGCGACGGTCAATGCGAGCTCATGCTCGTCCTGCAGCAGAGTCATGGCGTTGGCCATCTGCCTGCCGCGGCGGTCGGCGTCCCCCGACGCCCCTTCCGCCCCGTCAAGCTGGCGTTCCAATTCGGCCAGATACCGTTCGTTCACGAAGCCGATGACCTGACGCAGGCCTTTGACGCCATGGAATCCACGGTCGCCGGATTTGATCTGCCCGTCGACCTGCACCTGCCGTTCGGCCCGGTCCATGTCGTCGATCGCCTCCACGCAACGCGCGTCGAACCGTTGCGACGCGGTCTGCTCCTTCAACCATCCGACGAACGGCGAATCCTCCTTGTACCGCAGCTTCGACGATATCCACCCCTCGTTGCAGGCCGAATCGTATTGCGCGTCGGTATCGACGAAACGCCAGGCACGCCGCGTCATACGCGTCGGATCGATCGCGCTGACCTTCGCGGCGAACCCCTGCTCATGCCGCTTGTCCACGAGAATGGTCTGCGCGATGGGCGCGTACGTGACGTCCATCGCCAGACGCCATTGCTCGTCCCCCTCGTCCACGTCCATCAGTTCGGCCACGTACGGCAGTTCCGTCTCGTCCAAGCCCGTCGCCCGTGCGATGAGCGTGCGCGCATGGTCCATGTCGTCGCTGATGCGCGTCCTGTGTTCGATCTTGCGCCGGTAATCCTGCCTCAACAGGTCGCGTTCGCCCTGCCGGGCGTGACGTTCCACCACCATCCGCTGGTATTCGGATCGCGCGTCTTCCAAACGCTTGTCGTACGTGTCGAGCGACAAGGCGAGCGCGGCGCGTTTGGCGTTCCATGTCTGCTCGTCGGCGGGGAGTCTGCCTTCGACGCGTTCGAACCGTTCGGCGATGGCGTGCCGTTGTCTGCGCGCCTCGTCGGCGTCCTGGCGTGCGCGTTCGAAGTCCTTGTCGAGTTGCTGCAGGCTGCCGCCGTCGATGCCGTTCATGCGTTCTTTGACGGCTTCGATTTGCGTGTCGAGTTCGTCGATGCGCTGCTGAGACCGGTCGATGGCGTCCTGGGATTCCTTGGCTTTGCGTTGCGCCGATGGCAGTCCGGCGCGTACTTCGCTGGCCATGCGCGACCATGTCCATGCGGCGAGCGTCGTCTCGCCTTGCTCGCGGTCGGGGTCGATGGGCGTGTATTCGCGGCGTTCGCTGGCTTGTTTGGCGTATTCGCCGTAGCGGGCTTGTATGTCCTGCAGGATGGCGACGCGTTCCATTTTGTCTTCCATGCTGTGGAAGTTCTCACTGAACCGGTTGTAGTCGTCGACGGTTTCGCGGGCGAGCCGGATGGATTCGGGCACGTCGAGCACGCCCTGTTTGAAGATGTCGTCGAGTTTGGAGGGCGCGTCGGCGGATTGGATCTTGTGCAGGAGCCTGCATGCTTCGGCGCTTAGGCCCATGTCCTGCCAGATGGAGGCGTGGAACGCCTGCGCGTTGACGTGCGTCGTGCATCCTGGGTAGGTCTGTTCCATCAGTCCTCGCGTGAATGACGTGTCGCGGTGCCGGTCCATGAGGCGCGGGTCGATGGTCTGGTTCCAGGTGACGTATTGGCGGCGCAGTCCGTCCGGCCCGTCGCCTGCGGTCAGGTAGAGGAATTTTGCGCAGGACAACAGTCCGCCGTCGCTGCGGTTCGCGTATGTGTCGACGATCGCGCCCCAGATGTTCTGCGGGGTGCCGTCCGCGTCCCTGCCGCGCAGGAAGATCGGGGTCTCACCGTTTTCGCCGTCGCTGATGCCGATCATGCCGCGCAGGTACGTGTAGTCGTTGCGTTCCGAACGTCCCGAATTCGACGCCTTATTGTAGGGGGTGCCGGATGGGTAGAGCGAGATCTGCGCGTCGACGAGCGTGGATTTGCCCGATTCGCTCGCGCCGGCGAGCAGGGTCACCGGCATCGCATCGTCCATGGACGGGCGGAACACGTGGTAGCCGCCGTAGGAGCCCCAGTTGACGATCTGCCGGCTTTGCAGCATCCAACGGTCGGAAACGATTTTCATACCGTCTTCCATCAGTGTTCCCCTCCATCAAAAGCGTCATCGGCCGAATCGAAATCGAACGCGTCCTGCTCGACGCCGGACGAAACCGTCCCGGTCGAATCGGAAGTATCGCCACCATCCGCGCCGATGGACGAATCGTCATAACCATCGCCATCCGCGTCTTTCATACCATCGCCGTCCGTATCATCGGAGCCGAGCCACCGGTCGGCGAGCTTCTGGTCGAGCACCATCGGCACCAATGGCGTGAGCACGTACATGTTCTCGTCCCCCGTTTCCGCGAGATACCCGTAGGTGCGCATGCGCGAGATGACGGACGTGATCTTCTTCGCCGTGCCCTCCTCGTCGTTGCTGGCCGTGAGGAAGCCCGCTCCCGTGGCGAGCAGCGCGCGGATGTCGTCGAAGCTGATGAGCCAGTCGCCCGGCTTCGTCTTCTGGTTCTCGTACTCCAGCACCTTGATGCGCAGGGCCGCGAGCGTGGCGGCCTCCTCGCGGGTGAGGCTCACACGCGTCTTCAACGAGCGGATGTTCGTCTCCGCGTCCGTGACCGGCGACGCGTACATGATCCGGTATTTCGTGTTGTCGACCAGTCTGAGCATGTCGTTGTTCAACGACCGTTCCACGGCCTCACGGTACTGGCACGCCCTGTCGTACAGGCTGCCGTCGATGTAGCGTTCGCGTTTCAGCGCGATCGCGGCCATACGCGCCTCAAGAGGCATGTCTCCCGTATCCCCGTCGAACAATGCCGGCCTGTCCCTCGTCATATCCGGCCCTTCGGACGGCATGCCGGATTCCGGGCCTGTCTCCTCTTCGATGCCGATGCCAGTGTCGAATCCGTCGGTGTTGTCCGTCATGCTCATCCCTCCTCGATGATCTCGTCAAGCGCCGCCTCGGTGGTGAGGATCGGCCTGGTGCGCCACACGCGCTCGCCTCCGTCGATGGATACGCAATGCCATGCCACGGTTGCCGGTCCGTCCTGCGTGCGTAGGGCGCTTAGGAAGCCGATCAGCTCGCTTTCGCGCCGTTCCTCCCGGGGCAGCCGGTTGAAGCTCGCCGCGGAATCCACGAACCCTCCGTCCGCCGTTTTGACCGGATCGCGCCTGATGAGTCCGATCATGTGCGTCAGCCGCGGGCCGCACATCTCGACCATGGCCTTCAGGTCCGGCGCGTCGACGTTCGTCGAAGGCGCGTCGTCCAATCCGGCCGTGGCCGCGCGCGCCATCGATTTCGCGGGCCTGGACGGCAATGCCTGGAATTGCGCCGTGCCGGCGTCCGTACGGTATGGGCGTTCGTCCGAGCCGGGGTGCGTCTTCGCGTCGTCGCTGGCCCGCACGAACAGTCTGTGGAGCTTGTCGAGCATGGTGCGGTAATGCGTGTCGGTCTGCTGGCGCACCAGACGGCTCACCGCCTCGTCGGATATGCGGATCTGCCGGCGCACGTCCTCGATGCCCTCGTAGATGCGTTTGAGTTCGGCGCGTACCTGGGCGAGCAGGATGCCGGGCTCGCCCTCGAGATACGGGTTCTGGGCGATGTCTCGCACCGCCTCGTCGATTTCGCGGCGTCCCTCGTCAGTGACGATCACCTGGAACGCGTCCTCGAAACGCCGGCCGCTGTCGGATTCGTGGAACGACCTGTGGTATTCGTCATGGTAGGTGCCGAGCGCCTGCTCCACGCTGATGGAGCCCGACTGCATGCTTCGGCGCAGATTGTCGCCGTTGTCGCGTTCCTCGAGCGCCAGTTCGCGCAGGTCGATCGGCACGCCGCGCAGCGTGTTGTGGATGACGCCGATGATGTCGCCCACCTGTTGGGAGGTGAGCTTGTCCAACGTGTCGCTGTGCTTCAATTCGTCGATCTGCTTTTGCCGCTCCTCGATGTCGCGTTCGAGCAGGCGGATGCGTTCGCGGGGGTCGGCGGTCAGCTGCATGCGCGCATGCTCGATCTCCATGATGATGCTGTTGGCCTGCGCGCCGGACAGCGCTTTCGTGGTGTCCGCGAGCCGGTCGAGGGCCCCGATCGCACGGTGGGCGCGCGCCGTGAGACGGTACAGGTAGCGGTGGGCTGCGACGTCGAGCGAATTGGCGAGCCAAGCGTAGTCGCCTTCGCCTTCCTTCGTCAGCTGCTGCAGGATCGTGTGCGCGGCTTCCGCGGACGTCTGCCCTTCCTTGGGCGTGTAATCGCCCGTTTCCGCAAGTCGGGTCAGACTGCGGGAGAACCGTTCCTCGACGATCTCGCGTGGCAGCTCGCCGGTGAGCGGGTCGAACGTGGAGCGCAGCAGCGCGACGTACAGCATGGAATTGCCGCGCAGCAGCAATCGCAGCACCCCGGTCTCATACACGGGCCGGAGCCGTTCCATTTCCCGTCTTACATCCGCCAACGGCGTCCCGTCCTTCCCTTAGCCACAAGTTTCCCGATGCGCATCCATTGTAAGATAGCATGTCCGTTTTCCCGTGATCGCGGCGGGAAAACCGTCCGGCGCGAACGTCATTTGAAGATGACGTAGCGGCACAGCAGGAAGCCCCAGACCGCCTGCATGCCCATGGTGACGATCTTGACCGCCATGGTGGGCCAGCCGAGCAGTCCGGGGATCCAGGCCATCATCAGGTTGGAGAACAGCAGGTTCCAGCAGTACATGGCCACGAACATGGCTATCGAACGCGTGTAGTTCGACGAGGATTTGAATGTGACGTTGCGGTTCATGACGTAGTTGAATGAGCCGGAGCAGAAGACGGCCACGGCATTCGCCAGACGGAACGGCAGGCCGGCCAGCTGAAGCACGGCGAACACGCCGAATTCCACGAAGGTCTGCATGGCCGAAACGCCGCCATAGCTGAACAATTGTCTGACGATGCCGTTTTTCGGTTTTCCGTCCGTCGGCATGCGGTCTCCTCCCGGTCGTCTCAAACGCTACGGCTGGAAAGCATAGTCACACATGTGGCTACGGACGCGCCGGAGGCGTTTCGGCCCGGCGGAATGAAAAAACGGAAGGACGCCCCTTCCGGAGTTTCCGGAAGGGGCGTCCCCCACGTTTTCGGATCGTGTCCGCTCAGATGCTCATCGCCATGAGCTGGGCCGCATACTCCTCCACAAGCTCGCTGTCGCGCTCCGTCCAGGAATGGCTGGCGGAATCGTCCGGCACGAAAGTGGTGTCGATGTCGATGTTCTCGTTCATTTCCTTAATACCTCCGTTCGTCCCACTTGCCCCCGGCGACATTGCCGACTTTCATGGAACAGGCAAAAGTCTGGACCATAAATGCGTTCGATGCAAGAGCGTGTTCACATCGTGGTCAAACGTTTTTCCTCCACGCGTACATGCCGTGTCTCCGGCGTGAAGACGATACGACGGAGGCATCCCTGCCACCAACCAAAGGAGGACGATGATGAGCGACGAACGCAATGAGGCCGAACCGATCGAACTGGGATACATCGAGGACCTCGGGGACATGATTTCCTTTCAGGAGGGGTCCACCGTGTCCCGCACCGTCATGCAGAAGGCCGGAGGCAACGTGGTGCTGTTCTCCTTCGACACGGGCGAGGAGCTCAGCGAGCATACGGCCGCGATGCCGGTGTTCGTGCAGACGCTGAAGGGACGGCTTAAGGTGACGGGCAACGGCAGGACCGTGGAGCTTGTTCCGGGAGGCCTGGCCTACTTTCCCACCCGCATCCCGCACGCGATATACGCCGAGGAGCCGTCCGTCATGATGCTGACGATGGTCACGCCGGCACGCGACAACATCGGCGACTGAAAAAACAAGACCGCCGGCATCGGATTCCATTGGATTCGCCGATGCCGGCGACTGCCGGAAATACAAGAAAAGCTCCCTCCCGGGAGCTTTCGTTTTGTGGAGCGGACAACGGGACTCG